>Ga0180222_1002011_pt1 | contig 18117 bp, 19 predicted proteins | sample eDN5th37CKraftOP_FD_151336 | JGI IMG/M metagenome (GOLD analysis project Ga0180222, IMG submission 151336) | Enriched Organic Plus compost microbial communities from Emeryville, California, USA - eDNA 5th pass 37_C Kraft OP (version 2) (version 2) ... | reverse complement strand
TTTCAACACGGCGCTGTTCCCCGACGCGGCCAAGGAAGTCGCCCGTGTCGCCTTCACCGGCGGCGTGTGGCCGCCCAAGGGCATCGAAACCTTCGATCCCTGGCATCTGCCGCTGCTCAACACGCTGATCCTGCTCACCTCGGGCACCACGGTCACTTGGGCGCATCACGCGCTGCTCGAGAACGACCGTCAGGGCGTGAAGTGGGGCCTGATCCTCACCGTCCTCTTGGGCGCCACCTTCACCTGCGTGCAGGCCTACGAATATTCGCACGCGACGTTCCACTTCAGCGGCAACATCTACGGCGCCAGCTTCTTCATGGCGACCGGCTTCCACGGCGCGCACGTGATCATCGGCACGATCTTCCTGCTCGTGTGCCTGGTGCGCGTGCTGAAGGGACACTTCACGCCGACCCAGCATCTTGGCTTCGAATTCGCCGCCTGGTACTGGCATTTCGTCGACGTGGTGTGGCTGTTCCTGTTCGCCTGCATATATGTGTGGGGCGCGGGCATGCCGCATCCCGAGTGAACCTGATGGTAAGGTGAAATAGACAAGGGCGGCGTCAATGCGCCGCCCTTTTGCGTTTGAGGATCGGACCATGAATGACCAACCGTCGACCGGCAGCCTGCCCATCGGACGCGGCCTCGCCGGCCGCTGCCCGCGCTGCGGCGAAGGCCACCTGTTTCAGGGGTTCCTGTCGCTGCGGCCCCGCTGCGAAAAGTGCGACCTCGACTATTCCTTCGCCGATTCCGGCGACGGACCCGCCGTGTTCGTGATTTTGATCGGCGGTTTCATCGTGGTGTTCGCGGCCATGGTGACCGAGATCGTCTATCAGCCGCCTTATTGGGTGCATGCCGCGCTCTGGCTGCCGCTGATCGTCCTCGTGACGATATTGCCGCTGCGGCTGATCAAGGGGCTGCTGATCGCGCTGCAATACCACCACAAGGCTGAACCGGGCCGGTTGGTCAATAAATCCGACACGTGACCGCTATGCAGGAAAGTTCCCGTGGCGGCGCCATCGCAGCGACGGCATTCACGCTCGTTTGCCTAGTCATTCTGATCGGGCTCGGCGTCTGGCAGCTCGAGCGCAAAGCCTGGAAGGAAAACCTGATCGCGACCATGACCGAGCGGTTCGATGCCGCTCCGCGCGATTTGCCGCCCCGCGCCGATTGGCCGGGCCTCGTTCCGGACAAGGACGAATACCGGCGCGTTCGGTTTTCGGCCGAATTTATCGCCGGCGAAGAGGCGTTGGTCTATGCCGCCGGTTCGGGCGTCCGCCCCGACGTGAAAGGCCCCGGCTATTTCGTGTTTGCACCGGCACGGCTGCCGGACGGGAGCATCATCGTGGTCGACTGCGGCTTCGTGCCGCCCGACCGCAAAGATCCATCGACGCGCGCTCAAGGGCAGCCGCGCGGCACCGTCGATATTGTCGGGGCGATGCGCTGGCCGGAGAGCCGTGGCTTGTTCACGCCGGCCGACGATCCGAAGGCGAATGTCTGGTATCTGCGCGACACGTCGGCCATGGCGCAGGCGAAGAAGTGGGGAGCGATCGCGCCCTTCTATATCGACCAGGAAGCGCCGATTCCGCCCGGCGGCCTGCCGCTGCCCGGCAAGCTGGCGGTGCATTTGCCCAACAATCACCTGCAATACGCCGTCACCTGGTTCGGCCTCGCGCTCGGGCTCGCCGGCGTTTATGCGGTCTGGCTGTTCGGACGGCTGCGCCGCCGCGCGTGACGCAGCGCGCCGATTCGATCCGTTTCTCAATATGAAATCGTACGCCATATTGTTGTAGACGGCGGGGATGATTTAAGGTCGGCCCCGATCGGCTTTTGCGGCCAGTAAACAATGAGAAAGGGAGGGCGTGATGCTCGGGGGGAAGAAGGTCGTCGTCGTCGGAGGGTCGTCGGGTATCGGTCTTGCGACCGCCGAAATGGCAAAGGCTCAGGGCGCCGAGGTCGTGATCGCCTCGCGCAATGCCGAGCGCTTGAAGGCGGCCGCCGAGCGGCTGGGCGCCGAGGGCATCGCGACCGATGTCACCAGCGACGACAGCGTGGCCGCGCTGTTCCGCGCCTGTGGTCCGGTCGATCATGTGGTGGTGACCGCCGCGCAGCTGCGCACCGGGCCGTTCAAGACCGTGGCCATGGAAGATGTGCGCGCGACCATGGAAGGCAAGTTCTGGGGTGCCTGGCGCGTCGCGCGCAACGCCGACATCCGCGCCGGCGGTTCGCTCACGCTCGTCTCCGGCTTCCTCAGCATTCGCCCGCGGGTCAATTCCGCCATCGTCGGCGCGGCAAATGGCGCGCTCGAGTCGCTCACCCGCGCGCTTGCCCTTGAACTGGCGCCGGTGCGGGTGAATTGCGTTTCCCCCGGCATCATCGACACGCCGATCCGGGCCGCCATGCCGGAAGCTGCCCGCCGCGAGATGCTCGCCAAGACGGCCGCCACCCTGCCGGTCGGCCGTGTCGGCGTGGCGGAGGACATTGCCATGCAGATCCACGCCTTCATGGCGAATGGTTTCGCCACCGGAGCGATCGTCTATATCGACGGTGGCGGCCTGCTGAACTGACGTTCGATCCTATCGGAGCGGTGAAGTGCGGTCCGGCGCTCTCCGGGCTCGCGCGAGGGATTTCTTGTGAAAGCCCCGCGCCAAGGCTACTGTGCCCTTCAATTCGTCCCGCTCCAGACCATATAACTTAACGAACTCAATGCGTTATGTCTCAACCCGGGGCGAGGCGGCCCCGCTCGATTTCGTCGACGTCATGCTCGCCGGCCTCGCCCGCGACGGCGGCCTTTACGTGCCCGAAGCCTGGCCGTCGCTTGATCGCGGCACCATCGCCGGCTTTGCCGGAAAGCCTTATGCCGAGGTGGCGGTCGAAGTGATGCGCCCCTTCGTGGCGGGAACCATCGCCGAGGCCGACCTCGCGCGCATGGCGCAGGAGGCCTATGGAACTTTCCGGCATCCGGCTACCGCTCCGGTCGTGCAATTGAGTCCCAGCCTATTTGTGCTCGAGCTGTTCCATGGGCCGACGCTTGCCTTCAAGGACCTGGCGATGCAGCTGGTCGCCCGGCTGATGGACCATGCTCTGCAAAAACGCGGGGAGCGCACCACGATCGTGGTCGCCACCTCGGGCGATACCGGCGGCGCGGCGGTCGAGGCATTCCGCGGCCGCCAGCAAGTCGACGTGGTGGTGCTGTTCCCGCACGGCCGTATTTCCGAAGTGCAGCGGCGGATGATGACCACGCCGACCGACGCCAATGTGCACGCGGTGGCGATCGAAGGCACGTTCGACGACTGCCAGGCGCTGGTGAAGGCGATGTTCAATCATCACGCCTTCCGCGACCGTGTCCGCCTGTCCGGCGTCAATTCGATCAACTGGGCGCGCATCGTGGCGCAAACGATCTACTACTTCACAGCCGGCGTGGCGCTCGGCGCGCCTTACCGCAAGGTCGCCTTCACCGTGCCGACCGGCAATTTCGGCGACGTTTTCGCCGGCTATGTCGCGTCCAAAATGGGCTTGCCGATCGACCGGCTGATGGTGGCGACCAATGTCAACGACATTCTCGCCCGCACCTTCGCGACCGGCACCTACGATATCCGCGAAGTGGTGGCGACAAGCTCGCCGTCGATGGACATTCAGGTCTCGTCGAATTTCGAACGGCTGCTGTTCGACGCCTATGACCGCGACGCCGACGCCGTGCGCGCGCTGATGGGCTCGCTCCAGCAGTCGCGCCGTTTCTCGCTTTCGGCGCATGCGCTCAAGACCCTGCGCGCGATGTTTTCCGCCGGCCGCGCCGACGAGCAGGAAACCGCCGCAACCATCCGCGCCTGGATGCGCGAAGCGCAGTATTGCGCCGATCCGCACACCGCCGTGGCGCTTGCCGTGGCGGAAAAGGAGATGCGCGATCCGGCGGTGCCGATGGCCGTGTTGTCGACCGCGCATCCCGCCAAATTCCCGGATGCGGTGAAGGCGGCCTGCGGCGTCACACCGGCATTGCCCGACTGGCTCGGCGACTTATATGCGCGCCCTGAGCGGGTGACGGTGCTGCCGGCGGATGAGGCGGCGGTGGAGCGTTTTGTGCAATCGGCGTCGCGCGCCGCGCGGGAAGGAGCAGCCGTATGAGTGTTGAAGTGACCCGTCTGCCTTCGGGCCTCGCGGTGGTGACCGACCGCATGCCGCATCTCGAATCGGCATCGCTCGGGGTCTGGGTCGGCGCCGGCAGCCGCGACGAGAATCCCGATGAGCACGGCATTTCGCACCTGCTGGAACACATGGCGTTCAAGGGCACCAAGCGGCGCACCGCGCGCCAGATCGCCGAAAGCATCGAAGCGGTCGGCGGTGACCTGAATGCCGCCACCAGCGTCGAATCGACGGCCTATTACGCGCGCGTGCTCAAGGCCGACGTGCCGCTCGCGCTCGACGTGCTGGCCGACATTCTGTCGGAGCCGACCTTCGATCCGGAGGAACTGCGGCGCGAGCAGAACGTGATCGTGCAGGAGATCGGCGCGACCGAAGACGCGCCCGACGACCTGGTGTTCGACCGCCTGCAGGAGACCGCGTTTCCGATGCAGCCGGTCGGCCGCTCGATCCTGGGCACGCCGGATACCGTGCGCTCGTTCAACGCCGCGCGCCTGCGCAGTTATCTGACGCGCAATTACCGCGGGCCCGACATGCTGGTCGCCGCGGCCGGCGCGGTCGAGCACGACGCGATCGTGGCCGAGGTGGAGAAGCGTTTCGCCAGCTTCAACGGTCCCGCCGGTCCTCAGCCGCAATTGGCCAATTTCACCGGCGGTACCCGTATCGAGAGCCGCGATCTCGAACAGGTGCACATCGCGATGGCGCTGCAGGGCCTGCCCGTGCGCGACGATCAGCTCTACAGCCTGCAGGTCTTCACCAGCGTGCTGGGCGGCGGCATGTCCTCGCGGCTGTTCCAGGAAGTGCGCGAGAACCGTGGGCTTTGCTACGCGATTCAAGCCTTCCATATGCCCTATAGCGACACCGGCCTGTTCGGGCTTTATGCCGGCACCGATGAATCCGACGCGCCCGAGCTGATGAGCGTGGTGATCGACGAGATCGCCAATGCGACCGAGACCCTGAACGAGGTCGAGATCAACCGCGCCAAGGCCCAGATGAAGGCCGGCCTGTTGATGGCGCTGGAAAGCTCGGAAGCGCGCGTCGGCCAGATCGCCCGCCAGATGCTGGCTTTCGGCCGGCCGATCCCGCTCGAAGAAATCGTCGCCAAGGTCGATGCCGTTACGGTGGCGAGTGCGCGTGCCGCCGGGCGGGCGCTGATCGGCCGCGGCCGGCCCGCGATCGCCGCGCTCGGGCCCGGGTCCGGGCTTGAAAGGACTGCCGCGATCGCTGAAAGTCTGACGCGGCGCGCCGCCTGAACAACCGGAAGGCTCGCCGATACGGCCCATGGCGTTTTTCCGCTCGGTCAGCTTCAGCGAACCTCTTCCGGCAGTCAGGGGAGCCGGCGTCACGCTGCGCATGCCGGTCAGCACCGACTACGCGGAGTGGGCGGCGTTGCGCGAGCAGAGCCGCGAATTCCTGACCCCCTGGGAGCCGACCTGGCCGCCGGACGATCTCACGCGCAGCGCGTTCCGGCGGCGGCTCAAGCGCTATGCCGAAGACCAGCGCAACGACCTCGCCTATGCTTTCCTGATCTTTCGCGGTGGCGACAACGCGCTGGTCGGCGGGCTCACATTGGCCAATATCCGCCGCGGCGTCGCGCAGGCCGGTTCCATCGGCTACTGGGTCGGGCAGCCTTTCGCCCGCCAAGGCTATATGACCGCGGCGGTGCGCGCCTTGATCCCGTTCTGCTTCGGGCCGCTGCGGCTGCACCGGCTGGAGGCCGCCTGCATTCCGACCAATAATGCCTCGATTGGACTGTTGGAAAAGACCGGCTTCAAGCGCGAGGGCTATGCCCGCGGCTATCTGTGCATCAACGGGTCCTGGCAGGACCACCTGCTCTATGCCCGGCTCAAGGACGACCCGGATTAACCAAAATCCCATCGTTCCGGGCCGGTGAGCGCCAAATGACCGCCGCCTTGGGCTTGCCACGCTCGGCTTGCTATAAAATGCTCCAACGTAATCGGAAGACGGACGGGACTAATGGGTGGGGAGCGTAATCGACCCGGTGGGGCTCTTTGGGGCGCGGCCGCACTGTTGAGCCTGGCACTGGCGGGATGCGGCAGCGTCAGCAATCCGTTGAGCGGCTCTGCCCTGGACCTGTTCAGCACCTCGTCCAAAGCAACCGGCACGGCGAGTACGGGCGCGGCCGCGGCCCCGTCCGACACCGATGTCGGGTGCCCCGAGGTGAACGTGCGCACCGGCGCGGCGACCCTCATCATCGGCAAGAATCCGAAGGAAGCCGAGCCCGCCCCGCTCGATGTTCGGTATCAGGGAACCATCATCCGCACCGCGCGGGAATGCCACGTGGCGGCCGGTACCATGACGATCAAGGTCGGCATCGAGGGCCGCATCATTACCGGTCCCGCCGGTGTGCCCGGTACCGTCGACGTGCCGCTGCGCATCGCGGTCGTGCAGGAGGGTGTGAACCCCAAGACCATCCTGTCGAAATTTGCCAAGGAAACGGTGACCGTGGGCAATGCGGTCGACCGCGTTACCTTCACTCACATCGATCCCGACATCACGTTCCCGCTGCCGCAGCCTTTGGCCGATATCGATGCTTATGTTGTTTATGTCGGCTTCGACCCGCTCGGCGCGCAGCCGGTCAAGAAGAAGCCGCCGGCCAAGCGCAAACCGGTAGCCAAACCGAAGCCGACGGCACAGGCGCGTTGAGCGAGCACAGAGTTTTTCGTTGTCGTCGCGGGCGAGCGTCAGCGAGACCCGGAACCCGGTACGCCGTGTGCTTTCGATAGGCTGCGGAGGACTGGCTCCCCGCTTTCGCGGGGACGAGGGGATCTGGCTCGACCGCCCGACTACCACCCGCGCAAATCGATCACCGTGCTCTTGAGCGCGCGCATGTCCGTAATGACCGTGCGTGCGCCGGCGGTGCGCAATTGCGATTCGAGTTGGCTGCGGGCGTGGCTGCCGCCGGCGAAGCCGATGACGGTCATGCCGGCGGCGACGCCGGCGGTGACGCCGACAACGGAATCCTCGACCACCAGGCAGTCGCGCGGATTGACGCCCATGACCCTGGCGGCATGCAGGAAAATGTCCGGTTCGGGCTTGCCCTTCGCCACGTCGCTGCCGGAAAACAGATAGGGCTCGAAAAAGCGCAAGAGGTCGGTGGTCTCCAGGCTCAGCCGGATGCGGTCGAGCGAGGACGACGACGCCACGCATTTGGGGCCGCGCAGCCAGGACAGCGCATGGGCGGCATGGGATGTGGCGCGCAGCTCCGCCCGGAACCGGCGCAGGATCTCGCGCGCAACCGTCGCGGCAAAATCGGCCGGCAGCTTGCGGCCGGCGGCGATTTCCACCTCGGCGAACATGTCGGTTGGCCGTCGTCCGGTGAAAAAGCGCGCAACGATGTCCGGCGTCAGCGCGAAGCCGGCGCGCATGAATTCTTGCGATACGACGGCGGTGGCCAGCGGCTCGCTGTCCACGAGAACGCCATTGCAATCGAAGATGACCACGGGTCCCCCGGTGCTCCGGGCCGGTTCTTCCGGCCTGCACACGCAAACGCCACGCGGACGAATCACAGGCTAAAGCTTAGGTCCCCCTGGAAGGTAGCAAAAGACCATCAGACCAAGGGCGAAGGCAAATAGTGGGGAAAATGGTTGTGCCGGCATCCAATGCCCCGATAGCGCGAGAATTTTCGTCCAGGCGCCAAATCATCCGCGCGCCGCGCAACAAAAAACCGGCGCTTGCGGCGCCGGTTTCTCGTCAAGTCCGGGACTGTCGTCCGGCTCAATTCAGCTTCTTGCCGATGTCCTCGATACCCTTGGCGATCAGCGCATTGGCGAGTTCGCCTTTGGCCTGCTGGCTCAGGATCCGCTCGGCAGCGGCGACGGCGGCTTCGGCCGCGGCGCTGCGAACCTCGGCGGCGGCCTGCGCCTCGGCCTGGGCGATCTTGGTCTCAGCCATCTTGGTGCGCCGGGCGACGAATTCCTCGATCCGTGCCTTGGCCTCGATGGCGAGCCGCTCGGCCTCCGCCTTGGCGCCGGCGACGATCTCCTGCGCCTCGCTCTCGGCCTGCTGCTGCTTGCTCTGGTATTCCGCCAGCAGCTGCGCGGCTTCGTCCTTGAGCTTCTTGGCCTCGTCGAGCTCGGCCTTGATGCGGCTCGCGCGCTCGTCGAGCGCCTTGGCCAGCAGCCTGTGCACGCCGACATAGCCGAGCACGCCGAGGAACACGAGGAAGGCCAGTGTTACCCAGATTTCTGCATCTTCGAGCACGGGCTGCCCTCTTTAGTTCTTGAGCACGCCGGCGACCGCGTCGGCGACCGCCTGCTCGCTCGGCGCCGAGCCGATCAGACGCTCGACAATGGCGGTGGTGGCGTCCTGGGCGATGCCGCGGACATTGCTCATCGCCGCCTGCTTGGTGGCGGCGATGGTCTTCTCCGCTTCCACCAGCTTGCTGTTGAGCTCGTCCTCGAGCGCCTTGCGACGGGCTTCCGCTTCCGCCGCCTGACGTTCGCGCGTCTCATTGGCGATGAGCTGCGCGCGGCCACGAGCGTCGGCCAGTGCCTTCTCGTAAGCCGCTCCGGCCTCGTCCGACTTCGCCTTCAGCCGGCCGGCCTCGGCGATGTCGTCCGCGATGCGCTTGTGGCGACCCTCGATGATGGCGCCCACGCGCGGCAGCGCCAGCTTCGACATCAGGACGTAGAGCAGGACGAAGGCGATCGCCAGCCAGACGAGCTGCGAGGCGAAGGTCTGCGACTGGAACGGCGGAAAACCGCCGTGCCCGCCCTCGGCCGGATGCTCGGTGGTTGCCGTATGTTTAGGCTCGGCCATCGTCGGCTCCGTCGGGCTCTCGTTCGACTTAGAGGGCGAACAGGAGCAGCAACGCGATCAGCAGCGAGAAGATGCCGAGCGCTTCGGTGATGGCGAACCCGAAGATCAGGTTGCCGAACTGGCCCTGGGCGGCCGAGGGATTGCGGATGGCGGCGGCGAGGTAGTTGCCGAAGATGATGCCGACGCCGACGCCCGCGCCGCCCATGCCGATCGCCGCGATGCCCGCGCCGATGTATTTCGCTGCCACTGGATCCATAACAAAGCTCCTTCTGGTTCTGGCTTTTCCGGTCGGGCCTCAGTGGCCCGGGTGAATCGCATCGTTGAGATAGATGCAAGTGAGGATGGCGAAGACGTAGGCCTGCAGGAAGGCGACCAGCGTCTCCAGCGCATAAAGAATGACGATCATGCCGAACGGCAGGATGCCGCCGAGCCAGCCGACCGCGCCGAGCCCCGTGCCGAGCAGGATGATGAAGCCGGCGAACACCTGCAGCGTGATGTGGCCCGCCAGCATGTTGGCGAACAGACGCACGGAGTGCGAGATCGGCCGCGACACGAAGGACAGGATCTCGATCGCCACGATCAGCGGCAGGATGTAGATCGGCACGCCCTTCGGCACGAACAGATTGAAGAAGTGCAGGCCGTGCCGCATCAGTCCGTAGATCAACACGAGCAGGAAGACCATGACCGCCAGCGCGGCGGTGACGATGAGGTGGCTGGTGACCGTGAACGAGTAGGGGATCAGGCCGAGCATGTTCAGCGTCAGCACGAACATGAACAGCGAGAATACGAACGGGAAGAAGCGCATGCCTTCCGCGCCGGCGGTCGAGCGGATGGTTGCTGCGACAAACTCGTAGGATATCTCCGCCGCCGATTGCAGGCGGGAGGGAACCAGGCTGCGGCTCGCGGTGGCGGCGACCAGAAACACGGTCAGCCCGATCACCGCGATGAACATCATCAGCGAGGAGTTGGTGAAGACGATCTCGGTATTGCCGATCTTGGCGACCGGAAAGAGATCGACGATGCGGAATTGATGGATAGGATCGGCGGCCATGAGGTCAGTCGTTCAATTGCCTGTCGCGGACGACTCCTGCCGCCCGCATCACGTTGAGTACGCCGGCGGCGAAGCCGAGCAACAGAAACACAATCAGCCCCCAAGGCGAGATGCCGAGCCACCGGTCCAGCAGCCAGCCGATGCCGGCTCCCACGAGCACGCCTCCGACCAGTTCGGTCGACAGGCGGAAACCGCGGGCAAAAGCCGACGTATCGGCCGCCATACGAGGACCGGAGTCGTTTTCGGAATGCCGGCTCGCCTCGTTGAGCCGTTCGCCGAGACGCTGGAGCCTCGCGGAGAGAGCAGCCTCGTCGTCCGGCGGTTCTTTGTGTCGACCTTTGCCCCGCGTGCCGTCAGCCATGCTTCGACTCGCGTGGTTTAAGGCTCAACTCTTGTCCCGCCGCCCTAAAAGCCGCGCGGACCATACTGATCGCGATACCCTGAGTCAAGGAACGGAGACTTTGCCATAAGTGTTTGATATTAGGGGGCAAAGTCAAAGTTTTGCGATCGCCGGTCGCCGCTTGCGTGCGCTGCGGAAGGCTGATCAATGGGGGAAGCGAGCGGCGCCGGTTCAGCCGGCCGCCTTTGAATGCTAGGTTGGCCGGACCCGGCGCCGGTTACGGGAGTTCTTCGTTCAATGGGAAACCTGCGATTCGCCATCGGTATTGCTCTGGTTTGCGCCGTTTCCGGCGCGCTCGCCGAGCCGCGAATCCTCGAGATTCCGGGGCAAGCCCAAGAACAGGCCCAAGAACAGGCCCAAGAACAGGCCCAAGAACAGGCCCGAGAACAGATCCAGGATCGGGCCCAAGGCCAAGCGCAAGAGCAAGCTCAAGACCAGCCCCAAGCCCCCGTACCGGCCGAGCACAAGCCGCAGGAACAGTCGCAAGGCGAGCCGCAAGGGCAGCCGCCGGAACCGGCGCGGAAACCGGTTCAAGAAAGGGCTCAACAGCCGGATCATTCGAGCTCGGCCGGCGCGCCGCCGCCAGTCCAACCGGAAGTTCCCGCCGGACCGCGTGGGCAGGCTCAGCTGCCGCCCGCTTCCCCTGAGCAACCCAAACAGGGAACGGCGGAGCCGTCTGCCGCACCCGGCCCGCACCCGGCGGCTGGTACTGCGACCCCGAACGAGCCGGCGGCGAAAACCGCGAGCCGGTTCAGTTTCCAGCGGGTCGACGGCGGCATGTTGCGGCTCGATCGCGCAAACGGCCAGGTCGCCTTCTGCTCGTCGCATGCCGCGGGCTGGGCCTGCCAGGCGGTACCGGAGGAGCGCGCGGCGCTCGAGAAAGAGATTGCCCGGTTGCAGGGCGAGGTCGCCGGCCTGCAGGACAAAGTCGCCAGCCTGCAAAAGGAAATCGCGGCATTGCGCGCGCCGCCCCCGCCCCCGGCGCAGCCGCCGGCCGAGCCCGCGCCGCGCAGCGATAGCCACGGTGGACTGAAGATGCCGAGCGAAGCGGATATGGCGCGCGCCCGCGCAGCGATTGTCGACGCCTGGCGGCGCGTGATGGAAATGATTGCCAATCTGCAACGCGACATCATGCGGAAGGCGCCGACGCCCGATCGCACCACGCTTTGAATCCCCGCGACCCGTTCTAGCGCTGCCATGCCCGGTCAGTTGTCATCGATTAGCGAGACCAGCCCGCAATTGATCGCGCGCGCGAGCCTGCGCGTGGACACGCGCGGGACCGGTTTCACCGATATCACCGGCCATGTTCGGGACTTTCTCGCGCAAATCCGTGCCGGCGAAGGCGTTTTTCTGGCCTATCTGCGCCATACCTCGGCTTCGCTCTGTATCCAGGAGAACGCCGACCCGGATGTCCAGGCCGACCTCGTGAGCGCGCTCGACCGGATCGCGCCCGAGGTGGCGCCCTGGATCCACGACGTGGAAGGGCCGGACGATATGCCGGCGCATGTGAAGTCGATGCTCAACGGCGTGTCGCTACACGTGCCGGTCGAGCGCGGGGCGCTCGCACTCGGCACATGGCAAGGCATCTATCTGGCCGAGCACCGGCGCCGGCCGCACAGCCGGGAAGTGCTGCTGCAGTTCATCGGAAGCCGGAGGTAACGGCGGCAATCACGCCCTGCGGTCGCTAAATTTATGCGACTTGCGCCTATATCGACATTATATGTTATTGATATAATTGAATTAATCAGTTAATCTCTACAGCGCTTTTTTGTCGCAGTATTTTGTTGCAATGCGTCGTGCGCCGCCAAGTCCGGGATGTTCCGAAACGACGCGCGGTGTTATTCGATAGTAGAACGATGTTGCGGCGCATGCTCGGCCGCAGGCGAGACAGAGGGTTTTTCTTTTGAGCGACGCGGTTCAGTACCGGCTGGTAATCGCCGACGATCATCCTCTGTTTCGCGGCGCGCTGCGCGAGGCGGTATCGGGCATGCTGGAGCGCGTCGACATCGCCGAGGCTGGCAGTTTCGACCAGCTGGCCGAGCTGCTGGAGCGCGGCGGGGACGTCGACCTGGTGTTGCTCGACCTCACCATGCCGGGGACCCGCGGCTTCTCGGGTCTAATGTATATGCGCGCGCAATATCCGGGCGTGCCGGTGATCGTCGTCTCGGCCAGCGACGATCCGGCCACCATCCGCCGCTGCATGGAATTCGGGGCTTCCGGCTTCATCCCCAAGACGCTGGGCATCGACGCCATGCGCGCCGCGATCTCGCGCGTCCTCGGCGGCGGCGTTTGGACGCCGCCCGATGTCGATCTGTCCAGCGCGTCGGATGTCGAGACGGCCGAGCTGATGGCACGGATGGCGACGCTGACTCCGCAGCAGGTGCGCGTGCTGATGATGTTGTCGGAAGGCCTGCTCAACAAGCAGATCGCCTACCAGCTCGGCGTCTCGGAAGCGACCGTGAAGGCGCATGTCTCCGCGATCCTGCAGAAGCTCGGCGTCGAAAGCCGCACGCAGGCCGTCATTGCCGCCGCCAAGATCGAAGCCGGCCAGTGGCCGCAGGGCGTCGGCGCGGAGGGGTGAAGTAGGCTGTCGCGCGCGCTGCGCATTCCGATGTCGTCCCCGCGAAAGCGGGGACCCACTACGCCGCAGCCTATCGATAGCGCACGGAGTACTGAATCCCGGGCCTCGCTTCGCTCGCCCGGGATGACAGCCAGGGCTGTCACTCCGCCGCGGCCACGCGCAGCACGCGCCATTGCGCGAGCAAGGCGCGCAGGGCCGCCGGTTTGATCGGCTTGTGCAGCACTTGAATATTGCCCGCGCGCGCGGCCTCGCGCACCGCCGGCGAACGGTCGGCGGTGATCAGGATCGCCGGCAGATCGCCGTAGCGGCCGCGCAAGGCGAGGATCGCGTCGATGCCGTTGCCGCGGTCGAGATGGTAGTCGACCAAGAGGCCGTTGGGCGCGACCGGGCTGGCCGCGACCGCGGCCAGCGCCTGTTCGAGATCCGGCGCGGTGATGACCTGGCAGCCCCAGCCGCGCAGAAGCGTCTGCATGCCGTCGAGCACCGAGGGTTCGTTGTCGATGCAGAGCGCCACGGTGCCGGCGAGCTGGCCGGGATCGACCCGCCGATCCTCGCGCTCGGGCAATTTCACCGGCGCGGCATTCGACAGCGGCACGGTCACGGCGAAATGCGAGCCGCTGCCGTCGGCCGATTGCACGGTGACCTCGCAGCCGAGCACGCGCGCCAGGCGCTCCACGATCGACAGGCCGAGCCCGAGCCCGCGCGCGATCTTGGCGCCCTGATCGAGCCGGTGGAATTCGACGAAGATGTCGCGCTGCTTCGATTGCGGAATGCCGACCCCGGTATCGTAAATATCGATGCGCAGGGATTCGCCGCGGCGCCGGCAGCCGATGAGGACGCGGCCCGAGGGCGTGTATTTGATGGCGTTGGAAACGAGGTTCTGGACCAGCCGGCGCAACAGCCGGCGGTCGGACCGGACCACCAGCGAGCAGGGCACGTATTTGAGCTCCAGCCCCTTGGCCGAAGCGAGCGCCGCGAATTCCAGTTCGATCTGCCGCATCAGCTCGTCGATGCGGAAGCTCGAGAATTCCGGCCGCAGGGCGCCGGTGTCGAGGCGCGACATGTCGAGCAGCGCGCCGAGGATTTCTTCCACCGCCTCCAGCGAGGCGTCGATATTGTCGATCAGGTGGCGGTCCCGGCGTTCGTCCTGGCGTTCGATCAGGCTGGTGACGTAAAGGCGGGCGGCGTTGAGCGGCTGCAGAATGTCGTGGCTGGCGGCGGCCAGGAACTTGGTCTTCGAAATGTTCGCCGCCTCGGCATCGCCCTTGGCGCGGGCGAGCGCCACGTTCAGCCGCGTGAGTTCTTCCGTGCGCTCGTGCACGCGGCGCTCGAGCGTCTCGTTGGCGCGCTCGAGCGCTTCGGCCGCCTCCACGCTCGCCGTGATGTCGGTATAGGTGGTGACGATGCCGCCGTCCGGCATGCGGTTGGCGCGCACTTCGATCACCGTGCCGGCGTCGGCGAAGCGTTCCAGGAACGGCTCGCTGCCGGAGACGTAGCGTTCGATCTGCGCGCGCACGAAAGGCTCGAGGCTGTCGGGCGCGATGTCGCTGCGGACGCCGTTGAAGCGCAGGATTTCCGCAAGCCCGATGCCGAGGCGGATCAGGCTGGGCGGCAGGTCGAGGATCTCGCCGAACTGCCGGTTCCAGCAGATGAGCTGCAGGTCGCGGTCGAACACGGCGATGCCCTGGCGCACATGATCGAGCGCGGTCTGCAGGATCTCGCGATTGTACTGGATGGCGGCATTGGCGTCGTCGAGCAACTTCAGCGCGGCCTTGGTGGAGACCGTGCGCTTGCGCAGGAGCAGCGACAGCACCAGGCGCGAGGATGCCGCGCCGATCGCGGAGGCGAGGCTGTGCTCGGCATAGCGGATCAGCCGGAAATCCGCCTCTTCCTTGGGGTCGAGGCTGATGCGGTTGGCGGCGGCGAAGCTTTCGAACGCGGACGCCGTTCGTTCCTCGCCGAGATAGCGCGCGACCGTCGAGGTCAATTCCTCGACCGTCACCGACGATCGCCGCAGCCCGAAGCCCGGGCTGATCGGGGCGAGATCGGAGGGCACGAAGGTGTTCGCCTGCAGCCGTTCGATCGAGGTGGGCGCGCGCATCAGCGACACGCCGACATAGAGCAGCACGTTGAGGCCGATGCTCCAGACCACGCCATGCACCAGCGGCGAGAGCTCGAGCCCGAACAGATGCTCGGGCCGCAGCAGGCCGAGCCCGAACGGTCCCTCGACCAGGAACCGCTGTCCGACGACGCCGATGTCGGCGAAGGTCGGCAGCAGCAGCGTATAGGCCCAGACCAGAATGCCGGCGGTCATGCCGGCGACCGCGCCGCCGGCGGTGGCGCGCCGCCAGAACAGGCCGCCGAAGAAGGCCGGAGCGAGCTGGGCGACCGCCGCGAAGGCCAGCAGGCCGATGGAGGCGAGCTGCGCTTCGCCGGCCGAGCGGTAATACATATAGGCGAGCAGCAGGATCGCGAAGATCGCGAACCGGCGCACCACGAGCAGAAGCGAGCCCACGTTCTCGCGCCCGCTGATGAGCGTCTCGCGCCGCTGCAGCACCAGCGGCATGATGATGTCGTTCGACACCATGATCGAGAGCGCGACCGATTCCACGATCACCATGGCGGTGGCCGCCGACAGCCCGCCCACGAAAGCCGCGATGGTCAGCACGCTGGAACCGGCCGAGAGCGGCAGCGCCAGCACATACATGTCGCTGTCGACCATGCCGGCGGGGAAAGTTAGGCGGCCGGCGAGCGCGATCGGCACCACGAACAGGTTGATCAGCACCAGATAGAGCGGAAACAGCCAGGCGGCGCGCCTGATCTCGTTCTCATTGTTGTTCTCGACCACCGCCACGTGGAATTGCCGCGGCAGCAGGATGATCGCCACGAACGACAGGAACGTGGTGGCGAGCAACGCGTTGAACGGCGGCTCGCGCGTGAAAATGGCGGCGCTCTGCGGATGCTGCTTGGCCGCCTCGAACAGCGCGCCCGGACCGCCGAACATCCAGAAGGTGACGAAGATGCCGACCGCCAGGAACGCGACCAGCTTGACGATCGATTCGGTTGCGATCGCCAGCATCAGCCCGTCCTGATGCTCGGTGGCGTCGATGTGACGGGTGCCGAACAGCACCGCGAAGGTCGCCATCGACAAAGCCACGAACAAGGCGATGTCGCCGAGCAGCGGCCGCGTGACGTCGCCTTGCGTGGTGATGTGCGCCAGAATGGTTTCGAGCGAGGACGACACCGCTTTGAGCTGCAGCGCGATATAGGGGATCGTGCCGATGATCGCGATCAGCGCGACGATGGCGGCGACCCATTGGCCCTTGCCGTAGCGCGCGGCGATGAAATCGGCGATCGAGGTGATGTTCTGCGTCTTGGCCAGCCGCACGATGCGCACCAAGAGCGGCGAAAACAGCCCGATCATCAGCGCCGGACCGATATAGATGGTGAGGAATTCGTAGCCGGTGCGCGAGGCGGAGCCGACCGAGCCGAAGAAGGTCCAGGAGGTGCAGTAGATCGCGAGCGAGAGCGGATAGATCAGCAGCCGCGTGCGGCCTTTGCGGCCGAGATTGCGGGTGCGGTCCCCGTAGCTCGCTACCAGGAACAACAGGCCGATATAGGCAAGCGCCACCGCAATGACGACCCAGCCCTGCAACATACACACTCCGGAACGAGGCTAAGCCTCGGAACACGCGAACGGTTTTACAACCGCCCCCTAAGTCATCACAGAATGGGGTTCAGGTCCATGCGCTGCCCATATAGGAGGTCGGGCGGGCGAGGGCGGTAGCGCGGCGACAAATTCGCCGGGCCGATGGCTCGCCCGCGAGCCGAGCGGTGCCTTTCGCTCGTCGCTCGGCGTTCTCCGCCCCCAGCGCGCACACACATCCGTGACCGGTTATTTTGAAACCGGCGGCGGCAGGGCGGCACCGGGGTAGCGATCCGCCGTCCCTGAATACCTATAACATATTGAATTACCTAGAGTTTTTAACCCAAAACGAGCAATTCTACTGCAAATTACGGATCGTGAGTTCTCCGTTGACGCGATTGGAGACACCGTATGCATCCGCAAGTATCGTCCATGAGTGATCTGTTCATCGTCGACGACGATCCGTCGATGCGCGACGCGCTCTCCGTCGTGTTCACCCTCGCCGGTTACCGGGTCAAGACTTTCGCCGGCGCCGCGTCGTTCCTCGCCGCCGCGCGCGAGCATGCGCCGGCGGCGGTCTTGCTCGATCTCCATTTGCCGGACCGGAGCGGGCTCGCCGTGCTCAAGGAACTCAATGCCCATCATTACCCGGCGCCGATCTTCATGATTTCCGGGGACGGCGATATCGGTTCGGCGGTCGAGGCGGTGAAGAGCGGTGCATTCGATTATCTGCTCAAGCCGTTTGACGCGCGTGCGATCGTCACGCGCGTCGGCAACGCCATCGCCACCTTTGCCAAGCAGAACGCGCCCGGCCGAAGCGACAACGGCATGTCCTTCGATTTCGCGGGCGCCTCGCTGCTGACACCGCGCGAGCGCGAAGTGCTGGCGCAAATCGCCGGCGGCGCCTCCAACAAGGAAGCCGGCCGCCGCCTCGGCATCAGCCCGCGCACGGTGGAAGTGCACCGCGCCCGCATCATGGAAAAGATCGGCGCGCGCAACGCCGCCGACCTGGTACGCATCGTGCTGAGCGGCGGTTCTAATTTCCGCGCGTCCGCTTCATCGGAAATGGTGGCCTGACCTGCACTCAGGTTATTTGACGCGGGCGCGTCTGCGCGGCATTGATGCGCGCAAAGGGACCGCGGCGCAGTGGTGCGCCGTCCGATCCCACGGAAATCGCCTGTCTTGTCCGCGTCACCAAGCCCCGATCGCATTCAGACATTGCGCCAGGTCGCCGAGACCTTTGCCTTTGCGGCCGCCGGCGGCCTTGTGCCCGGCCTCTCCGGCGTGCCGGCCGGCTACCTCTCGGGGGCCATCCTGGCGGTGTCGGCCGCTGCGCTCGCGGGCCGGCCGATGCGGGTTCCGGCGGCGCTCACGCGCACCATCTTCGTCTTGATCGGCATTTCTCTCGGCGCGGTGGTAACGCCCGCAATGCTGCACGGCATGGCGACCTATCCCGTGAGCCTTGCCGTGCTGGTCGTGGCCATGGCCTGTATCGGTGTCGGCGGCGCCGCCTATCTGCGCGT
>Ga0180222_1002008_pt1 | contig 18136 bp, 17 predicted proteins | sample eDN5th37CKraftOP_FD_151336 | JGI IMG/M metagenome (GOLD analysis project Ga0180222, IMG submission 151336) | Enriched Organic Plus compost microbial communities from Emeryville, California, USA - eDNA 5th pass 37_C Kraft OP (version 2) (version 2) ... | reverse complement strand
CCGTTGACCTCCACGTACTGGACGACGTCCTTGTACTCCTTCGGGAGGTACTTGGTCATCGCCTCCGGCGGCTCATAGAGGTGGTTGTCCGCGTCGAACAGCGGGAACGGCAAGTCGACCCGGTGCGACAGTTGGCCCATGGAACACTCCTTTTCTTCTCACGAGAATCCTATTCTCACATTTGCGCATGCGCAATGCCCCTGGTCAGCGTGAGGACCGCACCTGCTGACGGACCAGAAACTTCTGCACCTTGCCGCTGGCGGTGCGGGGATAGTCCTCCCCCGGCGGGATCTGGTGCAGCTCCTCGGGCCACTTCTGGATCGCGACCCCCTGCTGCTTGAAGTGGGCGCGCACCTCGTCGAGCGAGGGCATCGCGTGCCCGTCGCGCAGCCGCAGCACCGCGGCGGCGTGCTCGCCCAGCCGCTCGTCGGGTGCGGCGACGACGACGGCCTCGGCGACCGCGGGCATGCTCAGCAGCACCTCCTCGACCTCCAGGGCCGAGATGTTCTCGCCGCCGCGGATGATGACGTCGGACTTGCGGTCGGTGATGGTGAGGTAGCCGTCCTCGTCGAGCACCCCGATGTCGCCGGTGTGGTACCAGCCGTCCTCGTCGAAGGCCTTGCGGGTCAGCTCGTCGTCGGTGTAGCCGAGACAGAGATCCGGTCCGCGGGAGAGGATTTCGCCTTCCTCGGTGAGCTTGATCTCGACACCGGGCCGCGGGTCACCGTCGGTGTAGAGCCGCTTGTCCTCGGGGGCGGTCGGCCGCGATCCGGTGATCGACGGGTGCTCGGTGCTGCCGTAGGAGCGGAACACGAAGAAGCCCATATCGGCCAGTCGCCGGGTCACCGCCGCCGGCACGGTGGAACCGCCGAGTCCGACGGTGGTGAACCGGGCGCGGTGCGCGTCGGTGCAGTCCGGGTGGTCGAGCAGGCTGGTGACAAAGTACGGCGGACCGCCGCCGATCGACAGGCCCTCGGTCTCCATCAGCTTGAGCACCTTGCCGGGATCCCAGACGTCGCACAGGTCGATCGGCGCGCCCTCGAGCACCGGGATCAGAAACGCGCCGAGCATGCCGATGAAGTGGCCGATCGGGGTGGCGGTGAGCTGGCGGCCACGGTCGGGCGGGTAGTTCGCCAGCAGCTGGCGTGTCTCACAGCCGAGCGTTTGATGGCTGTGCACAACGCCTTTCGGGTTACTGGTGGTGCCGGAGGTGAACGCGATGACGGCGGGCCCGGCGGGATCGGTGGTCAGGACGTCGGTCATCGGTTCGTCGGCCAGCAGCTCGTCAAAGCTGTCCTCCCCGACCAGCGCGACGATCGGCACGTCGGCCGCGAGGTCCGGCTGGAACCGCATCCGGCCGAACTCGCGGGCGGTGATGAACACCTTGGGCCGGGCGGTGGACAGGATGTGGCCGAGTTCGCGGCGACCGTAGAAGTGCACGATCGGCACGACGACCGCGCCCAGGAACGTCGCCGCCCAGAAGGCGACGGCGGCCTCCATCCAGTTGGGCAACTGCAGCGCGATGACGTCGCCGGGCCCGACCCCGCGCTTGCGCAGCCCGGCGGCCAGCCGGCGGGCCCGCAGTTCGACATCGGCGAAGGTCCCCGCGTAGGGCCGGATATCGGAGTGCACCCAGAACCCGGCGTCGGGCGCCTGGGCCAGGTGGCGGGACAGCAGTTCGCCGAGCGTGTCCGGCGTCCACCACCCCTCTCGCTCGTAACGTCTGGTCAGCTCGACAGGAATGGTGCGCATGGACTCCCCACACTCGGGCGGCCTCGACTTGAGGCGATGCTATTCTCTGCCTGCGAGAATGCCAATACCGTAAATGGAGAACGTCTGATGGTCGACCTTGAGTTCGACGACGGCTTGGCGGTCATCACCATCGACCGTCCCGAAGCCCGCAATGCGATCGCCCCCGAGACCATGGCGCAGCTGGACGCCGCGCTGGACAAGGCCGAGGGCGCATCGGCGCTGGTACTCAAGGGGGCCGGCGACCGCGCGTTCGTCTCGGGCGGCGACCTCAAGCAGCTGGCGGCGCTGCGCACCGAGGAGGAGGCCGCCGCGATGGCCCGCGAGATGCGCGCCGTCTGCGACAAGATCGTGGCGTTTCCGGGCGTGACGGTCGCGGTGCTCAACGGGCACGCGCTCGGCGGCGGAGCGGAGTTCGCGACCGCGGCCGACATCCGGCTCGCCGCCGACGACATCAAGATCGGCTTCAACCAGGTGGCGCTGGAGATCATGCCGGCGTGGGGCGGCGCCGAGCGACTGGTCCAGGTGGCGCTGGAGATCATGCCGGCGTGGGGCGGCGCCGAGCGACTGGTCGCGCTGGTCGGCTACAGCAGGGCGCTGCTGCTGGCCGGCACCGGGCAGATCCTCACCGCGGCCGAGGCCGAACGGGTCGGCCTGGTGGACCGGGTGCTGCCGCGTGCGACGTTCGACGAGGACTGGCGCGCGATCGCCCGCAGGCTCGCCCACAGACCGGCCGGCGAGATCAAGAAGGTCATGAAGGGCGCCTCGGTCGACGAGGCCGTCGCCGCCTTCGCCCGGCTGTGGGTGTCCGACGAGCACTGGGCCGCCGCCGACAAGGCCATGAACCGCGGCAAGTAGCCCCCTTCTTCCCGCGAGCGTGCGTGTCTGCACACGACACGCCGCTAAATTTTCGACATTTGTGCACGCTCGTCGCGGCGAGAAGTGCCACGGTTCAAGCCTTTACGGCTTAACGGGTTGATCGCACGCAATCAACCCGCTACGCACCGGGCCGCCAACCAGCCGCCGCGAGCGTGCGCAAACGCAGAACAAATCGCGGCGTGTCGGGTACAGACGCGCACGCTCGCGCCAGAGGGATTCAGGAGCCGTTGCGGATGCGCGCCATGTGCGTGGTGCGCTTGGTGAGCCGCCAACCGTCGGCGGTGCGGACCAGCTCGTCGTCGTAGTGTCCGAGCGCCTCGATCCAGCTGTTGTCGTCGCCGGGTGCGCCCTGCAGCACCGCGTGCACATAGCTGCGCGCGGTGGCCCGATCGCCGTCGACGTCGACGGCGATGTTGGAGAGCCGGTGATACGTCGGGCCCATGCCGCCGTGGATCTGCTCGACCAGCGCGGCGTACGCGTCGGCGTCGGTGTACGTGCCGAGGTCGCCGTAGTCGACGTCGACCTCGTCAGTCCAGCAGGCCCGGAACAGCGGCCAGTCCTTGGTGTCGATGCCGGTCGCGCAGCGGACCAGCACCTCGGCGATCTGCGCTTTGTCGACGTCCACACCGGGGAGGCTAACAGCCGCCGCCCCGGAATGACGACCTAATTCTCTCTAGACGAGAACCACATTTCCGGTTATCGTCAGGCCGTGCCGACACAGCAGGTGGCGCTCGCGCCCGAAATCTCGACATGGCCCGACGACAACCCGCAGCTGATCGGAAGCCAGTGCGGCGCATGCGGCGCCACGGTGTTCCCCGTTCAGCAGCGCTGCCCCCGCTGCAGCGCCGGTGAGATGTCGGAGGTGAAGCTGCCCCGCCGCGGAACCCTGATCGCCTGGACGACGCAGGGCTTCCCGCCGGGCCCGCCGTACAAGGGCCCGACCGGCAAGGACTTCGTGCCCTACGGCGTGGGTCTGGTCCAGCTCGGGGACATCATCCGCGTCGAGGGCCGACTGACCGAGAACGACCCTGCCAAGCTGGAATTCGGCATGGAGGTCGAGCTGACGATGATCCCGTTCACCACCGACGAGGACGGCAACGAGGTCGTCACCTTCGCGTTCAAGCCCGTCTAGAGATCAGGAGTTTCAGATGACCAACGACGTGGCGATCATCGGCGTCGGCCTGCACCCGTTCGGCCGCTTCCCCAAGACAGCGATGGAGATGGGCGCCGAGGCGATCCAGGCGGCCCTCACCGATGCGGGTGTGGAGTGGAAGGACATCCAGTTCGGGTTCGGCGGCAGCTATGAGATCTCCAACCCCGACGCGGTGACCCGACTGGTCGGCCTGACCGGCATCACCTTCACCAACGTCTTCAACGCCTGCGCCACCGCGGCCAGCGCGATCCAGCAGACCGCCGACACCATCCGGCTCGGCAAGTACGACATCGGCATCGCGATCGGCCTGGACAAGCACCCCCGCGGCGCGTTCACCGACGACCCGGCCAAGCTGGCGCTGCCGCAGTGGTACGCCGAGAACGGCCAGTTCGTCACCACCAAGTTCTTCGGCATGAAGGCCAACCACTACATCCACAAGCACGGCATCTCGCAGGAGACGCTAGCGAAGGTGGCCAACAAGAACTTCCGCAACGGCGCGCTGAACCCGAATGCGTTCCGCCGCAAGGAGATCCCGGTCGACGAGATCCTCAACTCGACGGTGCTGAACTATCCGCTGACCCAGTACATGTTCTGCGCCCCCGACGAGGGTGCCGCCGCGGTGATCATGTGCCGCGCCGACATCGCGCACCGGTTCACCGACAAGCCGGTGTACGTGCGGGCCAGCGAGATCCGTACCCGCCGCTACGGCGCCTACGAGGTGCACGCCACCTCGGCGCCGCTGGATGAGGACGTCTCCCCCACCGTCTACGCCGCCAGGGCGGCCTATGAGGCGGCGGGCATCGGCCCCGAGGACGTCGACATCGCCCAGCTGCAGGACACCGACGCCGGCGCCGAGGTCATCCACATGGCCGAGACCGGGCTGTGCGCCGACGGCGAGCAGGAGAAGCTCATCGCCGACGGTGCCACCGAGATCCACGGCTCGCTGCCGATCAACACCGACGGCGGTCTGATCGCCAACGGGGAACCGATCGGCGCGTCGGGGCTTCGCCAGGTGCACGAGATCGTCCGCCAGCTGCGCGGCGAGGCCGGTGACCGCCAGGTGCCGGGTGAGCCGAAGGTCGGGCTCGCCCAGGTGTACGGCGCCCCCGGTACCGCCTCGGCGACAATCCTGTCGCTCTAGGTGGGATTTCCGGTCCATGGTCGGAGGCCCTCGTTTTAGGATCCGGGAATGACTTTGCCGCGGACACCCCGGTCGCCTCGTCGCAGTTTGCTCCGTACCGCGTCGGCTGCCGCCCTGACGGCGGCGGCCGCGCTGGCGACAACCGTGACGACGACGACCCCGGCGGCGGCGCAGGAGCCGCTTCCTCCCCCGCCGCCGCCGCTGCTGCACAACGTCAAGTACACGGTGTTCTCCGAGCAGCCGTTCTACGTCGACATCTACTACCGCGACGTCGACCCGCCGAACTGGGCGGCCTACAGCCACAACCCGTACGAGTTCAGCCCGAAGGCCAAGGCCGAGATCGGCCCGGACCGGCAGTGGAACCTCGACGTGCAGCTGGCCGATCCCGACCAGTGGGCGATGGTCACCGCGACCAGCGGTCCGGGCGAGGCCACCCCGAACATCCACTGCGTGCTCGCCGTCGACGGTGTCGTCGTCGCGACCGACGTGGGTCCGAAGGGTGCGCTCTGCTCGATCAGGAGTTGGTGAGCGCGAACCTATTTCGCGTCGCCGGCGGGCAGCGGGTCACCCTCCAGCCGGCGGATCCACTTCTCGCAGAACTCGTAGGTCTCGGCGTGGCCGGTCGTCATGCCGAGCGCACGCTCGACCACCAGCGCCTGCGACACGCTGGTGGCGAACACCGTCCACACCACCGGCGGTACCTCGCTGGTGTCGGCGCCGTAGCGTTCCAGCACCGCCGCGATCGCCTTGTTCTGCTCCTCGCGGAATCGTTCGGCGTAGTAGATGATCTCCGCGCGCAGCGCCTTGCGGTGGTTGGCCAGCCCCATGAACTCCATCGTCAGCCGGGTGGCCTCCGGTTGCGTGCTGAACCGCCACAGCGCCCACAGCGGCTGCGGGGACGCCAGCGCCTCGGTCAGCGCCGTCAGGCCGGCCTCGGCCATGCGCCGGAACACCGCCAGGAACAGGTCCTCCATCGTGCGGAAGTAGTAGTGCACGAGTTGGGGTTTGAGGCCGGCCCGTTCGGCGACGCGCCGCGACGTGACCGCGGCGTAGCCCTCCTCGAGGAGCAGCTGTTCGGCGGCGTCGATCAGCACGCCGCGGTTCTTGGCGTCCGGCGCCCCGATCCGGCGCGTCGACCCCGTGGTGCCCCCTGTCATGCGTTCACTTCTCTTTTCCGCTCGTTGCGACACGCCGATCGTAGTGGCGACCCGTCGCGCGATCTTGACCCTGACCTTACCGCCATGCTAAGCAAGTGCTCAGCATATTTGCTACGGATTTCCGCATGCGGCGGGGTCCGCTCGTCAGCACGCCGGCAAGCGTCGAATTCGAAGGGCCTACACGATGACCACTGATTTCGATTCGGTCGACTACTTCACCGATCCCTCCCTGGTCCCCGATCCGCACCCGTACTACGACCACATCCGCGCCAAGGATCCGGTGGCGTGTCCGATCACCAACGGGGTGCTCGCGGTGACCGGCTGGGACGCCGCCAACTCGGTCTACAAGGACACCGAGAACTACTCGTCGTGTATCGCGGTGATGGGCCCGTTCACGCCGATGCCGTTCACCCCCGAGGGCGACGACATCACCGAGCTGATCGCCAAGCACCGCACCGAGATCCCCATGTACGAGCACATGGTGACGATGGACCCGCCGCAGCACACCGACGCCCGCTCGATCCTGGCCCGGCTGCTGACGCCCAAGCGGCTCAAGGAGAACGAGGACTTCATGTGGCGGCTCGCCGACCGCCACATCGACGAGTTCATCGCCGACGGCAAGTGCGAGTTCCTCTCGGCGTACGCAAAGCCGTTCTCGCTGTTGGTCGTCGCCGACCTGCTCGGCGTGCCCGAGGAGGACCACGAGGACTTCCGCGAGGCGTTCGGCGCCCAGCGTCCGGGCACCAACATCGGCAGCCTCGACCACGAGGTGATCGCCACCAACCCGCTGGAGTGGGCCGACGAGAAGTTCGTCCGCTACATCGAGGAGCGCCGGGCCAACCCGCGTGACGACGTGCTCACCTCGCTGGCCACCGCGAAGTACCCCGACGGGTCGACGCCCGAGGTGATCGACGTGGTGCGCACGGCGACGTTCCTGTTCGCCGCCGGTCAGGAGACCACCGCCAAGCTGCTCGGCGCGGCGATGCGGGTGCTCTCGGACCGCCCCGACATCCAGCAGCGGCTGCGTGACGACCGCAGCCTGATCCCGGTGTTCATCGAGGAGTGCCTGCGGATGGACAGCCCGGTCAAGAGCGTGTTCCGGATGGCGCGCAAGACAACGCAACTCGGCGATCATCCGGTGCCGGCAGGCACCACCGTGATGGTCAGCCCCGGCGCGGCCAACCGCGATCCGAAGCGGTTCGAGAACCCGCATGAGTTCGACCTGGACCGCAAGAACGTGCGTGAGCACATCGCGTTCAGCCGCGGTATCCACTCCTGCCCCGGCGCCCCGCTGGCGCGGGTGGAGGGCCGGGTGTCGATCGAGCGACTGCTGGACCGCCTGGGCGACATCACGGTCAGCGAGGACAAGCACGGCCCGATCGACGCGCGGCGCTACGAGTACGAGCCGACCTTCATCCTGCGCGGCCTTACCGAGATCAACATCGAGTTCACCCCGATCGGCTGAGACTCGTTTCAACGCGAAACCGCGGAGAGATCCACTCTCTCCGCGGTTTTCGCGTTCTGTGTGCAGTCTCGGCGGGGTTCTAGAGGTCGCCGCGCTCCCAGTAGGACCGCCCGTCCTTGGCCACACAGGTCAGGAAGAGGCCGTCGGGGGCCTGGGCCACCTCGCCCTCCATCGAGGGGCACAGGTCGTTCTCGTTCTTGATGCCGTGCATCTCCGGCGAGCGGAACCAGCGCGGTTCGTAGCGGCGCGGCGATCCGCAGAACACCAGCCGGCCCCACGACGTCACGCCGAACACGTAGTACGTGGTGTTGTTGCAGTAGGACCCGAGTACGACGTTGGGCTGGATGCCCGGTGTGCAGTTCGGGTGGTTGCACTCCGCGCCCGGCGGCGGCAGTGGCGGCAGCGGCGGCTGGGCGGCGGCCGGTGCCGCGACGCTCAGCATCGCAGGGGCCAGCAGGGCAGCGAACGCTGCGACGATCGATCGCACGGGGCCATTGTTCCACATGGTCAGAACGAAATTCTCCCTTTCGAAGAGCAGAGCTATCCGTCGCGATAGGCTTGGCCTATGCGTGGATTTCGGCTGGCCGCAACCGTCTCGGCGATCACGCTGTCCGCAACGGTGTGCGCGGTGGCGCCGCCGGCGGCGGCCGACGGCGACTTCGGTGTCGCGCTCAACGGCACCTACCGCGTGTTCTCCGACGGTCAGTGGGCAAAGCGTGGCATGGCCCCCGGCGGCGGCGAGGTGTTCTTCCGGATTCCGAGCGTGACCCAGACGTGGACCATCTCCACTCAGTGCGTGAGCCCGATCGAGTGCGTCGGCGAGGTGAAGAGCGACCTCGGCTGGACCGGCACCATCCGGATCGACGACCACTGGTACGTCGACCATGACGTGCCCAACTGGCTGCCCTGCCCGGACGGCAGTTTCGCACCCGGGCACCAGAAGTTCATCCTGACCGGCTGGAACCCCGAGACCGCGCAGCGCACCATCAAGAACCGCGACTTCCTGATGGGCCGCGACGTCACCAAGAGCCCCAGCGGCGCCTGCGGGCGCAATCAGCCGGTCGTCGTCGAGATGCCGGTCCGCCTCGAACGGGTCTGACGGGTCTGATCGCACACGCGAAGAGTACGGGCCCCGGTCCTGGTGACCGGGGCCCGTTCCGCTAGGTGGGAAGCAGATCCTTCCACGACTTCGGTTCCGCGCTGGGCAGATCGATGCGTTGCAGCTGACCGTCCGCGGTGAGGTACTGACCTGTCTGCGGGTTGTACTGCGCGTACGCCACCGCCGGCCCGTCGGATGCCTTCGCGTCGTGGGCGGCCGGTGCGGCCGGGACCGCACCGCCGGCCGGCGCATCCGGCGGCGACGGGATCGGCGTCCCGTTGATCGAGTTACCCGGCGGTGGCGGCGGCACCGGTGCTGCCGCCGGCGGGGGCGCGGTCAGCGACGGCGCCGGAGCACCCGGAACCGGTCCGCCTGCCACCGGCAGCGGGGGCGGCGGCATGTTCGGCGGGGTGCCTGAGGGCACCGCTCCCGGCGGCAGCGGTGTGCCCTCGACCGGCGCGTAGAGTCGCTCGGAGAAGTCGATCCGGTCGTCCGGCGCGACGCCCTGCGAGATCAGGTTCGGGTCGAACGGGTAGGCGCCCAGCGTGTGCTGCCGCATCGCAAGCGGCACAAAGCCTTTCGGGTCGTTACAGAGCTCCACCGTCGGGGCCCGCTTACCCGGGTGCGCCATGCAGGGGTAGTTGCGGGCGCCGCGCACCGCGATCGGCGAGTCCTGCGGCAGCTTGCAGTACAGGCCGTCCGGGGTGTCGATGGTGGTGGTGTCCTCCGGTGAACGCCACGCCGACGGCGGCAGGAAGCCCACCGTGCACGGCGGTGGGTCGTTGATCGTCAGCGCGAAGTCACCGGCGGGCAGACCGGTCGGGTTGTTCTGCGGCAGACCGAAGGACTGCTGCGCGGCGATGATGCCCGGGAAGATCACCAGCAGCTGTTCGATCGACGGGTTGTAGGTCAGCAGGGTCTGCCCCACCGTCGTCAGGTTCGCCAACAGGATCGGCAGCGTCGGCTTGACCTCGTCGAGCAGCGCCGACACCTCCGCGGCGAAGCCGGGTCCCTGCTGCAGCAGCGTCCGGATCTGCGGATCGTTCTGGTGCAGCTGCCCGGTGATGCCCGCCAGGCTCTTCGCCCAGGTGCGGATGGCCTCGGCGGTCTCGGCCTGCGAGTCCAGCAGCGGGCCGCTGTCGTCGATGACCGAACGGAGTTGGTCGCTAACCCCGGCGGCCTCACCGCTGATCTTGGCCGCCGAGTCCATCAACGACTGGAAGTCCGGCCCGGCGCCGTTGAACGCCTTGAACGTCTCGTCGAGCAGGTCGCCGATCCGGTCGCCCGGAATGCTGCTCACCAGCCGGTTGAGCCCCTCCAGGACCGGGCCGACCTCCTGCGGGATCGTGGTGTCCTCCCGGGGAATTCGCGCACCGTTCTGCAGGTAGGGCCCGGAGTCGGTGCGGGGCCGCAGGTCGACGTACTGCTCGCCGACGGCGGAGACGCTGCGCACCTCGGCCTGCAGGTCGGCGGGGATCTTCGGCGACGTGTCCAGCGACAGCGTCGCCTCGGCGCCGGTCTCGGTCAGCACCACGTCGGTGACCTTGCCGATCTGCACCCCGCGGTAGGTGACGTTGCTGAACCGGTACAACCCACCGCTGGCAGGCAGTTCCAGCGTCACCTTCAGCCGGCCGATACCCAACAGCGTCGGCACCTGCATGTAGGCGAACAGCATCACCGTCACGCCCACGATCGAGGCGATCGTGAAGATGATCAACTGATTTCGGACAAAGCGCGTGAGCATCAGCGACCACCCTCCGACTCCGCGAACGGCCCCGCGAAGATCTGCCCGGGTGTGATCGGCTGGCTCTGCGGCAGCCACGGCGCCGCCGGCGGCGGCGGCGCGACGGGCAGAATCGGACCCGACACCGCGGTGGGCAGCGGGGCATCTGCCGCACCGCCCTCGGGTACGGGCACCGCCTCGGCGGGCGGCGGTGCGACGCCGATCGACATCGGGTTGTACGAGTAGTTCAGGTAGTACGGATCACCCGGCGCCGGAATCAGTCTGGCGTTCTCGTCACCCCAGCGGGTACCCAGCAGCAGGGTCTTCTTCAGCCGCGGGTAGGTCAGGTCGAACGTGGCGAACAGGTTGATGTAGTCGCCGCGGGTGATGCGGTCGGCGAAGGTCGGACCGTACGGGAACGCGGTCGCCCACAGCAGCGCGAGGTTCAGGTCCGGGCCGACGTCGGCCAGCGCACCGAGCACCGGGCCCAGGTTCTCCAGATCCTTGACCAGATCGTCACCGGCCTTGTTGGCGAGATCGGCTGCGGTGTCACCGAACTGGCCGAGCCGCTCCAGCGCGGTGGTCAACCGCGGCCGCTCCTTGATCAGCACGTCCAGCGCCGGCGGAATCTCCTTGAGCGCACGGTCCAGGTCGGCGTTCTGAGCGGCGAAGGTACCCGCCACCCGGTTCAACTGCTGGATCGACGCCACGATGTTGTCCCGCTGCGCGTCGAGCACACCGACGAAATTGTCCAGCCGGGTGAGCAGTTCGCGGATCTGCGGCTCCCGGCCGTTGATCGCGGTGTTGAAGTTGTGGATGATGTCGCCGATCTGGCCGAGACCGCCGCCGTTGACGACAGCCGCCAGCGACGACAGGGTGCGCTCGGTGGACGGGTACGTCGAGGACCGGTCCAGCGGGATCGTGGCACCGGGCTGCAGTCTGCCCTCCGGATTCTCCCCCAGCGGCGGGTTGAGCGCCAGGTGCATCGAGCCGAGCAGGCTGGTCTGCCCCACCGTGGCCACCGCGTTGGCAGGCACCGCCACATCGGGTTTCACCGAGATCTCGACGTCGGCGTGCCAGTCGTCGACGGTCATCTTGCGGATGCTGCCCACCACGACGTCATCGATCATCACCGGTGAGTTCGGCTCCAGACGGTCATCTTGCGGATGCTGCCCACCACGACGTCATCGATCATCACCGGTGAGTTCGGCTCCAGGGTCGCGACATTGGCGACCTCGACGTGGTAGGTGACCGAACCCGGCCCGCGTCCGACCGCGCCCGGCAGCGGCAGCGAGTTGATCCCCTGGAACGAACAGCCGGTCAGGGTGAGCGCCAGGCACGAGCCGGCGATCGCCCACCGTTTGACGTGTCTTGCGATCATGCTGGCGGCGCCCCTTCCGCGGGAAGTAGCGGTGCGTTCGGATCCGCCGGAGCGGCCGGAGCCGGGGTCTGCGGCAACAACAGGCCCTCGACGGTCTGCGGTTGTTGCGCAGGCACGTTCGACATGATGTTCGGCGGGCCGGGGATCGGCGCGCCCGGGAACAGCGCGGGCGACGGAATCGCGGGCGCGTCGTCGTCGGTCATGTAGATTCCGCGCGGTCCCGGCGGCGCACCCCAGCCCGGGGGCGGCGGCACATCCCCGGCACCCGTGTAGGCCGACACCGTCGGCGGCGGCTCCGGCGGATCGTCGGGTCCGGAACCACCGGGTGCCAGCTTCGGGTCGGCGTAGATGATCTTGTCCGGGCTGACCACCGGCCGCAGGTACGCGTTGATCGGCATCGGGATGTTGTTGACGTTGAGCAGCCGCAGGGCCGGGCCGAGATACTGCGCGCACAGTTTGGCGGTCTCCGCCGCGGTGACGTTGGCGACCGCGCCGATCATGCCGCAGATCATCTGCACCGGGTTGTTGAAGTTCACCAGCGAGAAGGCCCCGGTCACCGCACCACTGTTGGGGTAGAAGATGTTCTGGAAGTTCGCGATGGCGTTCGGGGTGATGTGCAGAACGTTCTCGAACGCCAGCTTGTGGTCGACGAGGATCTGGGTGAGTGCGGTCAGCCTGCGCACCTGCTCGGTGGTCTTGTCCCGGCTGCCCTCCACGAACCGCTGCACCTCGTTGATCGCCGTCGACAGGTGCGTCAGTGCCGCGTCGAGATCGGTCCGGTTGTCGTTGATGACGCTGGTCAGCGTCGCGAGCCGGTTCTCGAACAGCACGATCTGCTCCTTGCTGTCGCGCAGCGCGGAGACGAACACCTGCAGGTTCTTGATGATGTCGGTGATGTTGCCGCTGCCCTCGGCGAAAATCCTTGCCACACCGGACAGTTGCCGCAGCGTCTCGCGCAGCTTCTCGCCGTTACCACCGATCGCGTTGGCGGCGCTGTCGATGAACCGCGACATCGAGGTGTCCGACACCCCGGCCTGCGGCCCCAGTTCGTCGGCCAGACGCAACAACTGGGTCTTCACCTCGTCCCACTCCACCGGCACCGCGGTCCGGTCGCTGGGGATCACGGCGCCGTCGGCCATGGTCGGACCGTCGCCGTTGCGGTAGGCCGGGGCCAGCTGCACGTAGCGGGCCGCGACCAGGTTCTGCGCGACGATCACGGCTTTGGCGTCGGCCGGGATAGGCACGTCGCGGTCGACCTTGAGCACCATCTTGGTCTGGGTGCCCTCCGGGGTGATCGACTCGATGGTGCCGACGCGCACGCCCGACACCCGGACCTCGTCGCCGGGGTAGATCGCGGTCGCGGTCGGGAAGTACGCGGTGATGGTGGTCGGCCCGTGGAACATCTGCCGCACCAGCACCGCCGCGCCGGCGACCAGTCCGATGGCCAGCAGGATCGCGGTGCTGACCACCAGGCGCTTACGGGTTGCCATCATCGGGTAGGTCTCCTGGCTGCGGAATGCCGTTGACGGGGAATGGCAGTTCGGCGCGCGGGCCGGCCTGGTCCGGCGGCTGGCCGGCGTCCATACCGCGGCGGAAGCCGAATGCGTAGTCGAGGAACGGCTGGAGTAGCTGACCGAACACCAGGTTCGGCACCAGCGCGTTGTAGTAGGCGCCGTTGGCCACGATCTCGCCCTGGGTCAGGTAGTACTTGGCCGCGCCGGGCAGCATCTTGGCGAGGTTGTCGCGGTTCTTCTCCAGCATCGCCGTCACCGTGTTGAGGTGATCGAGCGCCGGGGCCAGTTCGGCCTCGTTGTCGGCGACCACCTGCGTCAGCTCCTGCGACACCGCCGACGTCGCCTCCAGCAGGCTGGTGATCGCGTAGCGCCGCTCGTTGAGGACGGCGACCAAGTCGTTGGCGTTGAGGATCAGCGCGTTGACCTTCTCGCTGCGCTCGGCGAAGATGCCGGTCACATCGCTGGCCGCCCTGAGTAGTTCGGCCAGGCTCTCGTTGCGGCTGTTCAGCGCCTTCGACATCCGCGACAGCCCGTCGAAGGTCGGGCCCAGCTGCGGCGCGATCTGATCGAGGGTGGCGGCCAGCGTGTCCAGCGACTCGTTGATCGAGTCGATGTCGGTGTCGGTGGTGTTGGCGGTCAGCTCGCTGACCGCGTCGGTCAGCGAGTACGGCGACGAGGTGCGCGACGTGGGAATCGGCTTGCTGCGGTCCAGTTTTCCGCTGCCCGCCGATTCCAGCGCGAGCACCCGCTCGCCCAGCAGGGTGCCGGTGCGGATGTGCGCGGTGGTGTCGGAGCCGAGCGCGTACTTGCCGTCGATGGTGAACCCGACGAGGGCGTCGCCGTTGACGAGTTCGACGGAGGTGACCGAACCGACCTTGATTCCGGAGACGGTGACGTCGTTGCCGACCGCGACGCCACCCGCCTCGGTGAACAGCGCCTGGTAGCGCAGAGATGTCGCCCAGGACACCAGCCGCTCGGGCTGCAGACCGATGGTGATCACCAGGATGATGAGCACGGCACCGATGAAACCGGTGCGCATCAACTGGTTTCCGCGATATTTCTGCATTTACTCGTCCACGCACCTTCCCGTTTCCTGCTTGATCCACGGGAACACCACCGTGCGGCCCTCGAGATCGCTCGCCCGGACCGTGACGCCGCAGATGTAGTACGGGAAGAACGCCCCGTAGGAGCCGACGCGGGCCAGCTTGCGGTAGATCTCCGGCAGACGCTGGATGGTGGCGTCGAGGCGCTCGAGATCGTTGTTCACCAGCGGAGCCAGTCGGTGCAGCTCGTCGATGGTGTGGTTGAGCGGCTCGCGACCCCGGCCGAGCAGATCCGCCAGCGACGTGGTCCCCCGGTCCAGGGCGTCGATCGCGGTGCCGATCGGGTCACGGTCGGCGGCCAGGCCCTTGACCAGTTCCTCGAGCCGGTCGACGGATCCGGCGAACTCCTCGCCGTCTTTGGCCAGCGTGTCCAGCGTGGTGCGCAGGCCGTCGATCAGCTGCTCGACCACCTCGTTGTTGTCGGCGATCGCGTTGGTGAACGACGACGACTTCGACAGCAGCGACTCCAGCGTGCCGCCCTGGCCCTGCAGGATCTGCACCAGCGAGGTGGTCAGCCCGTTGACGTCCTCCGGATTGAGGCCCTGGATAACGGGTTTCAGTCCGCCGAGCAGGAGGTCGAGGTCCAGCGCCGGCGCGGTGCGCGACTCCGGGATCTGTGCGCCCGCGGGCAGGATCCGCGCCGAGTCCGGGGTGTCGATGAGCTCGAGGTACCGGTCCCCCACCAGGTTCAGGTAGCGGATCGCGGCCTGGGTTCCGGTGGTCAGCTTGGTGTTGCGGTCGGCGTCGAACTTGACCAGCACCTTGCGGTCGGGCAGCAGCGACACCTCGCGCACGGTGCCGACCCGGATGCCGGCGATGCGCACGCTGTCTCCCGGCTCCAGCCGGGAGGCGTCGACGAAGACCGCCGAATACCCGTCGGTGGCACCCGTTCTGGAATCGCTGAACACCACGAACAGGAAGGCGGTCAGCACCGCCATGATCACGCCGAAGATGGAGAACTTGACGAGGGTGGAGGTCGATCGCGTCATCCGGGCATCCCGATCTGTGCGGTGTTGCGCGGCGGTCCGTCCAACGGGCCGAACAGCCAGTTCTTCAGGCCCTCGGAGTTGAGCAGCATGCCGGCGTTGCCGTACTGGTTGGGGTTGGAGCCGACGTCGGCGACGATCATCGGCGGCACGAACTCCGGCTTCAGTTCCGGAAGTCCGAGCGCCTCGCAGAAGTCGGCCCCGCCGCTCGTGGCGGCGACCTTCGGCAGGTCGCGCGGATAGCGGTAGCGCTCCACGCCCATGGTCAGACCCGCCGACACGATGATACCGGAGTACTGCGGGGCGGACTTGGCGAACGGGGCCAGGCCGCCGATGCCGCACCACAGCGACCTGCGGTACGTCTTGAGCAGTTCGACCGTCGGGGCCACCACGTGGGTGACCTCGGCCAGCGCATCCTTGTTACCGCCGATGACCTCGTTGCCGACATCAGCGAGACCGATTGCGCTGATGAGGAATTCGTCGAGGTTGTACTGCTGGTCGACGATCGAGTTGCTGATCTCGGTGGTGTTCTTGATGGTCGACATCAGGTCCGCCGCCCCGTCGCCGTACGCGGTGAACGCCGGAACCGATGCCTCGATGTCGTGCGCGAGGTTCGGCAGGCTGGGCTCGAGCTTGCCGAGCAGCTCGTTGAGGTCGACGAGTGTCTGACCGAACTGCTCCCCGCGCCCACTGAACGCGGTGGCGATCGCGCCGAGGGTCTGGTTCAGCTTGGCCGGATCGATCTTGTCGAGCACCTGCACCAGTTGCTGGAACACCGTGTTCACCTCGACGGTGACGTGCTGGTTCTGGATGACCTGACCGGGCCGCAGCCGTTCGGGTGACGGGTCCGCCGGCGCCTCGAGTTTGACGAACTTCGAACCGAACACCGTCGAGGACGTGATGTCGGCGGTGACGTTGGCCGGGATCAACCGCAGCGCGTCCTGATCCATCGCCAGGTGCAGCGCGGCGGTTCCGTCGGGCCGCTCCTCGATGGACTTGACCTGACCGACCTGCACGCCGCGCATCTTGACCTTGGCGTCGGGGTTCATCACCAGACCGGCCCGGTCGGCGATCACCGTCACCGGGACGGTTCGAGCCCAGTCGCCCCGGAACAGGGTGATGGCCAGCACGACGATCAGGCAGATCGCCACCACCAGGGCCAGCCCCGTAAGAGGGCGAACCACACTGCTTTTCATTGAGAGCCCTATCCGGACAGGTTGAAGTTGCCGTTGGAGCCGTAGATCGACAGGGAGACCAGCAGGGTGACCGAGACGACGACGACCAGGGAGGTGCGTACGGCGTTGCCGACCGCCACCCCGACGCCGGAGGGGCCGCCGGCGGCGAAGTAGCCGAAGTAGGTGTGGATCAACAGGATCGTGATCGCCATCAACACCGCCTGCAGGAACGACCACAGCAGGTCGATCGGGTTGAGGAAGGTGTCGAAGTAGTGGTCATACAACCCGCCGGACTGGCCGAACAACACCACGGTGGTGAACTGGGAGGCCACAAACGACAGGATCACCGCGATCGAGTACAGCGGGGTGATGGCCACCATGCCGGCCACGATCCGGGTCGACACCAGGTATTCGATGGGGCGGATCGCCATCGACTCCAGCGCGTCGATCTCCTCGTTGATGCGCATCGCCCCCAACTGCGCGGTCACCCCGGCGCCGAAGGTGGCGGCCAGCCCGATCCCGGCGACCACCGGTGCGGCGATGCGCACGTTGATGAACGCCGCCAGGAACCCGGTCAACGCCTCGATGCCGATGTCGCCGAGTGAGGAGTAGCCCTGCACGGCCAGCGTGCCGCCGGCGGCCAGGGTCAAAAAGCCGACGATGGCCACGGTGCCGCCGATCATCGCCAGCGTGCCCGCGCCCATGGAGATCTCGGCGATCAGCCGGATGATCTCCTTGCGGAAGTGCATCGCCGCGTGCGGCACCCCGGCCAGCGCGCGCAGGTAGAACAGCATGTGATCGCCGATGCGCGAGAGCGCATCAACCGGGCGGCGCACCGACCGGGTGAACCGCGGATAGGTCGACTTGAGGATCTGAACAGTGCCCATCTGCGTCACCCCGCCGTCATCCGGATGCCGATGGCCGTGACGACCACGTTGATCACGAACAGCGCCATGAACGCGTACACCACGGTCTCGTTGACCGCGTTACCCACCGCCTTGGCCCCGCCCCCGGAGATCGTCAGCCCGCGGAAACACGCCACCAGCCCGGCGATCAACCCGAACAACGCGGCCTTGACACAGGAGATGATCACCTCCGGCACCCCGGTCAACAACGTGATGCCCGCGGCGAACGCACCCGGGTTGACGTCCTGGATGAACACCGAAAACGTGTAACCACCCAGGATCCCGATGATCACCACCAGGCTGTTGAGCAGCAACGCCACCAACCCGGAAGCCAGCATCCGCGGAGTCACCAACCGCTGCACCGGGTTGATACCCAGCACCTCCATCGCGTCGATCTCCTCGCGGATGGTGCGCGAGCCCAGATCCGCGCACATCGCCGTCGCACCCGCCCCGGCCACGATCAGCACCGTCACGATCGGACCCACCTGGGTCACCGCGCCAAACGCCGCACCGGCCCCCGACAGGTCAGCCGCACCCAACTCGCGCAGCAGGATGTTCAACGTGAAGCTGACCAGCACCGTGAACGGGATCGCCACCAACAACGTCGGCGCCAGCGACACCCGCGCGATGAACCAGCACTGCTCCAGAAACTCCCGCCACTGAAACGGCCGCCGAAACACATAACGCACCGCATCAGCCGACATCG
>Ga0180222_1002007_pt1 | contig 18145 bp, 17 predicted proteins | sample eDN5th37CKraftOP_FD_151336 | JGI IMG/M metagenome (GOLD analysis project Ga0180222, IMG submission 151336) | Enriched Organic Plus compost microbial communities from Emeryville, California, USA - eDNA 5th pass 37_C Kraft OP (version 2) (version 2) ... | reverse complement strand
AGCCATGCGGGCCGGGGCATCACGCCCACCGCTGTCGCGCTCGTCACCGACTACTGCTTCACAGCCCTGGGCCTGCACCGGATCGAGATCTGCATCCGCCCCGAGAACGGCCCGTCGCTGCGCGTGGTGGAGAAGCTGGGCTTCCGCTACGAGGGCGAGCGCAAGCGCTACATCCACATCAACGGCGACTGGCGCGACCATCGCTGCTTCGCCCTCGTGCGCGAGGAGGTGCCCGGCGGCCTGCTCGCCCGGTACGTCGGCAGCGCGCCCGCGGCCTGAGCCGCACGGGTCGGACTGCCGCGGCTGAGCCGCGGGAGGGCGGCCGCGCCTCAGCCGCGGGAGGGGGGCCGCGGCTCGGGCGCGACGGGGCGGCGCGCGAACACGCCCCCGAGCGCTACCGGGCCGCTCCGGAGGCTGCCCTTAGCGTGGCCTCATGGGTGGAACGGACTTCCTCGGCGGAGGCGTCATCGTCCTCGTCGCGGCCGCCCTCTGGATCGTCTATCTCCTGCCCGCGCTCTCGCGTCGCCGGCGCTTCGTCGCCACGGAGCGCAACGCGGTGCGGCTTCAGCAGACGATCCGGATCCTCGCCGAATCGGCGGAGGTGCCGGAGGAGGTCCGTCTCGAGACGTCGGCCCGGGAGGTGGCGGCGCAGCGCAGGATGCTGCGGCACCTGGAGGCCAAGCAGAAGGCGGAGCGTGATCGCATGGTCGCAGAGGCGAAGGCGGAGGCAGCCCGGGCGCGGGCGGAGGCGCGGGCGGCGGACCGGGCCGCGAGGCAGGTGGCGCGTGCGCGATCGCGGCGGCGCCTGCGCGGCTGGTTCACGCTGCTGGGCTTCGCGGGACTGCTCGCGATCGTCGTGGGAGCGGTCCTCGTGATGGTCGGCGGCTCCGGGGTCGTGACGCTCCTGGGTGCGGGAGCAGTGCTGGTGAGCCTCGTCGCCATCGTCGCCCTCGCGCCGCGCCGTGGCGCGAGCCGGGCGAGCGCGGTCTCAGCGCCCGCCGCACCGCTCCGGCGGTATGCGGGGCCGGTGTTCGACGCGGCGGCGGGGGAGCCCGCGCCCGAGGCCGAGCAGGCCGAGGAGCCGGCGGTCGCCGAGGGCGGCGCGGTGCCCGTGCCCCGTCCGCTGTATCTCGCGCGCCGTTCCGCCGAGCAGGGGCCGGCCTTCGACGCCGAGGAGGTGCATCAGCGTCTCCTGCGCGAAGCGCGCCTGGCGCAGGAGCGCTTCGCCGCAAAATCGGCCAGCGCCCACGTGAACGTCGCCGAGATCGGCCTGGGCGCGCAGGAGGCCCCGGGTCCGGCGCGACGGAGCGTCGCGGCCGTACAGGAGGAGAACGCCGCGCAGGAGCGCAACGCCCGCTTCGCGGCGATGGGCATCGTGGACGTCGACTCGCTGCAGGCCCCGGACCTGGACCAGGCGCTGCAGCGCAGGCGGAACGCCGGCTGAGACCGTCGCACCGGTGCCGGCGTCGCTGGGCGCTGGGCGCCGGCGGCTGGCCGCGGTGGCGGGCAGCTCGCTCCTCGCACCCTCGGACGTCCCTCGGTGACCGCCTCGCGCGAAACGCGAGAGCACGGTGCGTGCTAGTCTTCTGGAAGTCTCTGGGGCCTGTGGCGCAGTTGGTAGCGCGCTTCGTTCGCAATGAAGAGGTCAGGGGTTCGAATCCCCTCAGGTCCACCATGTGAAGCTCGCCTGCAGCTCGGGCGGCCGCAGGACGGGGCCGAATGGCTCGGGCCGCTGCGCCGCGTCGCACGGGTCGCAGCGCCGGGCGCGAGCGCTGAGCGCGGCAGCGCCGGGCGCCCCCGTCGGCGTGAGGCGCTAGTGTCGAGCCGAGGCGGCGAGGAGGGGGCCTGCATGACGAGCGACGGGGTCGGGCAGATCGTCCTGGTGCGGCACGGCGAGACCGAGTGGAGCGCCAGCGGACGCCACACCGGCATGACCGACCTCCCGCTCACGCGTGCGGGGGAGGATCGCGCGCTCGGGCTCGCGGCGGTGCTCGGGCGCGAGCATTTCGACGCCGTGCTCTGCAGTCCGCGGCAGCGAGCCAGGCAGACCGCCGCGCTCGCCGGCTTCCCCGACGCGCAGCCCATCCCCGAGCTCGCCGAATGGGACTACGGCGCCTATGAGGGGCTGACCTCGCCGCAGATCCACGCCGAGCGCCCCGGCTGGCTGCTCTGGCGGGACGGAACGCCTGCCGGCCAGACCCCGGGGGAGAGCCCCGAGCAGGTGCGGGAACGCGCTCGGAAGGTGCTGCGCACCGTCGCGGAGCGCACCCCGGCAGGGGGACGCGCGCTGCTGTTCGCGCACGGGCACTTCCTCCGCGCGGTCGCCGTCACCTGGACGGGCCAGCCCATCGCCGACGGCGCGCGGCTCGCGCTGTCGCCCGCCACGATCAGCGTCCTGGGCCACGAGCACGAGCTGCCGGTGATCCAGCAGTGGAACGCCCCGGCAGGCTAGTCGGCCGGGGCGGGCGCCCCGTCCCCGGCGCAGCGCGGCTAGACCAGTTCCCGCTCGTGCGCAAGCCCCGCGCGGCCAGCCTCCGCGCACCCTAGCCTCGCACCATGAGCGTCGCCATCCGGGGGCTGAGCGTGAGCGTGCCCCCCACCGTCCTGATGCAGGAGGAGGTGGCGAGCGTGTTCGCCGCGCAGCCCGGCCTCACCCGGCTCGGCCAGCGCCTGGTCTCCACGGCGTTCGGCGTCTCGGGCATCGAACGCCGTCACACCGTGCTGGAGGAGCTGGACTGGCACGGCCCCGATCCTGCCGAGCCGCCCGTGTTCGCCGACCGGAGCAGCGGGGAGCTGCTGCTGCCGGGCACGCGGGAACGCAACGAGATCTACGCCGTGCAGGCCGCCCGGCTGTACGTGCAGGCCGCGCGTGCCGCTCTCGAGGCCACCCCCGGCATCGAGGCCGCCGACGTCACCCATGTCATCACCGTCTCCTGCACCGGGTTCTACGCTCCCGGCCCCGACTTCGGGGTCGCCCGCGACCTCGGTCTTCCCGCCGGGGTGCAGCGCTACCATCTCGGGTTCATGGGCTGCTACGCGGCCATGCCCGCGCTGCGCCTGGCCAAGCAGTGCTGCGAGGCGGACCCGGACGCCGTCGTCCTCGTGGTGAGCGTGGAGCTGTGCACGCTGCACCTGCGCACCTCCAACGACCCGGACACCATCGTCGCGACCTCGCTGTTCGCCGACGGGGCCGGCGCAGCCGTCGTCACGGCACGGGCGCCGGAGGACGGCGAGCGCCACCTGGAGCTCGACCGCTTCGCGACCCGGATCACCCCGGAGGGCGAGGCCGACATGGCGTGGCGCATCGGCGACCACGGCTTCGAGATGACCCTCTCCAACGCCGTGCCGACGATCATCGGCGAGCATGTGGTCGGCGCGCTGGAGCCCCTGTTCGCGCAGGAGCAGCCGCTGCGCGACGCGCTCGAGTCGGGGACCAGCGCGCGCGCGGTCGAGCACTGGGCGGTGCACCCCGGTGGCCGGAGCATCCTGGACCGGGTCCAGTCCGCGCTCGCGCTCACCGAGGAGCAGCTCGGGCCTGCGCGCGCCGTCCTGCGCGACTACGGGAACATGTCCAGCGCGACGGTGCTCTTCGTGCTGCGTCACCTGCTCGACTCCGCCGCGGCGGAGGGCGAACGGGTCGTCGCGATGGCCTTCGGCCCCGGCCTGACCGTGGAGTCGGCGCTGCTGACGGTGCGGGGATGAGCCGCGCCGGCGCTGCGCCCGCCGGCTCGGCCGCCGCGACGCCGGCCATCCGCTCGCTGCGCCGGCGCGAGACGCAGCTGCGGGAGCTGATGGACGAGCCGGACTGCGACCCGGTCACCCTGCAGCGCACCTACGCACGATTCGCGCTCGTGAACGCGGTGGTCTCCGGTCAGCGGACCGTCTACCGCCGTTGGCTGCGGCCCCGGCTGAGCCCGCATCGGCTCACCCGGCTGCTGGACGTGGGCACCGGCGGTGCCGACTTCCCGCGGCGCGTCCTGCGCTGGGCTCAGCGCGACGGGCTGCGCCTGGAGGCCGTCGCGATCGACCCCGACCCGCGCTCGATCGCCTTCGCCCGCTCGCTGCCGCCGATGCCCTGCCTGCGGCTGCTGCAGTGCACCTCGGCGGAGCTCGCCGAGCAGGGCGAGCGCTTCGAGCTGGTGGTTTCCAACCATGTGCTGCACCATCTGCGGCCTGAGGAGCTGCAGCGCCTGCTCGCGGACAGCGAGCTCCTCGTCGCCGCCGGCGGCGTCGCCGTGCACGGGGACATCGAGCGCTCCCGACGCGCCTACGCGGCCTTCGCCGCGATGACCTGGCCGTTCCAGGGCAGTCTGCTGCGCGACACCTTCATCCGTGCCGACGGTCTCGTCTCGATCCGTCGCAGCCGCACCCGCGGGGAGCTCGCGGCCGCGCTGCCGCCGGGGTGGCGCGCGCTGCGCGCCTTCCCCTGCCGTGTGGAGGCGGTGTGGCAGCCGCGATGAGCAGGGCGGCGGCGACAGGCTGTCGCACCCCAGCCCTGATGAGCGCCGGGCGGCGTCGATGAGCCGGACCGCCGGGACGGGCGTCGCTTCCTGCACCGTGGCCGTCGTCGGAGCCGGCGCCGTGGGACTGCTGCTGGCGTGTCTGCTCGCGCAGCGCGGCATCCCCGTGCTCGTCTTCGAGCGGCGTTCGGAACGGGCGCGGCGTGCACGCGCCTTCGGCATCCACCCGCCCGGCCTGGCGGCGCTGGAGTCGGCCGGCGTGGGCCCGGCGGTCCGGCAAGCTGCTGCGTTCATCCGGCTCGGCGTGGCCAGCAGCGGCGGGCGCGAGCTGGGCACGGTGTCCTTCGGCTCACGGCCGATCCTGTCCCTGCCGCAGGACCGGACCGAGGCGATCCTGCAGGAGCGGCTGGAGCAGCTCGCGCCCGGGGCCCTGCGCCGCGGCGTGGAGGTGACCGGCCTGCGCGACGACGGCGACCGGGTGCAGCTGCTCGCCGGGGACGGAGCGGCCCAGCCGCTGTGCACGGCCGTCTTCGCGGTCGGTGCGGACGGCGTGCGCAGCACCGTCCGGGGGTTTCTGGGCGCCGAGTGGCTTCGCCGCTGGGGCAGCGGCGAATATGCGATGGCGGACACGCGCCTGCCGCACGATCCGGGGGAGGTCGCCGTGCTGCGCCTGGAGCGGGACGGGATCGTCGAGTCCTTCCCGCTGCCGGGCGGCGTGCGGCGCTGGGCGGTGCGGCTGCCGGCTCGTCCGGAGAGCCTGGCGGCCGCGGAGTTCGCCTCGATCGTGGAGCAGCGCACCGCGGTCCGCCTGGATCTCGGGCTCCTGTCGGCGCCGAGCGTCTTCAGCGCTCGCCAGCATCTCGCGCGGCCCTTCGCCCGGGGGCGGGTCGCGCTGGCCGGCGACGCGGCGCACGAGATCAGCCCCATCGGCGGCCAGGGCATGAACCTGGGCTGGCTGGACGCGCTCAACCTTGACAAGGCCATCGCGGAGGCGCTGGCCGGGCCGGAGCACGGCGCAGAGCCCTTCGCCCGCTATGCGGCGCAGCGTGCGGCGGCGGCGGCGCGTGCCACACGGCGTGCCGCCTTCAACATGGCGATGGGCGCGCCCCTGTCACGTGCCGGGCTGCTCGCGCGGAACGCCCTGGCGCATGCGCTCGCCGTGCCCGGGGTGCGCGGCGCCCTCGCCTCCGCGTTCACCATGCGGGGCCTGTGAACGCCGGCCTCGCATCATCGGCGCCAAGGCGCCGGTGATGCGTCGCAGGCGCACCGAGGCCGCCTCGACCCGGTCGCCGGCCATGAGCAGCAGCCAGTGCGCCGCCCGGGCCTCGCTGTAGCGCGCGTAGGCGCTGCGGCGGATCGCGCCGGACAATCCGCGCAGGGGCAGCGCCGTCCCGTACACGGGCGGCAGCTGCGTGTGCTCGATCGAGCGCTCGCGCTCGCCGTTGCCGCGCTGCGGGACGGGCACGTCCCAGTGCGCTCCGGTCGCCGCGGGGTCGAAACGCTCCCGCGGGACGGAAGGACGGTCGGCCGGGTCGCTGTCCGCGCCCCAGCCGGGGATGCGGCTGCGCAGCGCCTCCGCGTCGAAGGCGGGGCGCTCGGTGCCTGCGGTGTACGGGTCCATCGTCGTTCCTCCTCGGACTGGCGGCCGGGGGCTGCTCGCACGGCCCCCGCCGTCGCTGCGGTCATCGGGTCAGGGGTCACGCGGCGTCGAGCGTGACCAGGGTCTTGATGCAGCCGTCCTGCTTGCGCGAGAACACCTCGTAGGCGTCCCCGATCTCCTCCAGCGGCACCCGGTGGGTGACGATGTCGCTCGGCTTGAAGTAGCCGTTGCGCAGATGCTCGAGCAGCCGCGGCCATTGGCGCTTCACCGGGCACTGGTTCATCCGGAGCGTGAGCCCCTTGTTCATCGCGTCGCCGAACTTGACGGCGCTGAAGATCGGGCCGTATGCGCCGAGCACCGCCACCGTGCCGCCCTTGCGCACACCGTCGATCGCCCAGTTCAGCGCGATGGGCGAGCCGCCCTGCAGCTTCAGCTTCGTGGCGGTGAAGTGCTGCGTGCGGTTGCCGTCCGCCTCGGCGCCCACCGCCTCGATGACGACGTCCGCGCCGAGCCCGTCGGTGGTGTGCTTCAGCTCCAGCACGAGGTCGTCGACCGTCTCGAAGTTGATCGTCTCCGCCAAGGCGAAATCGCGCGCCTTCTGCAGGCGGTACTCCAGCCGGTCCACCACGATGACGCGCCCCGCGCCCATCAGCCACGCCGAGCGGGCGGCGAACAGGCCGACCGGCCCCGCCCCGAGCACCACCACCGTGTCGCCCTCGACGATGTCGCCCAGCTGCGCGCCGAAATAGCCTGTGGGCAGCGCGTCGGTGAGCAGCACGGCGTCCTCGTCGTCGAGCCACTCGGGGATGCGCATCGGTCCGACATCGGCGAAGGGGACCCGCACGTACTCCGCCTGGCCGCCCTCATAGCCGCCGCAGCTGTGCGAGTACCCGTAGATCCCGCCGATCGCCGTCGCGTTCGGGTTCACGTTGTGGCAGTTCGAGTACAGCCCGCGGGCGCAGAAGTAGCAGGAGCCGCAGTAGACGTTGAACGGCACCATCACCCGGTCTCCCGGCGACAGGCTCTGCACGGACGGCCCGAGCTGCTCCACCACCCCGATGAACTCGTGGCCGAAGGTGGTGCCGGAGCGGGTGTCCGGCATCATCCCGTGGTAGAGGTGCAGGTCCGAGCCGCAGATGGACGCGAGCGTCACGCGCACGATCGCGTCGTTGGGGTGCTCGATGACCGGCATGGCCTTCTGCTCGACCGCGATGTGATACGGGCTGCGATACACCATCGCCTTCATCTCTCGTCTCCGTCCTGCTCGCCGTCTGCGTGCACGGGCGCGAACGGCCCGTGCCGGCCAGTGTCGGACGGGCAGGGCGCACGCCACAGGGGCTTGCGCGCAGAGGGCAGCTCGTGCTGGTGTCCGCCGCGGCGTCAGTCCAGGACCTGCGCGAGGAAAGCGTTGCGCTCGGCCTGCCGCTCGTAATCGCCCGGGTCGCGGATGCAGACGGGACACCAGTGGCCGCCGTGCAGGACGAGCCGGGGGCTGGCGCTGAAGCGATGCCCGTCCGCGCAGGCCCACTCCACGGGCACGGACACCTCGCCCTGCGGCACCTCCTCGGACAGGAGGCGGCCTCCGCGGAAGGCTGCAGCGCCGGTGTAGTCGGCGTGGCGCCAGGCCGAAGAGGGGATGTCCTCGTCGTAGCCGTGGTCCAGTCTGCTCGGCACGCGCGAGGGCTGCGGCGGCTCGAAGGTGGACCAGTCGCCGATCGCCCGCCAGGCCTCCAGCGAGCCGAAATGCGCCGCGATCGCCCGCGCGTCGCCGGCGCGGATCGCGGCGAGAGTGCCCCGGGGGCGGCGCAGGTACGGCTCCATGCCCAGCCGCCGCACCGCCCACGCCGGCAGCCGCGCCGCGCTCCGGACCGCGGGCGAGAGGGCGGCCGCCGCGCGATCGAGCGCAGCGTCCACGCTGTCCTCACGGTACGGCACCAGTTGCTGCAAGGCGTCGCTGTCGGTGTACCAGTGCCCGTGGAAGTTCCGCAGCGCGAACCAGTCCCGCCGGTACCAGTCGCGGATGTCCCGTGCGCCCAGAGCCCGGCCCACCCGGTCGAGCAGCTCCCAGTTGGTCAGGCGCCAGGGCTCGCCGCCGCCGATGTTCCAGATGCCGCCCCAGATCTCCTCCGGAACGGTCTGGTCGCAGAGCCGGACGAGCAGCCGAGCCGAGTCCACGTCGGAGACCCACTCCATGACCCCGTCCAGCGGCGGGTGCGTCATGATCGGGTCGCGGATCTGCACCATGCCGGGGTGGAGGATCCCCGTCTGCCGCAGCCAGGTCCAGCGCGGCAGCCCGGAGTCGACGAGCTCACGCTCGGCGATGACCTTGCTCTGCCCGTACTCGTCGAACACGGACACCCGCAGGGGGTCGCCCACCCGGCCCCAGTGCACCGGCGGGTTGCGGCTGCCGGTCTCGGCGACCGAGCCGATCCCCACGACGGCGACGCGGGACGGGTCCGGCAGGGCGCGCACGGCGGCCACGATGTTGCGGATCCCGCCGACGTTCACGGCGTGGGTGAGCTCGGGATCCCTGTCCGCGAGAGGCGACACCACGGCGCCCACGTGCAGGACGACGTCCGCGCGGGACACGCCATGCGCGACGACGACCGGATCACGCAGATCCCCGCGCAGCAGCTCCAGCCAGGGCAGCCCGGCGAACTCTTCCAGCACGGCGTCCTCCCGCCGGCCGGGACGCACGAGCGCGATGACGCGGTACTCGCCCTCGCGCTCGCGGAACTCCCGCAGCGTGGCGCGCCCCCAGGCGCCGGCGGCGCCGGTGAGGAACACAGTGCGCGCTGCCCCGGTCATGCGCTGCCCGGCGCTCGCCCTGCCGCCCTCAGCCCGCCCATGCTCCCGACGCTAGACCCTCGGCGGCCCCGCCGGAACAGCTCGCGGCCACTTCCCCACCACGGGAGCCGCGGCTGCACGGTCATGCGAATCGGCCTAGGCTCTTGGGCGGCGTGTGCGGTGCGGGCGCATCGGGGGGGCCACGCGAGAGCAGGGGAGCAGAATGCCGGAGCTCGTGTTCGGTGAGTGGACCTTCGACATCAGCGAGGAGCAGTCCCGGTCCATCCGGGACCAGGTCGCCCTGGGGCGCGGCTTCGGCCTGGATGTGAGCGGTCCGGGCGGGGAGACCTGGCTGTACTGGACTCCGGGCGTGCCGATCGCCATCAGCGACAGCCGGTACTGAGGCCGGGCGCTCCTGCCGCCCAGCGGCCTCCGCGGCGCCGACAGCTTGCGGCTGCCCTCAGCGCCGGCGCGGGCGCTGTTGCCGGCCGGTGAGTCGTGGATAGCGGAGGACCGGGCTCCAGGTCAAGCCCGCGCGCGGCGGGCGCCGGAGCTGGCAGACTCCGGGGGCCTCCCTCACCGACGACAGGAGCAGAGATGAAGTCCTCCGTCCTCGCCGCGCGCCGGCTCGGCCCCTTCTCCGACCGCGGGGCGTTGAGCCGAGCTGTGATGGACGCCTTGCGCGAGGAGTCGCAGGAGGTCCCCGATCTCTCCGAGCAGGTGCGCGACGCCGTCGCCGCGGCGGGGGACATCGCACGCGACGAGGACATCCAGCTCACGCTGTTCCTGCTGTACGCCCTGCACTACGGCTCGCTGCCCGGGCTGCCCGCCTCCCGCGAATGGGAGCCGAGGCTGATCAGCGCGCGCGGGCTGCTCGAGTCCGCCTTCGAGGCGCAGCTGCGCAGCGAGGTCCCGGTGCCCGAGCTGCCGCAGGCCCGCCAGGACGCCATCGCCCGCCTGCTGTTCTCGATGACCGCGCCGGGCCCCGGCCCCAGCCTGTCCCGCTTCATCGCGAAGACCGCCTCCGAGCAGCAGCTGCGCGAGTTCCTCGTCCAGCGCAGCATCTACACGCTGCGCGAGGCCGACCCGCACTCCTGGGCGATCCCCCGGCTGACCGGCCGGGCGAAGGCCGCTCTCGTCGAGATACAGTTCGACGAGTACGGCGGCGGCGATGCCTCCCGCACGCACGCCACGATCTTCGCCCGGACCATGCGGGGAGCGGGGCTGGACGCCGGCTACGGCGCCTACCTGGACGCCGTGCCGGCGATCACCCTCGCCGCGCAGAACATGATGTCGATGTTCGGCCTGAACCGCAGGCTTCGCGGCGCGATCGCCGGGCACCTCGCCGCCTTCGAGATGACCTCCTCCATCCCGAACCGCTTCTACGGCGACGGGTTCCGGCGCCACGGCTACGACGCGGAGGTGACCCACTACTTCGACGAGCACGTCGAGGCTGACGCCGTGCACGAGCAGATCGCCGGCCGCGACCTGGCCGGCGCGCTCGGGGAGGACGAGCCGGAGCTCTTGGAGGACATCGTGTTCGGCGCCGCCGCCTGCCTGACCGTGGACGAATGGGTGGGCGAGCACATGCTGCAGGCCTGGCAGGCCGGCCGCAGCTCCCTGCGGCCCGGCTGGGAGCAGGCCGCCGAGCCGGTCGCAGGCGCCGATGCCGGCGGGCGCTGATCCGGGGCGGCTGGCCGCCGAGTACGTGCTGCCGCTGCGCTGGAACGACGACGAGGGCCTGAGCGAGCTGAGCGACTATCTGCAGCGGCTGGCCGGCTGGCTCGACGTGACCGTGGTGGACGGATCCGAGGCGCCGCTGTTCCACGCGCACGCCCAGGCCTGGCCCGGCGTGCGCCACCTCGCCCCGGATGCGGCCGGTCTGAACGGCAAGGCGCGGGGGGCGGTGACGGGGATCCGGCACGCCCGCCACGAGATCGTCATCGTCGCCGACGACGACGTGCGCTACGAGCGGGAGCAGCTGCAGGCGATCCTCGCCCGCCTCGCCGACGCCGACTTCGTCCGCCCGCAGAACGTGTTCGTGCCCGCGCCGTGGCAGGCGCGGTGGGACACGGGGCGCATCCTGCTCAACCGCGGCCTCAGCGCCGACTTCTCCGGCACGGTCGCGCTGCGGCGCAGCGTCCTCCCGGCGAGCGGATACGACACGGACGTGCTCTTCGAGAACCTGCAGCTGGAGCGCACTGTCCTCGCCCGCGGCGGCCGGGTCGTCCTCGCGCGCGACATCTGCGTGCCGCGCCACCCGCCAACCGTCCGGCGCTTCCTGGAGCAGCGCGTGCGGCAGGCCTACGACGATTTCGCGCAGCCGGGCCGGCTGCTGCGGGAGCTGGCGCTGCTGCCGCTGATCCTCGTGCTGCTGCGCGCGCGCAGCCTCCGGGGGGCGGCGCTGCTTCTCGCGATCGTGCTCGGAGTGGCGATGCGAGGCCGGCTGCGCGACGGCGGACGCGAGCACTTCCGCGCATCGGACTGCCTGTGGGCGCCGCTGTGGCTGCTGGAGCGCTCGCTCACGGTGTGGATCGCCGTCGGCCTGCGCCTGCGCGGGGGCGTCCGCTACCGCGACAGCCGTATCCGCCGGGCGGCGACGCCGCTGCGAACGCTCAGGAGGGACCGATGACCGCTCGTGAATCCCGGGTGACGATCACCGCATACCCGGACGGGCCGCTGATCGTACGAGGCGGAGCCGTCTTCGTGGACGAGTCCGGCGAGCAGATCGCGCAGCCGCGGCCCACGGTCGCGCTCTGCCGATGCGGCGTCTCGGCGATCAAGCCGTGGTGCGACGGAACGCACCGGATGGTGGGCTTCCGCAGCCGGCCGGAGGTGCCGGACGAGTCCGGCTGATCCTCACGCCGGCTCCAGGCCCGCGAGGGACGGGCCGCTCAGGACATCGGGTTCGGGGTGAAGGTGTGGCCGAGCACCGTGGAGAGCGCGGTGAAGACCCGGACGGCGGAGCCCATGCAGGGGCCGTCGCTCGGGTTGGGCGACATCGTGGGCGAGACCGTGCAGCTGCCCGAGGCGATGTCCGTGTTCGTCGCGACGACGACCGTGGTGTCGCTCGTCGTGTCGTAGAACAGCGTCGTCGTGTAGCCCGGGAGCTCGCCGGTGTGCCCGATCCAGCCGTCGATGCAGCCCAGCCCCTGGCCGTAGCCCGCCGGCGAGGGGAACGCCTCCAGGCGCTGAAGCTGCGTCTGCGGGTCGAGCAGCCCCTGCCCGCTGGCGAGCGCGCGCCCGTAGACGAGGAGGTCCGGAACGGTGGAGACCATGCCGCCGGCGGCCCACGTGAAGCTGGCGTTCCAGTCCGTCGCGTTCAGCGGGGTGTGCGAGCCCTCCGGCACGCCCTGCAGGGAGGTGCCCACGGCGTGCGGCTCGGGGAACTCGGTTCCGGCCTGCATGCTCGTCTGGGAGAGCCCGAGCGGCTGCAGGATCTGCTCCTGCAGCACCGTGGCGTAGGGCTTCCCGGTGACCTTCTCGATCACGACGCCCAGGAGGACGAAGTTCGTGTTCGAGTAGTCGAAGCGCTGGCCCGGCGGGAACAGCGGCGGCAGGGCGAAGGCGTCCTGAAGCAGCTGCTCGGGTGTCCAGCTGGCGGCGGGGTCGGCGAACCATCGGCTCACGACGTCCTCGCTGAGCGTGTAGCTGGCCAGGCCGCTGGTCATCGTGATGAGCATCCGCAGGGTGATCTGCGAGCCGTTGGGGACCCCGCTGACGTAGCGGTCGATGGTGTCGTCGAGGGAGAGACGGCCCTGCTGGGCCAGCTGATCCACGAGCGTCCCCGTGAAGGTCTTGGTGACCGAGCCGATGCGCTGGTGCTCGTCCGGCGTCATGGGCCGGCCCGTGGCCGGATCCGCGACCCCGTAGGCGCGCACGAGCCGACCTTCCGGCGTCTGGATGCCGACCATGGCGCCGGACGCGGAGGTCTGCGCCAGGGCGGAGGTGACGGCCGCGTCCACCTGTGCGCTGAGCGCGTCGGGCAGGGCCGTGCCCGGCTGGGGGACGGAGGCGGAGACGAGCCGCTGCGGGTCGGCGACGCAGCCGGCCGCGGCGGCGGTTCCGGTGACGGTGGTGGCGGGGGAGGTGCTTGCTGCGCTGCACCCGGCGAGCAGCAGCGCGGCGACCGCGATGACGGCGGCCGTGGCGGGGGAGCGGCGCACGGAGATCCTTCTCTTGACAGGGCGCCCGGAGCGGGGCTGAGCGAAGCATATCGGGCCGCGGTGACGGCGCACGGTCCGGCGCGACGGTGCCGCGTCGCGCATCCGGTCCGTCCAGCCCGCTCCGGGCGTGGCGCCCTCCGGCGCGGGTACCGTGGATGGGGTGAATCGTCCGAGCATCCGAACCGTGGGCGAGCTCCGGGCCTCGGGGCACGTCCAGAAGTCCGTGCGGACCGAGATCCGCGACAACCTCCTGGCCGCGCTGCGCGAGGGCCGTGATCCCTGGCCCGGTCTGCACGGCTTCGAGCACACGGTGATCCCGCAGCTGGAGCGTGCACTCATCGCCGGCCACGACGTCGTGCTGCTGGGCGAGCGCGGCCAGGGCAAGACCCGCCTGCTGCGCACCCTCTCCGGCCTGCTGGACGAGTGGTCCCCGGTCATCGAGGGCTCCGAGCTCGCCGAACACCCCTTCGAGCCCATCACCAGCGAGAGCCGCCGGCGGGCCGCGGAGCTGGGCGAAGAGCTGCCGGTGGCGTGGCGGCGCCGCGAGGAGCGCTACGTCGAGAAGCTGGCCACGCCGGACACGAGCGTTGCGGACCTCATCGGCGACGTCGACCCGATGAAGGTCGCCGCCGGGCGCAGCCTGGGCGACCCGGAGACGATCCATTTCGGGCTCATCCCGCGCAGCCACCGCGGCATCGTCGCGATCAACGAGCTTCCCGACCTGGCCGAGCGGATCCAGGTCGCCATGCTCAACGTCATGGAGGAGCGCGACATCCAGATCCGCGGCTATGTCCTCAGGCTGCCCTTGGACGTCCTGGTCGTCGCCAGCGCGAACCCCGAGGACTACACCAATCGCGGGCGGATCATCACCCCGCTCAAGGATCGCTTCGGGGCGGAGATCCGCACGCACTATCCCACCGAGCTCGCCGACGAGATGGCGGTGATCCGTCAGGAGGCGGAGCTCGTGGCCGAGGTGCCCGACCATCTCGTGGAGGTCCTGGCACGCTTCACCCGGGCCTTGCGGGACTCCAACGCGGTGGACCAGCGCAGCGGCGTCAGCGCGCGCTTCGCGATCGCCGGAGCGGAGACCATCGCCGCCGCGGCCCGCCATCGCGCCGCCCGGCGGGGCGAGCAGGAGGCCGTCGCCCGGCCGATCGACCTGGAGACCGCGGTGGACGTGCTCGCCGGCAAGATCGAGTTCGAGTCCGCCGAGGAGGGCCGCGAGGACGAGATCCTCGACCATCTGCTCAGGGTGGCGACGGCGGAGACGGTCCGCTCGCACCTGTCCGGGCTCGACTTCGCCGTGCTCGTCGACGCGCTGGAGAGCGGCAGCATGGTCACCACGGGTGAGCAGGTCACGGCCCGGGACTTCCTCGCCGGGCTGCCGAACCTGGGCGAGTCGGAGCTGTACGACGAGATCTGCGCGCGTCTGGTCGCCACCAACGACGGCGAGCGCGCCAGCGCGATCGAGCTCGCCCTGGAGGGGCTGTACCTGGCCCGGCGGGTGAGCAAGGAGAGCGGCGCGGGGGAGGCCGTGTATGGCTGAGGCGAGTGTGCGGGAGGAGCCATGGCCAGGGCGAATCGCCGGCTGAGCCGCGACTCCCGGTACAAGCGGTACGCGGGAGGGCCGGACCCGCTGGCCGCTCCCGTCGACCTGCGCGAGGCGCTCGACGCCGTCGGCGAGGAGGTCATGGCCGGCTACTCCCCGGAGACGGCGCTGAGGGAGTTCCTCCGCCGCGGCACGAGCGAGGGCGCGGGGCTGGACGAGCTGGCCCGCCGGGTGGCCGAACGGCGACGCGAGCTCACCCGGCGGCACAATCTGGACGGCACCCTCCAGGAGATCCGGGAGCTGCTGGACCGGGCGGTGCTGGCCGAGCGCAAGCAGCTCGCCCGGGACGTCGAGCTCGACGATGCAGAGCGCGCGCTGGCGCAGATGCAGCTGGACAGCCTGCCGTCCTCCCCGGCGGCCGCGGTTAACGAGCTGAAGGACTACGGCTGGCACAGCCGTGAGGCGCGCGAGGACTTCGAGCGGATCAAGGACCTGCTCGGGCGGGAGATGCTGGACCAGCGTTTCGCCGGCATGAAGCGAGCGCTGGAGAACGCGACCGACGAGGATCGTGCAGCGATCTCCGAGATGCTGCGCGCGCTGAACGAGCTGCTGGAGGCGCATGCGCGCGGCGAGGACACGCAGCAGCAGTTCGAGGAATTCATGGCCGAGCACGGCGCGCACTTCCCCGAGCAGCCGCAGGACATCGATGAGCTCATGGACGCGCTGGCGGCACGGGCGGCCGCAGCCCAGCGGATGCGCAACTCGATGACGCAGGAGCAGCGCGACGAGCTCGACGCGCTCGCGCAGCAGGCCTTCGGCTCGCCCGAGCTGATGGACTCCCTCGCCCGGCTGGACGGCAACCTCCGCGCGCTGCGCCCGGGTGAGGACTGGAACGGCTCGCAGCGGATGGACGGCGAGCAGGGCCTCGGCCTCGGCGACGGCACCGGCGTCTTCCAGGACCTCGCGGACCTCGACGCCCTGGCCGAGCAGCTCGCGCAGCGGCACGAGGGCTCCCGGCTGGACGACCTCGACCTGGACGCCCTCACCCGTCAGCTCGGCGAGGACGCGGCCGTCGACGCACGCACGCTGCAGGCGATCGAGAAGGCGATGCGCGACTCCGGGACCGTCAAGCGCGGGACCGACGGACGGCTCCTGCTCACTCCGAAGGCGATGCGGCAGCTGGGGAAGGCCCTGCTGCGGGACATCGCGGAGCGGCTCTCCGCGCGCCAGGGCGCCCGCGAGCTGCGTCGAGCCGGAGCGGCCGGCGAGCTCTCGGGCGCCACCCGGGAGTGGGCCTTCGGCGACACCGAGCCGTGGGACGTGACCCGCACGATCACCAACGCGATCACGCGGGCGGCAGCCGAGGGCCGTGCTTCGGCCGGCGGCGTGTCCATCCAGATGGGCGACGTCGAGGTGCAGGAGACCGAGTCGCGCACCCGCGCGTGCGTGGCGCTGCTCGTGGACACCTCCTTCTCGATGGCGATGGACGGGCGCTGGGTGCCCATGAAGCGCACCGCGCTCGCCCTGCACACGCTCATCACCAGCCGCTTCCGTGGGGACGAGCTGCAGCTCATCGCCTTCGGCCGCCGCGCGGAGGTGATGGACATCGAGCAGCTCGTGGCGCTGGACGCGCAATGGGAGAAGGGCACGAACCTGCATCACGCCCTGCTGCTGGCGAACCGGCACTTCCGCAAGCATCCCGGCGCGCAGCCGGTGCTGCTCATCGTCACGGACGGCGAGCCGACCTCGCACCTCGAGCCCGGCGGCGAGGTGGCCTTCAGCTACCCGCCCGACCCGGTCACCGTGGCCTACGCCGTGCGCGAGCTGGACACCTCGATGCGGCTGGGCGCGCACACCACCTTCTTCCGGCTCGGCGAGGACCCCGGGCTCGCGCGCTTCATCCAGTCGATGGCCGACCGCGTGGACGGTACCGTCGTCGCCCCGGAGGCCGACGAGCTGGGCGCCGCGGTCGTAGGCTCCTACCTCGGCTCACGCCGCGGGGGCCGCGGCGCGGCCGGCTCGGGCGGCCCGGGGGACTTCGACGGGATGTTCGGCCGCGGCTGGGGCTACTGGGCCGGCTGATCCGGGCCGCTCACGGCACGCGTCTCAGAACAGCGGCCAGGGCACCGCGGGCATGTCCCCGCGCGGGCGGGGGAACCGGCCCCGGGCGAGCAGGCGCTCGCAACGCTCCACGAGCGCGGCCAGCTCCCGTGCCGTGATCATGGCGCTCAGGCGTTCACCCAGCCGCCCGTCCACGGCGGCGAGCACGCGCCGCACCCCGTCGAGCTCCTCGGCGTGCAGCTGCTCGCCGATCCAGCCCCACAGCACCGTGCGCAGCTTGTGCTCCTCGTGGAAGGTGAGGCCGTGGTCGACGCCGTGGCGGTGGCCGCCCGGCATCTCCAGCACATGCCCGCCCTTGCGGTCCGCGTTGTTCACGAGCACGTCGAAGACCGCCATCCGCCGCAGCGCGGGGGAGTCCTCGTGGATCAGCGCGACCGGGGCGGCGTCCTCGCCCAGGCCGTCGAAGACGCGCCGCCAGCCCTGCTCGGGCACGGCGTCGGCGGGCACGACGTCCACGGCGCTCTGCTGCGGATCAGTGTCCTGCCACAGCTGCACCATGCCGAAGCCCAGCGGGCCGTCGCGCAGCCAGGTGGGCGGGACGACGTGCCAGCCGAGGGTCTCGGAGACGAGATAGGCGGCGGCCTCGCGATGGGCGAGATCCCCGTCGGGGAAGTCCCACAGCGGGCGCTCGCCGGCGACCGGCTTGTAGACGACGCGCGTCTGCCCGATGCTGGCGAGGAATGTGGCGTTCGACGCGGAGCTGATCCGGCCCGCCAGGACGATCTCGCCCGCGCAGAGCTCGGGCTCGAGAGCCATCAGAGGTCGTCGGGCTCGAGGTCGTCGGGCTCGAGGTCGTCCGGAAGGGGGCAGAGGTGCCCTTCGGGGTCGACGGGGCCTCCGCACCGCGGGCACGGCGGCCGCCCCGCGGCCACGAACTCGAGAGTGCGCTTGGCGAACGCGCGCGCGGTGCCGACCGGGATCCTCAGCAGCAGCACCTCTTCGGGCTCGGAATCCTCGTCCTCGTCGTCCTCGTCGAGCTCCTCCAGGGGATACGCCTCGATGACCAGCTGGCGCGTGCTCGGGTCCCAGCCCAGCCCCATCCGGCCGACCCGGAACTCCGGCTCGACCGGCTGGTCGAGCGGCTCGTCGTCGCTCAGCTCCTCGGGCACGGTGGCGGGCACGCTGAAGGGGTTTCCGGGCTCGGCCATGAGCGCGTCGAGCAGCTCGTCGATCTTCTCGGCCAGCAGCGCGGACTGCATCTTCTCCAGGGCGACGCTCACCACCTCGGCGCCCGCGCGGGCCTGCAGGTAGAAGGCGCGCTGCCCCGGACGGCCGACGGTGCCGACGACTACTCGGTCGGGCCAGTCGAAGCTGCGGACGATCGTGGGCATGGCCCCATCTTAAGAGCGCTCGCCGCCCGCGTCTCCGGGTCCGGGCGGGGTCGCCTGCACGCCGTGGCCCGCCCCGCCGCCGAGCTCCGCCTCCGCTGCGGGCCGGGAGTCGCGCAGCCAGGACAGGTCGC
>Ga0180222_1002005_pt1 | contig 18212 bp, 14 predicted proteins | sample eDN5th37CKraftOP_FD_151336 | JGI IMG/M metagenome (GOLD analysis project Ga0180222, IMG submission 151336) | Enriched Organic Plus compost microbial communities from Emeryville, California, USA - eDNA 5th pass 37_C Kraft OP (version 2) (version 2) ... | reverse complement strand
ATCAGCTTCTCGATCCGGACCATATTCGCGATCAGATCGAAGCGCGGGATCGGGAGATCATCAATCGATACTCCAAGGATGCCCAGGTCATGGCGATTCAAAATGCCAGGGCCTATATCGGTGATCGTCTTACGCGTGCCGTTCCGTTGCATCCCATGTTATCGCCTTCCAACGGCCCGCTGATTGCGGTCAAACTTCACATTCTCACTCGCAAGACACTTGGCGGGCTGCATACCGACTTGGACGCACAGGTTCTCAATCCAGCTGGAGAAAAGGTGCCCGGCCTATATGCGGCAGGAGAAGCCGCCGGGTTTGGCGGCGGCGGCTATCACGGTTATAACGCGCTTGAGGGGACATTTCTCGGCGGCTGTATTTTTTCCGGACGGGTGGCGGGCCGGGCCGCAGCGGCAGCATCGCTATAGCCTTTACGACGACGGCGAAAGGCCCTGACCGACTATATTCCATATATGAGTTTTTTATTTTTTTGCCCCCGGCCTGCTCTCGAAACCCTATGCCACCCAGAAACATAATATCCCGGTAAGAAACAGGGAGCCCTTTCGGGCAATTCAGGCATGACTATGGATTTCGCCGTCCTTGCAATCGGAATTGGCTTTTTTGGCCTGTTGTTCGGCTATCTACGCATCTGCGAAAAGCTTTGAGGCTGGCCATGCCAATCGAATACATCGCTGGCGCTTTGGTTGCTGTCTTCATAGCTGCCTATCTCCTTTACGCGCTCGTACGACCGGAACGGTTCTAAGCCGGTCTCTGGTCAACACCGCGTTACCGGCAGCTATTCAGTCCTCGGAAAAGACTATGACCCTTAATGGATGGATTCAGATCCTCGCTTTTTGCGGGATCGTTATTTTGCTCGTCAAGCCGCTCGGCGGCTACATGACACGCGTCTTCAGTGGTGAACGGACTTTCCTTTCACCTATCCTGCTTCCCGCGGAGCGCGCGCTTTACCGGCTTGCAGGCACAAGCGAACGAGAAGATCAGCACTGGACGACCTACACAGTTTCCTTGCTTTCATTCAACCTGGCGGGGTTTTTGCTACTTTACGCGCTCCAGCGGTTTCAAGGCTCCCTGCCCATTAACCCGATGGGTATGAGCAACGTTCCAGCAGACCTTGCCTTCAACACCACCGTAAGTTTTGTCACCAACACCAACTGGCAGAACTATGGTGGGGAAAGCACATTGTCCTACCTTACGCAAATGGCAGGGCTAACGGTACAGAATTTCGTATCGGCGGCAACCGGCGTTGCCATCGCCATCGCGCTCATTCGCGCGTTCTCACGCAAATCCATGAAAACGCTCGGAAATTTCTGGGCCGACCTTGCGCGCTGCACTCTCTACATCCTATTGCCCTTGTGCATTCTCCTTACATTGGCTTTTGTCAGCCTCGGCGTGCCCCAAACGATTGGCGCTTATGCCGAAGCAACGACGGTGGAAGGTGCTCGACAAGTGATAGCGCTCGGACCCGTTGCCTCGCAACTTGCCATCAAGATGCTTGGCACCAATGGCGGAGGCTTCTTCAACGCCAATTCCGCGCATCCCTTCGAAAATCCCGATGCCATCTCCAACATGATCCAGATGGTTGCGATTTTCGCCATCGGCGCGTCGCTCACCAACGTCTTCGGACGAATGGTCGGCAACGAGCGCCAAGGCTGGGCGATCTTTACCGCCATGGGCATATTGTTCGTCGCAGGCGTTGCTATCTGCTACTGGGCGGAAGCCACAGGCAATCCCCTCATCCATGCGCTTGGAATTGATGGCGGCAATATGGAGGGCAAGGAAACACGGTTCGGCATTGCGATGTCTGCGCTTTTTGCCGTCGTGACAACCGCTGCATCATGCGGGGCAGTGATCGCCATGCATGACAGCATGATGGCTCTCGGCGGAATGATCCCCATGATCAATATGATGCTGGGAGAAATCATTATTGGCGGTGTCGGCGCAGGTTTCTACGGCATTCTCCTGTTCATCGTCATCGCCATTTTCGTGGCTGGGCTGATGGTTGGGCGCACTCCAGAATATCTGGGCAAGAAGATCGAAGCCAAGGAAGTGAAAATGGCGATGCTCGCCGTTCTCTGTCTCCCCCTGTCGATACTGGGCTTTACGGCCGTCGCTTCAGTCCTTCCGACGGGTCTGACCTCCATCGCCAACCCTGGCCCGCATGGTTTCTCGGAAATCCTCTATGCCTATACTTCGGGCACAGCGAATAACGGCTCAGCCTTTGGCGGTCTTTCCGGCAATACGCCTTGGTACAACATCACCATCGGTCTCGCCATGCTGATGGGCCGATTTCTCGTGATCGTTCCTGCGATGGCAATCGCCGGCTCGCTTGTCGCCAAGAATGCGGCTCCGCAATCGGCTGGCACCTTCCCTACGACCGGACCGCTTTTCGTCGGCCTGTTGATCGGCGTCATTCTCGTGGTTGGTGGCCTGATCTTCTTTCCAGCACTCGCGCTTGGCCCTGTCGCCGAACACCTCGCGATGATCAAGGGACAGATGTTCTGATGCTGAAACCTTCAAGCTGCATTCTCTCAATCCTTCTGGCAACGACCGTCCTTCTTCTTGCGGTTCAGCTTGCCGGATTGATCTGAGCATTCCGAACGGAAACGTAAATTTACTGGAGCCTCTGTTATGAGCCCGTCTAGATCCGCGAGCATTCTTGATGCCCGCATCCTTCTACCCGCCATTGGCGATGCTTTCTGTAAGCTGAATCCCAGAAGCCTTGCAAGCAATCCGGTAATGTTTGTGGTTGCGGTGGTTTCACTCCTCACGACATTGCTTCTGCTGAAAGACGCGGCTGCGGGCAATCCCAATGTCGGCTTTTCATTCCAGATCGTCGTCTGGCTGTGGTTCACGGTTTTGTTCGCGAATTTTGCCGAAGCCGTCGCCGAGGGACGGGGAAAGGCACAGGCGGATTCCCTGCGTCGGACGCGGACAGAAACGCAGGCAAAACTATTGGATAGTCCGGAAAGCCCAAACTGGAAAAATGTGCCGGGAACCAGCTTGAAAGTCGGAGACGTCGTTCTGGTTGAAGCCAATGATATCATTCCTTCCGATGGCGAAGTTATCGAAGGCGTGGCCTCCGTCAACGAAGCCGCCATCACCGGGGAATCCGCACCAGTCATTCGCGAGTCCGGTGGGGACCGCTCTGCCGTGACCGGTGGAACGCAGGTTCTGTCCGACTGGATCAAGGTTCGGATTACGGCTGCGCAAGGCTCGACCTTCATCGACAAGATGATCAGCCTTGTCGAAGGCGCCGAACGTCAGAAAACACCGAATGAGATCGCGCTCAACATTCTGCTTGCCGGTATGACACTGATTTTTGTTCTGGCGGTTGTCGCGATCCCTAGCTTTGCGACCTATGCAGGCGGCTATATTCCCGTCACGGTTCTGGTTGCACTCTTCGTCACCCTGATCCCGACCACGATCGGCGCTTTGCTTTCTGCGATTGGCATTGCAGGCATGGACCGGCTTGTACGTTTCAACGTGCTCGCCATGTCCGGCCGCGCGGTCGAGGCTGCCGGTGACGTTGACACGCTTCTTCTCGACAAGACCGGCACGATTACGCTCGGCAACCGTCAGGCCACGGCTTTTGTACCTGTCAGCGGTGTAACTGAACAGGCTCTGGCCGACGCGGCACAACTGGCTTCGCTTGCCGACGAAACACCTGAAGGCCGCTCTATCGTCGTTCTGGCCAAGGAAAAATACGGCTTGCGTGGGCGCGACATGCAGGGGCTTCATGCCCATTTTGTACCTTTCACAGCGCAAAGTCGCATGAGCGGGGTGGACGTTGAAGGTTCTGTTATCCGCAAAGGTGCGGTGGATGCGGTGCTTGATTATGTGGATCACGGCAACCGTGTTGATCAAAGGATAATATCAGAACTGCGATCCGTCGCTGATACAATCGCCAAGGCAGGCGGGACACCGCTTGCTGTCGCCAAAGACGGCCATCTCCTCGGCGTGGTGCACCTGAAGGACATCGTCAAAGGCGGTATCCGTGAACGCTTCGCGGAACTGCGCCGGATGGGTATTCGTACAGTCATGATTACTGGTGATAACCCGATGACCGCAGCAGCCATCGCCGCCGAAGCCGGTGTGGACGATTTTCTTGCGCAGGCAACACCGGAAAACAAACTCTCACTGATCCGGGAGGAACAGGCCAAAGGCAAGCTTGTCGCAATGTGCGGCGACGGCACCAACGACGCCCCTGCCCTTGCGCAGGCTGATGTGGGCGTAGCAATGAACACCGGCACGGTTGCCGCGCGAGAAGCAGGCAATATGGTTGACCTCGACAGTGATCCCACGAAACTCATCGAAATTGTTGAGATCGGCAAGCAGTTGCTGATGACGCGGGGAGCACTAACCACTTTCTCGATCGCCAACGACATCGCCAAGTATTTTGCAATTATTCCGGCGATGTTTCTTGCTTTCTACCCTCAACTTGGCGCGCTCAACATCATGGGGCTCGCGACACCGCAAAGCGCTATCCTGTCAGCCATAATCTTTAATGCTTTGATCATTGTGGCCCTGATCCCGCTTTCGCTGAAAGGCGTCACCTATAAGCCGGTCGGTGCGGGCGCTCTCCTTTCGCGTAATCTTCTGATCTATGGTCTCGGCGGCGTCATCGTGCCGTTCATCGGTATCAAAGCCATTGATCTGGCCATTACCGCCCTTGGCCTCGTATAAGGATAAGCAAAAATGCTGAAACAGCTTCGTCCAGCGCTTGTCATGATCGTGTCGCTCACCGTCATAACAGGTTTGGTCTACCCGCTCGGAATGACGGGTATCGCGCAAGCCATCTTTCCAGAAAAAGCCAATGGAAGCTTGATCGAAAAGGATGGCAAAATCATTGGCTCCCAATTGATCGGACAGAATTTTACCAGCGATCGCTATTTTCACGGTCGCCCATCCGCCGCGGGGAAAGACGGTTATGACGCCGCAAGTTCCGGCGGTTCAAATCTTGGCCCGATCAATCCAAAACTCATTGAGCGGATTAATGCCGATGCCAGCTCCCTGGCGCAACAAGAAGGCTCTGCAAAGCTGCCGATCGACCTCGTGACAACATCAGCAAGCGGTCTCGATCCGCATATCTCCCCGGAGGCAGCTTTTTATCAGGTGCCGCGCGTTGCGAAGGCTCGCGGAATTGATGAAGCCCTATTACGCGGAATTGTCGAACAACAGGTTGAGGCTCGTGAACTTGGCTTCCTCGGCGAACCGGTAGTCAATGTTCTCAAGCTGAATCTGGTTCTGGACAGGACCGGCACCAAGTAGAATAACTGGCGGCGACTTGATTTGCCGCCCTTCCTGTCAGGAGCCTTGTTTGACATCGGATCCGCTTCGTCTCAGCGATAACAGACCCTCCCCGGATGCGCTGCTTGAACAGGCGGAACGCGAGGCGCGTGGCCGCCTGAAGATATTTCTCGGCGCTGCGCCTGGTGTGGGGAAGACCTACGAAATGCTGATGTCGGGCCGCGCACGCAAAGCTGACGGAATCGATGTCGTCATCGGCGTCGTCGAAACGCACGGACGGGCGGAGACCGAGGCTCTCGTCGAAGGGCTTGAAATCGTTCCTCGCGCGCGCGTTGCTTATCGTGGTCATCAACTGGAAGAAATGGATATCGATGCGGTTCTGGCGCGCAAGCCGCAACTGGTTCTGGTAGATGAATTGGCACATACGAATGCGCCCGGCAGCAGGCACCCGAAGCGGTATCAGGATGTTGAGGAAATTCTGGCGCGCGGTATCGACGTTTACACAACGCTCAATATCCAGCACGTTGAGAGCCTTAATGACGTTGTAGCGCAGATCACGCGCATCCGTGTGCGTGAAACGGTGCCCGACAGCATAATAGACCGTGCCGACGATATCGAATTGATCGATCTCACACCGAACGACCTCATCAAGCGTCTCAATGAAGGCAAAATCTACCTCCCAAAGACGGCAAAACGGGCGATCCGCAACTATTTTTCTCCGGGGAACCTGACAGCACTGCGCGAACTGGCGTTGCGCCGCACCGCCCAGCGTGTAGACAAACAGCTCCTCAGTCATATGCGCGCTCATGCGATAGAAGGTCCATGGGCGGCAAGTGACCGGATATTGGTCGCCATCGATGACAGCCTCCGCAGTATGTCGCTTGTTCGCTATGCCCGGCGGCTTGCCGATCGCCTTCGCGCTCCATGGGCCGCGATCCACATTGAGACCGCGCGCTCTGCAGGTCTCGCAGATGACGCAAAGGATAGGCTTGCAACGGCATTGAGGCTTGCCGAACAGCTCGGCGGTGAAACGATCATCATTCCGGGGCAGTTCGTAGCCGAAGACATTGTTCGCTACGCTTCAGCCCACAACTTCACTCAAATCATCGCCGGGAAGTCCATAAAGTCACGCTGGCGCGAAATGATTGACGGCTCTATCGCGCGTGAGCTTGTTCAGCTTTCAGGTGCTATCGATATTCATATAACGGCTGGTGTCGAGCACGAAAACGGGGGGGCCAGCCGCAAGATAAATACCGCCCGCCATAAGACAACGCCCGATATAACGCCCTATCTGATCGGCATGGCGATGACAGGCCTGGCGCTTGTTTGCGGACTGTTGCTCGATCGGTTTCTGGATGTGCGCAGCATTGCGCTGGTTTTCGTTGTTGGCGTTCTTGGTGTGGCAGTCACCTTGGGTCTCTGGCCTGCGCTTTTTGCGTCCGTAATCAGCGCATTCGCCTATAATTTCTTTTTTCTCTCGCCACTCTACACGCTTTCCATCGCCGATCCCGAAAGTGTCGTTACGTTGGTTTTCTTCCTGTTTGTGAGCGTTACCGCCAGCAATCTGGCAAGCCGCGTTCAAAGGCAGGCCGCTGCGGCGCGACAACGCGCACGCATGACGGAAGACCTCTATCTTTTCAGCAAAAAGTTGGCGGGGACAGGCTCGCTTGACGATGTGCTCTGGGCGACGGCTTTCCAGATCGCATCAATGCTTAAGGTACGGGTCGTAATTCTGCTCCCCGAGGGAAACAGCATTGCAGTAAGGGACGGTTATCCGCCCGATGATACTCTTGACGACGCCGATATAGCTGCCGCGCACTGGACCTGGAAGCATGACTTGCCCGCGGGCCGCGGTGCCAATACGCTTCCGGGCGCAAAGCGGCTCTACCTGCCGCTCAAAACTGCAAGAACGTCCGTTGGGGTCATTGGTCTCGACAATGATCGTGTCGGACCAATTTTCTCGCCTGAGCAGCAGCGCCTCTTTGAAGCTCTGGCCGACCAGGCGGCAATTGCCATCGAGCGCGTTCAGCTTGTTGACGATGTGGAGCGGGCAAAGCTGGCCGTCGAGGCTGACAAGCTGCGGTCGGCTTTACTCACCTCAATCTCGCACGATCTGAAGACCCCTTTGGCAGCTATTTTGGGAGCGGCGACGACGTTGCGGGACTATTCAGCCTCATTGCCCGATGCGGATCGCTCGGAACTTGTCGCAACCGTTGTGGATCAATCAGAACGCCTGAACCGCTTCATTGCCAATCTCCTTGACATGACCCGGATCGAAGCTGGTGCCATGAGGCCCAATCTATCACTTCATTTTGTGGGGGATCTGGTCGGAACTGCACTCAATCGCGCATCCAAGATACTTGCCTGCCATCAGGTCAACATCGCGGTTCCTGCGGTCAACATCGCGGTTCCTGCCAATCTGCCGATGGTTCAGCTTGACGCCGTCCTGTTTGAGCAGGCCTTGTTCAATCTGTTCGACAATGCAGCTAAATACGCACCAAAGAATTCGCCGATCACGGTTAGGGCTCAAGCAGGCCCGTCCAGCATAACGCTGGAAATTTCGGATAGAGGCCCAGGAATTCCTCCTGACGATCTGGAGCATGTGTTCGATACATTCTATCGTGTGCGGAAAGGTGATTATGTGCAGGCCGGTACCGGGCTTGGTCTTCCTATCGCACGCGGTTTCATCGAAGCGATGGGAGGCTCCATCCGGGCGGGCAACCAACATGACGGTAGCGGAGCTGTATTTACAGTTACCTTGCCCGTTCTCGCGGACGAAGTTGACAGGAATTCATGAACGATCCCAAGCTGAAAATCCTTGTTGTCGACGACGAACCAGCCATCCGCAAACTGCTGCGGGTTGGACTGACAACGGAAGGCTATACGGTTGTCGAAGCTGCAAATAGCAGCGAGGCGGACGAACGCATCGCAATGGAAAAGCCCGACATTGTGCTGCTCGATCTGGGTCTCCCTGATACCGACGGTCATGCGCTGCTGCAACGCTGGAGAGAGACCGGCATAACCTTGCCAATTCTAATACTCTCAAGCCGCACTGACGAAGCTGGCATCGTCCGCGCCTTGGAAGGCGGAGCCGATGATTACATCCCGAAACCTTTCGGCATGAAGGAGCTTGCTGCCCGTCTTCGCGTCGCCTTGCGGCATCGGCTGCAACAACAGGGACAAAAACCGCTCTTCCAGAGTGACGGTCTGACCGTCGATCTGGTGCGCCGCCTTGTAAAGCTCGACGGCGAAGAAATTAAGCTGTCGCCGAAGGAATATGATATTCTGCGGCTGCTCGTCCAGCACGCCGGCAAAGTGCTGACGCACCATTTCCTCTTGAACCAGGTATGGGGACCGGCGGCTGACGTACAATATCTCCGCATCTATGTCCGTCAGCTGCGGCAGAAGATTGAAAAATCGCCGGATCAGCCGCATTTTATCCTGACCGAAACAGGCGTCGGCTACAGGTTGCGCGAAGCCGATCCAGCTCTTTGAAACAACAGGAACCAAGGCTTCGCGAAAGCGTTGTTTGACAAACAGCCAAGGTGACGGAGGCGAGCGTGGTCGAGTTGATCAACAATATCGAGAATTTGGAATTTATAATCGCCAAAGCTCGGGAATATGATGTTCAGGTTCCTGCGACCGATGAGGACTCCGGATCCAACGCCAGCGATGACAACGAAGTTGATATTCTCGATGCCTCGCTGACCAATCCCACCCGCAAGGAGCTTTTTGCCGCTATCCGTTCTCTGAACATAGATGAACGGCAGGAATTGCTGGCGCTGATGTGGGTGGGGCGCGGCGATTTCAGCGCTGACGAATGGGACGAAGCCCTGTCAACTGCAGCCGATCGTGATAATGGCCGGGAGGCCAAGTATCTTATCGGCACACCGCTTCTGGGGGATTATCTTGAGGAAGGACTGGCCGCGTTAGGCTTCGACATTGAGGCCTACGATAATGAATAAGAAAAATTGATGCTCCCATGCAGCCTTCTATTTTGACGCCGTAAGGTCCTGCTACTAGTGTCAAAAACCAAACTGGGTTCGCTTGAAACGACCTGGGACAGCAAGCGCTACGGAGGAAGGCCCGATGCTTCAGAAAAACCTCATTCAGAAAACAGACTTCTATATCGATGGCGCATGGCGCGCTCCGGTAGAGGCCAAGTCCATTGAGGTCATCAATCCCGCCAACGAAAAACCTTATGCCGTTATATCGGCAGGTTCTGCTAAAGACATCGATCTGGCGGTTGCCGCTGCGCGCAAGGCTTTTCCATCGTGGAGTGAAACGCCAGCAGAAGAGCGCATCGGCCATATCCGGCGGTTAGTGGAAATCTACGAAGCCCGCCTGGAAGAAATGGCAAAGGCGATTTCACTCGAAATGGGCGCGCCAATAACGCTCGCACGGGAATCGCAGGCTGAAGCAGGCCTTTCGCATACCAAGGCCTTCATTGCAGCGTTCGAGAATTTCGAGTTCGAAGAGCTTCTTTCTCCCAAATATCCAAACCAGACCATAGTGCGTGAGCCGATTGGCGTTTGCGGTCTCATTACGCCTTGGAACTGGCCGATGAACCAGATCGCGTTGAAAGTTATTCCTGCACTGGCTGTCGGCTGCACCGTTATACTGAAACCGTCCGAAATTGCACCGATGTCCGCTATGCTCTTTGCCGAATTTGTGGATCAGGCCGGTTTCCCCCAAGGCGTGTTCAATCTCGTCAATGGCGAAGGTGCTGTCGTCGGCGAGGCATTGTCGCAGCATCCGGATGTCGACATGATGTCCTTTACCGGCTCGACGCGCGCCGGCATGGCAGTTTCTCGAGCCGCAGCAGCGACAGTAAAGCGCGTTTCGCTCGAACTTGGCGGCAAATCGCCGAACATCGTCTTCGCTGATGCGGACCTCGAAGAGGCCATTGCTCGTAGCCTTGCCCATTGTTTCGAAAATACCGGTCAATCCTGCAACGCGCCGACGCGCATGCTGGTCGAACGCTCGGTTTACGACCAAGCAGTCGAACTCGCCAGGAAGGAGGCCGAAGGCACGAAAGTTGGCGACCCCGCTGAAGAAGGCGATCATATCGGCCCGCTTTCCTCGTCGATCCAGTTCGAGAAGGTGCAGAAACTGATCCAGAAGGGCATTGATGAAGGTGCACGGCTTGTTGCAGGCGGACCGGGGCGTCCGGAGGGATTCACCGAAGGGGACTTCGTCAAGCCGACCGTCTTTGCCGATGTGAACAATGACATGACCATTGCTCGCGAAGAAATCTTCGGACCCGTGCTTGCCATGATCCCGTTTGATACGGAAGAAGAAGCCATCGCCATTGCCAACGATACGCCATACGGACTTGCGGCCTATATCCAGACCGGCAACCCGGAGCGGGCAAAACGCGTGGCTCGCAAGTTGCGTGCGGGCATGGTGCAGATCAACGGCACGTCGCGTGCGCCGGGCAGCCCGTTCGGAGGCTACAAGCAATCGGGCAATGGTCGTGAGGGCGGCAAGTGGGGTCTTGAAGACTTCATGGAGGTGAAACTGATCAGCGGATGACCCTTACAGAATAACAATAAAAAGCGCCCTTTCGCGGCGCTTTTTAGTTTCTCTACAAATCAAGCTTTCTTAATAACGCGGATACGTTGCTCTCCGCCGATATTGATGAATTGCGTGGGCGGCGGCACCTTATAGACGTCATGCGTGCCAAAACTTTCAGGGTAGAAGGCATAACCAGCAGGCGCCTCGGGCGGGTTTCGATCGTCTATCAACCGCCCTCCTGCCAGTTCGGTCATCGGATCAGGAATGGCCGAAATCAGTCGTCTGGTATAAGGATGGGTTGGGTTCGAGAAAATCCGATCCCATGGACCACTTTCAACAATCTGCCCGAAATACATGACCGCAACGCGGTCACTCATATGCTCTACAACGCTCAGATCATGGCTGATCATGATGTAGGAAAGGCCGAGCCGCTCCTTCAACTCCAGAAGCAGATTGATGATCTGCGCCCGGATTGAGACATCAAGTGCTGAGACAGGCTCGTCCAGCACAATGACTTTCGGATTAAGCAACAGCGCTCGTGCGATCCCAATGCGCTGGCGTTGACCACCGGAAAACTCGTGCGGAAAGCGCCTTGCCTGCTCGGGCTTCAAACCCACGAGACGTAGAATCTCCTCAATGCGACCCTCGACTTCGCTACGCGATTTCACACCGTGAAGCCGCAAAGGCGCAGCGAGCGATGTGTAAACCGCCTGCCGGGGATTGAGTGAAGCAAAGGGGTCTTGAAAGACCATCTGCGCCATCTTTGCCCGTTCCAGCCGTGAAGGTTCGTTTTTGCCGGTGATCGGACGCCCTTCGAAATAGATCTGGCCGCTAGTCGGTTTCTGCAAACCGACTATGGAGAGTGCGAGCGTTGACTTACCGCAGCCGGACTCCCCGACAATGGAGAGGCACTCGCCTTTGTTGAGAGAAACGCTAAGATTGTTTACGGCGCGCAGCAATTGACGGGAACGATTGAAAATTCCGCCGCTCACCGGAAAGTAAACGCAGACATCGTCAATGCGGACCAAAGGTTCTGCCAGTTTGGTTGGATGTATGTCATTCATGATGGAAACACCTCACCACACCGGCATCGTCGAGTGGCGTCCAGCCCGGCTTTTGTACGCGGCAAACATCTGTCGCACGCGTGCAGCGCGGCTCGAACCGGCAGCCTTTTGGAAAAGCGGAAATCGATGGCACGACTCCCTCAATTTCCTGAAGCCGCAGCTGGCCTTCCCTCTGACGTGAACCAAGCTGCGGCAATGACGCCAGAAGACCATGCGCATAAGGATGCGCCGGATGATGAAACAGCCCAGCCGTTACGCGCTCCTCGACCAGATGCCCGGCATACATGACACCCACGCGACGGCACATTTTGGCAATGACTCCGAGATCATGGCTGATCATGAGTACGGAAGTTCCTCGCGCCGTGCAAAGCTCCTGCATAAGACGCAGAATTTCCGCCTGAACAGTCACATCGAGCGCGGTTGTCGGTTCGTCGGCAATCAGCAGATCGGGATTGCAGGCGAGTGCGATCGCGATCATCACACGTTGGCGCATACCCCCTGACATCTGATGAGGATAGTTTTTTACGCGCTGTTCCGGCGCAGGCACCTGAACGCTGGCAAGCGCTTCAACCGCCTTGCGTTCTGCCTCATGCCAGGTTGCTCCTTGATGCAGCACGAACATCTCGGCAATCTGTCGTCCAACGGGAGACAACGGGTTGAGCGCAGTCATCGGTTCCTGAAAGATCATCGCTATACGATTACCGCGCAGCTTTCGCATTTCGCGTGACGACATTGATCGAAGATCATGTCCTTTGAAGCGTATCGCGCCTCCGGTTATCGATAGCGGTTTGCGTAGCAGCCCGATCATGGATAGTGCGGTGATACTCTTTCCGCAGCCCGACTCGCCGACCAGACCAAAGGTCTCACCGGCGTCGATTGTGAACGATACGTCCTCAACCACGTTATGTTTGCTTGAACCGGAGACGATATCGATTCGGAGGTTTTCGACCTCAAGAAGTGGTTGTTCACTCATATCTTGCGCGTCCTCATATGCGGATCGAGCCAGTCGCGAAGACCGTCACCGAAAAGATTGAGGCCAAGCACCGTGAGGAAAATGGCGAGACCCGGAAATATCGCGGCCCAAGGCGCGTTCACGATCAGCTCACGCGCATCGGTAAGCATGTTGCCCCAGCTTGGATCCGGCGGACTGATACCGAGACCAAGATAGGAAAGTGCTGCCTCTGCGAGAATTGCATCGCCCATTCCGAGCGTGCCTATCACAAGAATGGGTCCGATCATGTTGGGCACGATCTGTGTGATCATGATGCGCACGTCGCTATAGCCCAGCATCTTGGCTGCCTGAATATATCCCTGTTTCTTGAGAGAAAGGGTCGAACTGCGCGCAATCCGGCAGGTCCAGGACCAATTCGTAAGACCAAGCGCCAGCAGAAGACTCGGCAAACCAGGGCCAAGAACGGCCATGATCGCCAGCGCAAAGATGAGTGACGGTATCGCCAGCATCAAATTTGTCAGACCGTTGACGAAATCATCCCACCAGCCACCGAAATAACCCGCGGAAATGCCAAAACAGAGACCGATAACAGTATTGATGCACTGCGAAACGACACCGACGGTCAGCGACACCTGTGCGCCATAGAGGATTCGCGAATAGACATCGCGGCCTTGTGCATCGGTGCCAAACCAGAACTGTGCGTCGGGCGGCAGCTCGGCATTCATCAAATCAGCATCGAGAACCGGATTATAGTGCGCCAGCAGTGGTGCAAGCACGGCCGCCGCCACGATGACGATGCATATAAAACCGCCGAATACGAGATTGAAACGGAGCTTCATGGGGCTACTCGTGGCTTATACGCGGATCGATCACCGCATAGAGGATGTCAACGATCGTATTGATCAGCAGAAACCACAAAACGATCACGAGAATTGCCCCCTGCACGACGGGGATGTCGCGCAACGAAACGCTATCGATCAGCAAGGAACCAAGGCCCGGCCAGGAGAACAGTTTCTCCACCACCACGGCCTGCCCCATCATCGATCCGAATTGCAAGCCGATTGTCGTGATAATAAGCACCAGCGCATTGCGCATGACATGCCACTTCACCAGCTTGAAACTGTTCATACCTTTCGAGCGAGCCGTGCGAATGAAATCAGCGCCCATCACTTCAAGCACGGCTGCGCGCGTTGTCCTGGCCAGCAATGCCAAGGGTGCGACACCCAGGGTCAACGCTGGAAGGATGATGTTCCTGATGCCGCCATCGCCGTAACCGAAGCTCGGCAGCCATCCGAGCGTCAATGCAAAGAGATACATGGCGAGCAGACCCAGCCAGAATTGCGGCAAGGAGAGACCCGAAACCGCTCCGATCATGGTCACACTGTCAAGAATGCTTCCGGGTTTCAACGCTGCGAGAAATCCGAGGGGCACTCCGATCAAGATAGCAAGTCCCATCGCGGCAAAAGCGAGCTTTAGCGTGGGCCACATTCGCTCCTGAATAAGCGATATAACCGGCTGCCTTGAACGATAAGAAGTCCCTAGATCGAACTGCGCCAACTGAACGAGATAGTTACCGAAACGCACATGAACAGGCTTGTCGAGCCCGAATTCCTGGGTGATCTTCTCGACCATTTTTGGATCGTTCATGCCCTTGCCATTGGCGATAAGGCCCGAAGCGATACTGCCTGGAACCACGCTGAAGATAACGAAAATCAACAACGACACCGCCACGACCGTCGGTATCATCTGTAGGACGCGCCGGAAAATAAAATAGAGCACACGGTCCTCCTTTCGGATCAGCGCCGATCGCGCTTGAGCAAAGGGGATCAGTGGCCCGCCCGAGAATGAGCGGGCCGATCCAGATCAGCTGCAACTAGCGACCGGACGGAACCGTGTCGTCCACCCAGAGCTTTTCATAGGACTGAACGGCGAGTTCCGCCGAATTTGGCTGTAGACCATGCAACCATGGCTGATGTGCCATAACAGCCTTGTTGTAGTTGAAGAACCAGACGGGCGCCTCTTCCTGCAACAGATTGTTGGCCTTCTTCAGAAGCTCATTCTTCTCTTCGTCGGTTTTCGCCAGTTTTGCCGCATCAACAATCTTGTCGAATTCAGCATTGGAGAACTTCTGATAGTTACATGCAGATTGCGGTGTCGTGGAATAGAAACACTGCATGGCCGTCAGCGCATCCGGGCCGCTTTCGAGCGACCACATATAGGCCTGGAAATTGCCCGCCGGAACGACATCGGCAAGCACTGACGCTTCCACCGGCTTGGCCTTCACCTTGATGCCGACCTTGGCGAGCATCGGAATGATCGCCTGAACGATGGTCAAGCCCCAGCTCTCGTTCTGCGTTGCCGTCAATTCGAACTCGAAACCATCTGGATACCCGGCTTCTGCAAGCAGAGCTTTCGCTTTTTCAGGATCATATGGGTACGGCTTCGCATCCTTGTCGAAGGCTGGCGACGAGTTTGGAAGCCAGCCAACCGCGCGATAAGCCTTGTCTTTGACAAGACGCTTGATGATGAGATCGCTATCGATCGCGTAGTTGATTGCCTGGCGGACGCGCTTGTCCTGGAACGGTTTGAAATCCGGATTGAAGCCGACGGCGCGGGTATAAACTTCCGCCACCTCGACCATGTTCTTCGCCAGTTCCGGGTCGGCGAGATACGCAGTGTACTGTGCCGGGCCGAGCACCGCCACATCGATTTCCTTGTTGCGGAACGCAACGTCGCGGGCAGCCGCATCTCCCATGATCATGATGTTGATCTTGTCGGCGTAAGGCTTACCCTTCTCATAATACTTGTCCCACTTCTCGACTGTCAGACGGGAGCCCGGAACATATTCGGCAAACTTGTAGGGTCCGAGACCGATAGGATGACGCTGGAATTCCTCACTGTCACCCTCGCCCGCTGGATAGATAGCGGTGTTGTTGCGCATGAACTGGAAGCCCGGATCGATTGGCTGCTTCAGCGTGATTTCCAGCGTATGGTCGTCAATCTTCTTCAGACCCGAAATTTCCTTGGCCTTGCCCTGCGTATATTCTTCCGCCCCTTTAATCTCAGCAATGTAGCGCGCTGGCGGGAATGCCTTTTTCGGATCCATTATCCGTGTGTAACTCCAGATGACGTCGTCCGCCGTCAAAGGCTTGCCATTGTGGAAAAATGCATCCTGACGAAGCTTATAGGTGTAGACGAGCCGGTCGTCGGACACAGTCACGTCGGTGGCAAGGCCGAGTACGGGCTTGTTCAGATCGGCGTCCCAATCATAGAGCGTGCGGTGAATAGCTTTTGCATAGAATTCGTCCTGCGTGGCAGGCGATGCCTGAATATCGAGCGTTGAGAAGCTGTCGCCGTAAGGAGCGACGAAATTGATAACACCGCCCGAACGCGGCTCATCCGCAGCATACGCTGCCGTTCCGGCCAACAAAACCGCGGATAGCGCCGCCAGCAATGTAAATTTTCTCATATTGTTCCCCTTTTTAAGTGTCGTTTTTCCGATTCAGACGAACCGTTCTCCGGACAGCTTCCCGAAACGTCGCTGTCCGAAATTGCCCCGAAGCGTTTAGGCTTCAACTTCTTTTCAAATCCGCCGAAATCGGTCGCATGGCTTCATGCCCGTTCAAATACGATCTCACCGCCGCGCATTGTCAGAACGCAATGCGTGTCGTTGAGAATTTCTTCCGGCTTTGCCGTGAGCATATTGCGCGAGAAGACTGCGATATCGGCGACCTGTCCAGGTATGAGCTTGCCCTTCACATTCTCCAGTTTCTGGGAAAAGGCTCCAAACTCCGTGTAAACTTGGAGAGCCTCTTCAACAGTCACGCATTCTCGGGCATCCATCACCGTCCCCTTGCCCGTTTCACGGGTCAGCATCGAATAGATATTCGGATAGGGATTGGGGTGGCAAACCGGCGCATCGCTGCCAGTCGCTGGTTTGAAACCGAGTTCTTTCCAGGTCTTCAGCGGATAGCTTGAAAGAGCGCGTTCCTCGCCGAGCACAGAAATATAGGCGTCACCGAAATCATAGATGAAGACCTGCTGCGGGCACGGATAGATGCCGGCCTTTTTCATCCGCTCATGCTGTTCGGGCGTCGAGAAGCCGCAATGCTCGATACGATGACGACGATCCGGATCGGGATGGGCGGAGAGTGCCTTCTCATAGGCCGTGATCAGCTGGCCAATTGCTGCATCGCCGATGGCGTGGCATGCCAGTTGGTAGCCTTTCTTGTGAGCATCCAGCACCAGCGCTTCCAATTCCGCGTCCGGCAATATCTGGACACCGGTGCATGCCAGTTGGTAGCCTTTCTTGTGAGCATCCAGCACCAGCGCTTCCAATTCCGCGTCCGGCAATATCTGGACACCGGTATTATTGTCGTCGCCGAGATAAGGCTTGCTCATCCATGCGGTTCGCCCGCCTGCCGAGCCGTCGAGGAAAATCTTGACGGCGCCGACCGTCAACATGTCGTCACCGACACCCGAAACAAGCCCTGCTTTATAGCAATCTTCCACTATGGAAGGTCCCGGATCACCAAGAAGTACGAGCCAGGTGCGCACCGGCAAACGCTTGTCCAGCTTGGCAAGATTATAGGCACGGATTTCATCGAAGCCCGCGACCTGACCCACAGCCGCATCCATGACGCTGGTAATGCCATAGGAAAGAAGCAGATTGCCTGCAGCTTCAATGGCTTCGATCATTTCTTCCGTCGTCGCCCTGGGGATTGCCTTGCGGACGGCGCCCTGAGCATTTTCAGCCACCATTCCGGTCAGAACGCCATTTTCCTGTTCGATCAACCCGCCTTCCGGCACCGGGGAGTTTTCATCTATACCCGCCAGCTCAAAGGCTTTCGAGTTGAAGATCGATACGTGGCCACAAGCACGTACAAGCATAACAGGATGATTTGGAGCGACCGCATCAAGCTCCGACCTGTGGGGATGGCGACCCACATCAAGCTTGGTCTGGTCGTAGCCGCGTGCTTTGATCCATGTCCCGGGAGGTACCGAAGCAGCTTTCTCGCGAATGGCATCAAGAAGGCTTTGCAATGTCGGCGCCGCCTGCGGTGTCGCATCAATCCATTTGAGTGTAAGCCCGACCGAAATAAGATGCAGATGGGCATCATTTAATCCGGGCGTCGCAAAGCGCCCTTCCAGATCGACCAACCGGGTATTGTCGCCCTTCAAAGGCCATATCTGGTCCTTCGTACCCGTAGCAAGCACCTTGCCTTGCCAAATGGCCAGGGCTTCCGCCGTGCCTTCTTCGTATCCACACCAGATCGTACCGTTATAAACTATGGTATCGGCACATAATTCGGGCATTACAGGCATTTCAGCGATCCCCTCCCTAAGTCACGCTTGTTTAGGACTAGGGAGATTTCCATCGATGCTTTGACCGATCAAGCCGTGGATTTGTTAAATTT
>Ga0180222_1002004_pt1 | contig 18216 bp, 15 predicted proteins | sample eDN5th37CKraftOP_FD_151336 | JGI IMG/M metagenome (GOLD analysis project Ga0180222, IMG submission 151336) | Enriched Organic Plus compost microbial communities from Emeryville, California, USA - eDNA 5th pass 37_C Kraft OP (version 2) (version 2) ... | reverse complement strand
CGTTCATGATCGAGCACCAACCGCACAGCGCGGGTCCGGACCTCGGGTGAAAACTTGTTTGTCGTCTTGCTTGTCATAGCCCCATCCTCTCAGGAGTTGGGGCCTCCGGTAAACCCGGGGCGGTTCAGAGGGTTTTCCTCGCTATCACGTCGGTGTCACGGCGCGCGGCGCCTCGGGCTTGGAGTCGGCCTTCGGTCCGAAATGCGCCAGCGGTTGGTGGCCCGATTTGAGGCTCTCCAGATAGGCTTCGGTAAAGTCGGTCTTGAGTTCCGTCCATAACGGCAGGTGGTCCGACATCTGCCACGTGCGCCATTTCTTGTAGGCGCCGAGATCGGTCTTGGCGGCCTTTCCCTGCTTGGTCTTCGTCGGCATGAACGGCTTGTAGGCGGCGTAATCGGCTTCGTCGCGAAAGACGTAGTCCTGCCAGCGGAAGGCGCCCGCGGCCTGGATCTCGACCAGCTTGTCTTGTGTCCGAAGGGCAATTTGATCGTAATAGTTGGCGCTGGCGAGCGCCGTCGGATTGCGTAACTCGTCCGGCACCGTGAACCCGCCCTCCAGAAGAGCCGACATCGTCGGGTCCTTTGGATTGAGGATATTGAAGTCGCCCAAGAGAATATAAGTCTCGCCGTCCTTTTTCTGGCGCTCGGTGAAGAATTTGGCGATGTCCGAAATTTCGCGTTTGCGGGGCGACGTATCCTTGGCGTCCCCGTAGTAGATGTGAACGGTGCAGAGGTTGAACTTGAACCATCCCGCCTGGAACGCCATCAGGAACGGCGTGCGGTTGAACTGGATGGCTTGTTGTCCTTTCCTGGATGGGAGCACGATCTCGCCGGCGATATGACGGAACAGGATCTTCCGCGTGTCGTAAACGAAGGCGAGCCGCTCCATGTTTCCGCTCTGGTCGGTGACGACGTAATTCCAGTGCGGTCCGAGCAGACGCATGACCTTTTGAAATTCGGTCATGTCCTCGTTCACCTCTTGCACGGCCACGAGATCGAAGGCGGAGATAACCTCGGCGATATAGAGCAGCGACTCCGGCAGCCGCGGAGAAGGGTTTAATCGATGGCCGCCGAAATCGCGGATGTTCCAACTCGCCAGACGGAACGATCCGTCCTTCCGGTCGGCAGCGATATCCCGGGCGATGCCGGCGCGCAGCGCCAACAGGCGATCAATGGTGCGGTCGCGCGTTCCGGAGTCTTTGAAATCCCGAAGGCCGGAATATTGGACCATGGCAATGTTCCCCGCTGGCCTTGGCCGATGATAGATGCAACCATAGGATGTAGCAATCCGGTTTGCCGCTCCGTGGTGTCCGGGGACCGCTTGACGCGCGCGGTTGTGCTATGAAATGCGGGGATCGAGCGGGAGGCGGGGCCATGCCCATCACCATCTACGGCATCAAGAACTGCGACACGATGAAGAAGGCGCGCGCCTGGCTGGACAAACAGGGCGTGGATTATGTCTTCCACGACTACAAGAGCGCCGGCATCGAGCGCGGACAGCTCGAGAAATGGGCGAAGAAGGCCGGCTGGGAGACGCTCCTCAACAAGGCGGGTACCACGTTCAAGAAATTGCCCGACAAGGACAAGGAAGGGCTTACCGAGAAGAAGGCCTTGACGCTGATGCTGGCGCAGCCGTCGATGATCAAGCGACCGGTGCTGGAATTGCCCGGCGGCAAGCTCCTGGTCGGCTTCAAGCCGGAAGCCTATCAGGACGCGCTCGGCTGAATCGCGCGGTCATACCGGCGCGCCTGCGTCGGCCGCGGCTAGCCGCTGGCCTGCGCCTTTCCCTTGTCGTTCTGCGCGGCCGATTTGGCCTCGGCCTGCGCGGCCTGGAAATTCTTGAGAATGTCGGCGCTGATCTCGGCGGCGGGCACCGGCGTTCCGAAAAAGAAGCCCTGCACCTGGTCGGCATCGGCCTCGTCGAGAAACTCGACCTGATCCGCGGTCTCGACACCCTCGACCGTCACCCGCATGTTCATCTCGCGGGCGAGCGCGATGATCGATTTCACCACCGTCTCGACATTGCGCCCGGAGCGGCCGTAGCTCTCCATGAAGCTGCGATCGATCTTTATCTTGTCGAAGGGAAACTTCCAGAGATAGCTCAGGCTCGAATAGCCGGTGCCGAAATCGTCCATCACGATCGAGGCGCCCATCGCCTTGAGCTTGGCGAGCGCGGCCATGGTCCGTTCGTTGTTGCCGAGCAGCAGGGTCTCGGTGATTTCCAGTTCGAGCCGGTGGGGCTCCAGATTGGACGCCTTCAGCGCGTCGGCGACCGCCACTTCCACGCTGCCGGAATCGAACTGGGCGGGCGACAGGTTCACGGCCACGGTCAATTGGCCCGGCCAGGTCTTCGCCGCCCGGCAGGCTTCGCGCAGGACCCAGGCGCCGAGCTTGTTGATGAGACGCAGCTCCTCGGCGACCGGGATGAAGGTCGAGGGCGGGATCATAGTGCCGTCCGGGCCGCGCAGGCGTGCCAGGGCCTCGAAGCCGGCGAGACGCCGGTCGGCGATTTCAAAGACCGGTTGAAAATGCAGTTCGAAGCGCTCGTGCGTGACCGCGTCGCGAATGATCCGTTCCAGGTTGATGCGCTTCTGCAGCGCCGTGTCCATTTCGGGGCTGAAAAAGCGGATGCAGTTGCGGCCGGCCTGCTTGCCGCTCAAGAGCGCGAGGTCGGCGCTCTTGAGCAAACGTTCGGGCGTGGTGCCGTCCACCGGCGCGATGGCGACGCCGATGGTGAAGGTCGGACAGATTTCATGTTCCTTGTAATAGACCGGCGCGTGCAGGACTGCGGCCATGCGTTCGGCGAAGGCCTGGGCCTGCGGCTTGCCGGCGACGCGGGCCTGCACGACGATGAATTCGTCGCTGCCGAGCCGTGCCACTGTGTCCTCCATGCGGGTGAGGGCGGTCAGGCGCTGGCCGATGCTGGCGAGCAGGAAGTCGCCGCCCTCGTGGCCGACCGTATCGTTGACGTCCTTGAAGTGGTCGGCGTCGATGATATGGACCGCGATCATGTCGCCCGTCGAAGGCACGACGGTCAGGAGCTGGGCGAGCCTCTCCAGCATCCGCGCCCGGTTTTCCAGGCCGGTCAGGGCGTCGTGATAGGTGAGGAACTGGGCGCGCCGATCCGACTGCTGCTTTTCCTCGGTGCGGCGGTACCATGCCCAGGCCGGGAACCCGAAGGATAGCACGGTCAACACGCACAGTGTCGCTGCCGCCGCCAGTGAGGCATTGTAGACCGTATTGCGTTCGTGGGTCTGATCGACATAGGCGGCGACAGCCGCGACCGGGCGGCCGTTGATCATGACCGGCACGAAGGCCTCGGCGAAGTATTTCGGCTGATCGGACTCGGTGCTGGCGCGCGCATCGACGATCGGCCGGTCCTCGCGGATCGCGCGGGCGGCATTCGCGCTGTAGACCGACAAATCGATCGGCGTGACCTTGTCGCGGTCGGACAACAGCATCGAATAGCCGTAGCGGTTGAAGATCGTGTAGCGGAAAACCTCGCCGGATTTGCGAACACTGCTGAAGAAGGTGAGACTCGCCGTGGAAGGTGTCTCGCCGGCGGCGATCTGCTCGAGATCGGTGACATTCGCGGCCAGGAATTGAGCCCAGTTCCTGGCGGTGCGGGTCGCGTGCTGATAGAGCAGATAATCCGACGTGGTCTGGACCGTCAGCCAGGTTCCTCCCACCAGTACGCCGAGGATCACCACCAGCGTACCGAGATTGCGCCAGACCCTCGATTTTCCAAAACGTTTCATATGCGTTCTATTTCATGGCGCGGATTTCCGCGAGTTCCGCGTGGACCCTCCTCAAGAGTTCACGGTTGTGGGGGGATCTCGCAGCCCAGGACTCGATCATCGATCGGTAAATTTGGTTCGCCGCCGCGAGATCGGCGGCCGACGGCTCGACGATCGTGCTGTCCCGCTGGGATTTCATCCGCTTGAGCATGATTTTCTCGCCGGCGCCGAACGAGGCAATCCAGGCCGCGGCGGTCCATTCGCCGCTGTGTTTGCGGATGATGTCTTTGACCGGTTCCGGCAAGGTTTCGAATTTCCGGCGATTCATCAGGACAACCAAAGGCGCGACGCCGCCGCGCAGGAGAAAATGGTTTTTTGCGACCGGCGCCACGCCGAAATCCACGAGCGCGGTCGGTGCCAAGGCGGCGCCGTCGATCGCGCCGGTGGCGATCGCGCTGGCGATCTTCGACGCCGGCATGACGGTGGGCGTGGCGCCCAGGCGTTCCAAGGCTTCGGCTTCGGCCGGATTGTTGGCGCGGATCTTCTGCCCGGCGATGGCGGCGAGCGATCCGATCGGTTTGCGGCTGTGGATGAATGTCGGGTCGCTCGTGTAGGCGCCGACCACGAAATAATCCTGGTAGCCGCGCAGGGCATTTGCCGCGATCAGACGGGTATAGACCAGCGTTCCCTCGCGGGCATCGCGAAACAGGCCGGGCATTGCCAGCAATTCGGTGTCCGGAAACCGGTACGGCGTCTGCCCCGGAACGACCCATGCGATGTCGGCGACGTCATTGAGGACAAGCCGCGGCTGCTCCGCCAGCGGCCCCATCGCGGCATCGTCATGGACTTCGATCGATACCAGACCGTTTCCCTCGGCATTGACCGCATCGACGAAGGGCTTGATGCCGCCGACATAGATCGTGGTCTGATCGGAGGTGAAAAAGGAAAGCTTGAGCCGAAGCGGCTGGGCGCCGGCGGCGGACGGCGCCAGCGCCAGCAAAGCGCCGGCCAGGCCGGCAAGCACCCGGCGCCGAATTGCGCCTTGATCGAGGTCGCGTAGGGTCATGGCGTAGACCTGATCTTGGCGAGTTCTGCCTCGGCGGCGGTCAGCAGTTCGCGGTTGTGAGCGCTGGCGCCCGCCCATGCGGTTATGACCGACCGGAAAGCGCGCTGCGCCGTTTGCCGGTCCGCCGCCGACGGAACGACCACGGTGCGCCGCGGATCGGCCTCGATTTCGTCGAGGACCTGTTTGTCGGCGATCTGGTAGGCATCGATGAAGCGCGCCGCGGTCCATTCGCCGCTATAGCGCCGGATCAAGGCCTGGGCGCGCTCGGGCAGGCGATCGAATACTTTGCGGTTCATGAGCAGCGTCAGTGGCGCGACGCTGGTGCCGAGCAGATAATGGTGGCTGGTCAGCCGTCCGATCCCGACGTCGAAAAGCTGAGCCGGCGGCGTGGTCGCGCCGTCGAGCGCGCCGCTGGCGAGCGCGGACGTGGTTTCGTTGAACGCCAGGACCCTCGTTACCGCCCCGAGCGTGGCCAGGGCCCTGGCTTGGGTCTGGTTGTTGGTGCGGATCCGCTGGCCTTTCAGTTCGGCGAGCGAATCGAGCGGTTTGCGGCTGTTGATGATTTCCGGCTGCGTGGCGTAAACACCGATGACGAAGAAGTCCTGATAGCCGGTGAGCACGCCGTTGGCGACGAGCCTGCTATAAGTCAGCGTGGCTTCGCGCACGTCGTGGAACAGGCCGGGCAGTTCGACCACGGCATTATCGGTGAAGCGCTCCGGATTCTGGCCGGGGATGATGAAGGCGATGTCCGCCGTTCCGTCCAGCACGAGCTTCGGGAGTTCCTTCTGCACCCGACCGAGCGTGCCGCTCGGATAAATCTCGATCAGGAGCAGGCTGCCGCCGTTGCGGTTGATGGCGTCGACAAACGGCTTGATGGCGGCCTGATAGGCGACCGTGCGGTCGGACGTGAAGAACGACAGCTTGAGCGTGATTGGCTCGGCACTGGCGGTTGCGGACAGCAGCAGCAAGACGAGCGCCGGAATCGATAGTCTTGAGATGCGCAAGGTCGGGCCTCCTCTTCGCTGCTTGTCGAACCAGCAACGCATGCAAGGATGCGAACCGTTGCTCGTTTTCTAAAATACAAAGATTTAATTTCGACTTTTGCGTTCAGGAAAAAGCCGTCGATCGGGATCCGTAAATATACGGATACGGTACGCGGATACGGTGCCGGCAAAACCGTGGATCGGCGAATTTCGCGCCGGGCGCGCGCCGCTCAACCGGAGGAGCTTGTACGGAGCGGCTTGGTATTCTCCGACGTCGTTCCGGTCGCACGCTGCATGCGAAGCCGCTCGAGCAGGGTGCCGCCGATATCCGCGGCCGGCACCGGGCGTCCGAAATAGAAGCCCTGTACCTGGTCGGCATTTGCATCGTAGAGAAAGTCGACCTGGGTGGGGTTTTCGACGCCTTCCACCGTCACACGCATGTTCATTTCGCGGCCGAGCGCGATGACGGTCTTGATGACCGTTTCGGCATCGCGGCCCGACTTTCCGAAGCGCTGCATGAAGCTGCGGTCGATCTTGATCTTGTCGAACGGAAACTTCCAAAGGTAGCTCAGGCTGGAATATCCGGTGCCGAAATCGTCCATGACGATCGAGACGCCCATCGATTTGAGCCGGTTGAGCACGCCCATGTTGCGCTCGACATTATTCATCAGCAGGCTCTCGGTGATTTCGAGTTCGAGCCGATGCGGCCGCAGGCCGGTATCCTTGAGGGCCTCGCTGACGGCGCGTTCGACCAGCCCGGATTCGAATTGGGCCGGCGACAAGTTGACCGCGACCGTGAGGGATTCCGGCCAGGCGGTCGCGGTGCGGCATGCTTCGTACAGGACCCAGGCGCCGATCTGGTCGATCAAACGCATTTCCTCGGCGACGGGGATGAATGTGGCCGGGGGGATCATGGTTCCGTCGGGGGCGGGCAGGCGGGCCAGCGCCTCGAAGCCGACGAGGCGTTCGCCGGCCATTTCAAAGATCGGCTGATAATACAATTGCAGCTGCCGTTTCATGACCGCGTCCCGGATGATCCGTTCCAGCTGGACGCGTTTTTGCAGGGCCACGTCCATCTCGGGGACAAAGAAGCGGATGCAATTGCGTCCGGCGGCCTTGCCGCTATAGAGCGCGAGGTCGGCGCTCTTGAGCAATCGTTCGGGGGTTGTGCCGTCGGCGGGCGCCAGCGCGACGCCGATGGTGAAACTGGCGATGAGCTCGTGTTCCCGGTAATACATCGGTGCGCTCAGGATCGACGCGATGCGTTGGGCGAACAGCTCGGCCTGCGGCTTTGCCGCGATTGCGGATTGCACGACCACGAATTCGTCGCCGCCGAGCCGGGCCACCACGTCGTCTTGGCGGATTAACGCCGAAAGCCGCTTGCCGATACTGGAGAGCAGGAAGTCGCCGCCGTCATGGCCGAGCGTGTCGTTCACGTTCTTAAAATGGTCGATGTCGATGAAATGGACGGCGAGCATGCCACCGGTCGAAGGCAAGACCGCGAGCAGGCGTTCGAGCGTATCGATCAGCCGCGTCCGGTTGGGAAGGCCGGTCAAGGCGTCGTGATGAGCGAGGAAACGAATGCGGCGGTCGGCGAGTTCCTTTTCCTTGGTGCGCTTGTACAGAGCGGCGGCCGGAACCGCGAAGGCGAGGCCGGTCAGCAGGCAGAGTGAGACGGCGGCGATCGGGAAGATGCGATATATGCCGTCACGCGTCGCCGTCTGGTCCACAAAGGCGGCGACGACCGCGACCGGCCGGCCGTCGAGCTTGACCGGCACATAGGCCTCGGAAAAATAGCTGGGTTCGTCGGGGCCGTGACCTTCGCGCGCATCGACGATCGGGCGATCCTCCTTGATGGCGCGGATGGCGGCCTGCCGGTAGTCCGACAATTCCACGGGCGTGAGCTTGGTGCGGTCGGCGACCAGCATGGAATAGCCGTAGCGGTTGTAGATCGTGTAGCGGAATACGTTGCCCGAGGTCTTGGTGGCGTTGAGAAACGCCATGCTGGCGGAGGACGGTGCTTCGCCGGCGGCGATCTCGCGCAGGTCGTGCACATTGGCCGCCAGGTAGCCGGCCCAGTTTTCGGCGGTTTGAGTGGCGTTCTGGTAGAGCAGCCGGTCCGTTGCCGCCCTGATGGTGACCCAGGTCCCGCCAACCAGCGTGGCGAGGATCAGGAGCAGCATGCCGATGTAACGCCAGGCGGCGTGGTTCACGTACTCTCTCATCACCGGTCACTTGGCGGAGCGAATGGCTGCGACCTCGGCTTCGATCATGTTCAGGAGCGCGCGGTTATGGGGGTCTTTGGCCGTCCAGCTTTCGATCACGGAGTGAAAAACGTTCTGCGCGGTTTGCTGGTCGGCGGCCGTAGGCGTGACCACCTGGCGCCCGGAATTGGATTTGAGCGTTTCGAGATGGCGCATTTCGCTCGCCCCGAACAAGGCGATCCACGCGTCGGCGGCCGGTCCGCCGCTGTGCTTGCGAATGATGTCCTGCGCCGCGACGGGCAGGCTTTCGAACTTCTTGCGGCTCATGAGCAGAGCCAAGGGGGCGACGCCGCCATACAGAAGGTAATGGTTGTTCGTCACCTGCGACACGCCGAAATCGAACAGGCCGCCCGGGGAAAGTGCGGCACCGTCCAGGGCGCCGCCGTTGACCGCGCCGGCGAGTTTGGAGGCCGACAGCACGGTCGGCTTGGCGCCCAAGCGGTCGAGGACCTCCGCCTCGATCGAATTGTTGGCGCGAAGTTTTTGTCCCGCGAGATCGGCGAGCGAGCCGATCGGCTTGCGGCTGTGAATGATGGTGGGCGCGGACGTGTAGGCGCCAATCACGAAATAGTCCTGGTAGCCGCGCAGGGCGCGGGCCGCAACGAGGCGGGTGTAGACGAGCGTGCCCTCCCGGGTGTCGCGAAATAGTCCCGGGAGTTCGAGCAGTTCGTTGTCGGGAAAGCGATAGGGCGTCTGGCCGGGGACAATCCATGCGATATCGGTGCCGCCGTCGAGAACGAGCCGCGGCAACTGGGCGAGCGGACCGAGCGCGCCGTCCGGGTATACCTTGATCGCCAGGAGGCCTTGGCCGTCGCGGTTGACGGCATCGACGAAGGGTTTGATCCCGGCCCGGTAGACCTCGCCCTGTTCGGACGCGAAGAACGCGAGTTTGAGTTCGATCGGCGCGGTGCTTGCCGGTTTGGCTGACAATGCAACGAATGCTGCGACGGCGGCGCAAGCGATGCGATTTGAAAATCGCGATGGGGTTATCGAGCGGCAGAACGGTTGTTGAATTCTGTGCACTTGACAGCCTCACTTTTGCGAGCGGAGTTTCGCGGTTTCGGCCTTGACCAGTCTGAGCAGCTCGCGGTTATGGGGGCTTTGCGCCGCCCATTCCTCGATAACGGATGCGAATGCGCGCCGCGCTGTTTCCAGATCGGAAGCGGAGGGGAATACGACCTCGCGCCGGGGATCGGCTTTCAGGCGCTCTAGGTTGGCCTGATCCAGTTTTTCGAACGTCGCTGCCGAATTTTCGGCCAGCCGTTTTCCGCTATTGGCGCGGATGATGGCTTGCGCCGCCGGGGGCAGGGCCTCGAACTTGCGGCGGTTCATGAGCAGCGCGACCGGAACGTTACCGAGCGGGAGCATGTAATGATATTTGACGATGCGGCCGACGCCGAACTCGAACAGAACCGACGGGGGAAATGTCGCCGCGTCGATCTTGCCTTGGCTCAACTCGTCCATGGTCCGGTTGATCGCGAGCGGCACCGACCGTGCGCCGAACTGCTTGAGAGCGTCTCCCTGGATATAGTTGTTGGTGCGGACGGTCAGGCCGTTCAGGTCCTTCAGCGATGCGATGGGGGTGCGGCTGTGAATGTTCTCGGGGCCGGCCACGAGGGCGCCGACCACGAAGTAATCGCCGTATCCCTGGAGCGCTCCGGTCTCGACCAGGTGATTGAAGACGAGGCTGGCTTCGCGTTGGTCGCGGTATAGGCCCGGAAGCTCGATAACGGAGGTGTCCGGAAACAAGCTTGGCACCCGTCCGACCGTGATCGCGGCCATATCGGCCGTGCCGTTGGCGAGCAATTTGGGGTCGTCGGCCTGCACCTTGTTGAGGGTGCCGCTGAAATAGACGTCGATTTGGATCAGCCCTTCTCCGTCCCTGTTCACCGCCTCGACGAAGGGCTTGAACATGGTCTGGTAGATGAGCGAGCGGTCGGAGGTATAAAAGGAAAACTTGAGCCGGATTGGGTCGGCGCTGGCGGTGGTCGGCAACAGCAGAGCGAGCGCGAAGACCCAAGGGATGGAAGATCGCACGGTCGTGTCTCCTTTGCGTCGCGATACGCGCGATTGTTGCGCGTAAGGGTCGGGAGCATGACGCGTTGCTAGAATGAAATGATTTAAGTTCGATCTGTCCGATCGGGAAAAAGCCGCCTATCGGTATCTGCAGTTTTGCGGACGCGGTAATCCGGTGCGGCCGGGCTCCGCGTGGCGATGCTTGTTGTCAGTCGTCGTTTGCGGTGTCGCGGTTCCGCAAAAAAACGCACGCAGCCTAACGGCGGGCTGGAACCGCGAGGACGGGGCAGGGCGCTTGCCGCAGCACGCGCTCGGTCGTGCTGCCGCGCACGGCATCGAGGAAACCGTGGTGGCCCGCGGTCGGCATGCCGATCAGGTCGGCCGGCCAGTCGTTGGCGACGTCGATGATGGCCTCGACGGGGTCGCCTTTGCGCATGGCGACCGGCAAGGGCCGGTGCGGTTCGGCGTGGCGCTCGACTTGCGGGGCGCGCTGGCCCACATGCAGCAGGCGTTCCTCGGCGTCGATGCCGGTGAGCAGATGCGCAAATCCCATGATGGTGCTGATCGCCGCGGCGGGCTTGGGGTCGTGGTCGACCGGAATGAGCACGTGGTGCAGACGCACTTCGCCGCGCATCGGGTCCACGAAGCCGCGCGCCTTCGCCGGCACGAACAGGGTCGGCACATGCGTTGCCCGCGCCACTTCCTCGGCCACCGAGCCGCTGAGCCAGCGGGCCACCCCTTGGCGGGCTTCGGTCGAGAGCACGACCAGGTCGGCGGGGTGCATACGCAGGAAATGGCGGATGCCGTCGAGCGGCGATTGGGGCGCCATTTCCACCTTGCGCACCAGCACGCCGAGCTTGGCGTGGATCGCCTCGGGGCTTTCGCTTTCGTCCATCAGCCCCCAATGCGCCAGGGTGCGGCGGACATGCGGGAAGGCGGCCCAGTCGTCGGCGCCCGGTTCGGACGCGACATGCAGGATGGTGAGAGCCGCCTTGGCCGCCACGGCGATGCGGAGCGCATGGGTGAAGGCGGTCTCGCTCGCCTCGGAGAAGTCGGTCGGATGGACGATCGAACAGATTTCCAGCATGTCCCAGCCCTTGATCGGCGAAAAATACGCTTTCGGGCTTTTGTAACAGGGCGGTTCCCGCCCGGCTTTGTTCAAGATCAATCGGAAATCGGCCGCCGGCCCCCGCCAGCCCCTTGATCCGGCGGGGTTTCCCTGCCACATGCGGCGTGATGAACAAGCCGATCTTGTCCGCCGATTCCATCCCCCAGACCCCGCTGGCTGCCGAAGTCGAGCGCAGGCGCACGTTCGCCATCATCTCGCACCCCGACGCCGGCAAGACCACGCTGACCGAGAAGCTCCTGCTGTTCGGGGGCGCCATCAATCTCGCCGGCCAGGTCAAGGCCAAGCGCGACCGCCGCTCCACCCGCTCGGACTGGATGGCGATCGAGCGTGAGCGCGGCATTTCGGTGGTCACCTCGGTGATGACCTTCGACTATGACGGGCGGGTGTTCAACCTGCTCGACACGCCGGGCCACGAGGATTTCTCGGAGGATACCTACCGCACGCTGACGGCGGTCGACTCCGCGGTGATGGTGATCGACGCCGCCAAGGGCATCGAGGCGCGCACGCGCAAGCTGTTCGAAGTGTGCCGGCTGCGCGACATTCCGATCGTCACCTTCATCAACAAGATGGACCGCGAGAGCCGCGACCCCTTCGAGCTTCTGGACGAGATCGAGAAGACGCTCGCGCTCGACACCGCCCCGCTGACCTGGCCGATCGGCCGCGGACGCGACTTCGCCGGCACCTACGACATCGTCAGCGGCGAGATGCGGCTCATCAGCGACGACGGCAAGACCGTCGACCGCCAGCCGCTCGATCTTGCGTCGCTCGCCGCCAAGAACCCGATGCTGGATGCCGCGGCTATCGCGGAAGAATTGGCGCTGGTGAAGGACCTCTGCCGGTCGTTCGACTTCCAGTCGTTCCGCGAAGGTCATCTGACCCCGGTGTTCTTCGGCTCGGCCTTGAAGAATTTCGGCGTCAAGGATCTGCTCGACGCGCTGGCGAGTTTCGCGCCGCCGCCGCGCGCGCAGATGGCCGATAAGCGCCGCATCGACGCGCACGAAAACGCAATGACCGCTTTCGTGTTCAAGATCCAGGCCAACATGGATCCGAACCACCGCGACCGCATCGCCTTCGCGCGGCTGTGCTCGGGCAAGCTCCGGCGCGGCATGAAGGCCAAGCTCACCCGCACCGGCAAGCCGGTGACGCTGTCGGCGCCGCAGTTCTTTTTCGCGCAGGACCGGTCGGTGGCGGACGAGGCCTATGCCGGTGACGTGGTCGGCATTCCCAACCACGGCACGCTGCGCATCGGGGATACCTTCACCGAGGGCGAGGAATTGGCTTTCCTCGGCGTGCCGAACTTCGCGCCGGAAATCCTGCGGCGTGTGAAGCTCGCCGATCCGATGAAGGCCAAGAAGCTGAAAGAGGCGCTGCAGCAGATGGCGGAGGAGGGCGTGGTGCAGGTGTTTCGCCCGCTCGACGGCGCGCCCGCGCTGGTCGGCGTGGTCGGTCCCCTACAGCTCGATGTGCTCAAGGTGCGCCTGGCGGAAGAATACGGCCTCGACATCGGCTTCGAGCAGCCGGAGTTCCAATTGGCGCGCTGGATCGCCTGCGACGATGCCCGGAAGCTCAACGATTTCGTGCAGGCCAATTATTCGTCGGTCGCCGAGGACCTCGACGGCGACAAGGTGTTCATGGCGCGCAACCAGTTCATCCTGGACTACACGCGCGAGCGCGCGCCGGGCCTGACCTTCAACGACATCAAGGACAAGGAAAAGGCGGGGTAGCTGACTCTCTCGTCATCCTGAGGTGCGCGCCGAAGGCGCGCCTCGCAGGATCTGAGTCTGCCTCGCAGGATCTGAGTCTATATTGTGGGTGCGCCCAGGTCCTTCGAGGCCCGGCGCTATTGCGCCGGGCGCCTCAGGACGTCGACCAAGGTGCTCAATTCACCTTCACATTCGCCGCCTTGATCACCGGCGCCCAGCGCGCGATCTCGCCGTCGATGCGCGCGCGGAATTCCTCCGGCGTCGAGCCGACCGGCTCCATCAGTTGGGTGGCCAGTTTTTCGCGCAGCGCCGGCTCCTTGATGATGGCCACCACGTCCTTGTTGATCTTGTCCACCAGGTCTTTCGGCGTTGCGCCCGGCGCGATCAGCCCCATCCAGGCGTCGGCCTCGACGTCGATGCCGCTTTCCTTCAACGTCGGCACGTCCGGCAGATAGGGCGAACGATTGGCCGTGGAAACCGCCAGCATCTTGACCTTGCCGGCTTTCGCCTGCGGCGTCACCGAAATGGCCGGCAGGCAGGCCATTTGGACATCGCCCTGGATTACCGCCATGATCGCGTTGGGCGAGCCCTTGTAGGGCACATGCACGAGCTTCGAGCTGGCCTTGATGGCGATGGCTTCCATCGCCAGATGCGACAGCGAGCCGGCGCCGATCGACGCGAAATTGTATTTGCCCGGATTGACCTTGAGCAGCGCGATGAGGTCCTTGATCGAGCTCACTTTGAGGCCCGGATTGACCGCAAGAATGCTCGGCTGCGTGATGAGCTGGGTTACCGCGGCGATGTCCTTGCCCGGGTCGTAAGGCAGTTTCGAGAACAGCAGCGTGTTGATGGCGAGCGGTCCGCCGATCGAAACGCCGATGGTGGCGCCGTCGGGCGCGGCCTTGGCCACGGCGTCGGTGGCGAGATTGCCGCTGGCCCCCGGTTTGTTTTCGACGAGGAAATTGTTGTCCGGATATTGCTTCTTCAGCCCGTCGGCGATCATGCGGGCGACGATGTCGGGCGTGGAGCCCGGCCCGAAGGGCACCAGAATGTGCACGGTCTTGGGTGGCCATTCCTGCGCGGCTGCCGGCAGGGCGGCGGCAAGGACGGCGAGGATCGCGAAGGTGAGGCGTTTCAACATGGACGTTTCCTCGTTTTTGAGCGACGCATGATCTTATCCGAAATCCGGTACCCACTTTCTCATGCGCGGACATCGCGCCCGAGATAGGCACCGTCGCTTTCGAGCGTCTGCTGCAGCTTCTCGACCGCAATATCCGAACAGGCGCAGGCGCCCGCAAGCGAAAGATGGGCCGCGGTGCCGGCCGCCTGGCCCATGACGAAACAGGCCCCGCTCACGCGCGCGGCCGACTGGCCCTCATGCGTCATCGAGGCGCAGCGGCCGGCCACCATCAGGTTGTCGAAACCGTCCGCCACCAGCATGCGGTAGGGCAGGTGGTTGAAACCGCGCGAGCCCGGAATGTCCGGCCAGCGCCACACCACGTCGCCCGCCACATGGGCCTCGATCGGCCAGCCGTTCACGCCGACCGTGTCGGCAAAGCTCGCGCAGGCGAGCACGTCGTCGGCGCTGAGCCGGTAGCGGCCCTTGATGCGGCGGGTCTCGCGGATGCCGATCTGCGGCGGAATGTCGATGATGTAGGAATCGGCAAAGCCCGGCGCCGCGCGCCGGAGGAAGTCGAAAAACGCGACGGCCTGGCGGCGGCCGTCCACCTCGCCGGCGCTGAGCTGGGCGGCGTCGGTGCCGTCGACCGCTTCGCCTTGCGGCGTCTTGATTTGCGTCACGTTGACGCGCCACTCGCTCGTGTGCTTTTGCGGACGCACGATGGCGCCCTTGCGCGGGAATTTTTCACCGCGCTGTTCCGCCGCTTCCATCAGCGCGGGAATGGTGCGCCAGGCTTCGCCGGCCTTGGCGGCATCGACATTGCCGATGCGGAACATCGTGGTCGGGTAGAGCATGCCGCCGTCGGCGCCGCCCTTCTCGAACGCAGCCCCGGCGAAAGCGGCGAGGTCGCCGTCGCCCGAGCCATCGATGAAGAACTCGCCGCGAATGGCGACACGCCCGGATTTGGTTTCCAGCAAGAGCGCCGCGATGTGCCCGGGCCGGTCCACCACCGTGCCCACGGCCAGCGCGTGGAACAGCAATTGGACCCCGCGGGCGCTCAGGAGTTGATCGGCCGCGCATTTGAAAGCGGCGGTGTCGTAGGCCTGCGCGCAGGTCTTGCCGAGTACGAGATGAGGCTCGTTCAGCCCGCCGAGCCGGTCGATCCGTTCGAGCAGCTCGTCCGCGACGCCATGTACGACCCGTTTGATCTCGCCGAACACGTTGGCGTGCAGCCCGCAGAAATTGGTTACGCCCGCTGCGGTGCCCATGCCGCCCAAAAAGCCGTAGCGCTCGACCAGGAGCACCTTGCGGCCATGCTGCGCGGCGGCCGCCGCGGCGGCGATGCCGGCCGGGCCCCCGCCCAGCACCACCACTTCGTATTCGCCGAGGATCGGGGTCTGCCGCTCCGGCTCGGTCAGGAATGACGGTCTTGCGTCCATCGAAAACGGCCCATGCGGGGAGGCGGCTTGCATTGCCTGCCGCTATCCTCTACTGCGGCGCCCATGAATTAGGCAATGCCGCGTGAGGCTGGCATGAGCATGGGCGTTCTCGTTCTCGGTCTGGCGATCTTCGTCGCCAACCATCTGTTCGTAACCATGCGCGGCGCGCGCGCGCGGGCCATCGCGCGGCTCGGGCTCAACGCCTATCGCGCGCTGTTCTCGGTTGTGTCGCTGGTCGGCCTCGCCCTGATCGTTTGGGGCTTCGCCGACTATCGCGCGCATGGCTGGATCGACGTCTGGTATCCGCCCGCCTTCATGCGGCACGTCACCGTCGGGTTGATGCTGATTTCGACGATCCTGCTGACCGCCTATTTTATCCCCAGCCACATCAAGGCGCGGGCGAAATATCCGGTGCTCGCGGCGGTGAAGATCTGGGCCTTCGCGCATCTGCTGGCGAATGGCGATCTCGGCTCGATCCTGATGTTCGGCACGTTCCTCGCCTGGGCGGTCTATGCCCGCATTGCGGCCAAGGGACGCAAGGATGAGGTTCTTCCGACGGCGCCCGCCGGCTGGCTCAATGACTTCATCGTCGTCGTGGTGGGCGTGCTGGTCTATCTCGCGCTCGGCTATGTCTTCCATCCGATCGTCATCGGCGTGCCGGTGTTCGGAAGCTAACGTCCAGGGTCAAGCACCATGTCCGTACAAAGCGAAATCAAGCGGCTGACCGCCCCCGACATCCGCGCCCGCAAAGGCGGCGAGCCGATCGTCGTGCTCACCTCCTATCACGCGCATACCGCGGCGCTCGCCGACAAGCATTGCGACGTGATCCTGGTCGGCGACTCGCTCGGCATGGTCATGCACGGGATGGAGACGACCGTGCCGGTGACGCTCGACATGATGATCCTGCAGGGCCGCGCGGTGATGCGCGGCTCGAAGCGCGCGCTGGTCGTGGTCGACATGCCGTTCGGCTCTTACGAGGCTTCCAAGGAGCAGGCCTTCATGAGCGCGGTGCGCGTGCTCAAGGAGACCGGCTGCGGCGCCATTAAGCTCGAGGGCGGCAAGCGCATGGCCGACACCATCGCCTTCCTGGTCGAGCGCGGCGTGCCGGTGATGGCGCATGTCGGCTTGACCCCGCAGTCGATCAACACCATCGGCTCGTTTCGCGCGCAGGGGCGCGACGAGGCCGATTGGGGGCCGATCGAGGAGGACGCGCTGGCGGTCGCGCAGGCGGGCGCTTTCTCGGTGGTGTTCGAGGCGATGGCGGAACCGCTCGCGCGCAAGCTCACCGGCGCGGTGCCGATCCCGACCATCGGCATTGGGGCGAGCGTGGCCTGCGACGGTCAGGTGCTGGTGATGGAGGACATGCTGGGGCTGTCGCCCCGGGTGCCGAAATTCGTCAAGCGTTACGGCGACCTCGGCCCCGGCATCGACAAGGCGATCGCCGACTACGCGGCCGAGGTGCGCGCGCGCGCCTTCCCGGGCCCGGAGCACGTCTATCCGATGAAGACGAAGGGCTAGCCGTCGTCCCGCCCGGAGCCGGCAGCCGGTCGACAAGGCTACGGGGCCCTACCTCCGGCCGGCGCCGATGCTTCGGCGGGCACCCGCGCCGACCCGTCCAGGGGGTTTCGCCAAGAGGGGACGGGCGACGACGCGATGGGGATGCTAAATCCCTGAATCTTAACAATTGTCGCCGGAGGCTTTGCCTTGCGGCCGCCACATCGTTAGGTTACGGCCCAATCCAGGCCCAGCGAGGGGCGGGCGCAATTTCCATCGGGGTGAGCCGTTCGTGTCCGATATTTTTCATGAAGTCGACGAGGAAGTCCGCCGCGAACGGCTCCGGCAGTTTTGGGAACGCTACAGCCTGCTGATCGTCGGGGCGGCCGTCCTGGTCGTCGTTGCGATCGCGGCTTGGCAGATCAACGAATACTGGATGGCCAAGAAGGCCGCCGCGGCCGGCGCCCGGTTCGAGGCGGCCGTCACCTTGAGCGAGCAGGGCAAGCACGCCGAAGCCGAATCCGCCTTCGCCAAGGCGGCCGCCGACGCCCCCGACGGCTACCGCATCCTGTCGCGCTTCCGGGCCGCCGCCGAGGCGGCGCAGGTCAAGCCCGCCGATGCGGTGAAGGATTACGACGCGCTCGCCGCCGACGCCGCGCTCGGCTCCCTCTGGCAGGAGCTTGCGAGTCTGCGCGCCGGCATGCTGCTGGTCGATAGCGCGCCGCTCGCCGAATTGAAGAAACGGCTCGACCCGCTCGTTGCGCCGGATCGCATCTATCGCCACAGCGCGCGTGAGCTCTTGGCGCTTTCGGCCTGGCGCAACAAAGATACCGCCGCCGCCAAGCATTATCTCGATATGATCGCGAACGATGCCGATACGCCGCCCGGCACCCGCACGCGCGCCGATGTGCTCTCGGCGCTGATCGCCGCGAACGGCAAGAGCTGAGGGGACGCGCCATGCGCCGCTTCCATCGTCGCGTGATGCTGGCCGCGCTTCTTGCGCTGGCGCCCATGCTGACCGCTTGCGAGAGTTTCGATCCCGACAAGCTCGACGTGTTCCACCTCAACGAGAAGAAGAAGCTGCCGGGCGAGCGCCGGCCCTTGTTTCCGGAAGGCGTGCCCGGCGTGACGCAGGGCATCCCGCCCGAATACATGAAGGGGCATACGGCGGAACAGCCGGGCGCGGCGATCAATGCTGCGACGACGCCGCCGGCCGCCGGGGAGCCTGCCAAGCAGACCGCCGCGGCGCAGCCGGCCGAGCCGCAA
>Ga0180222_1002003_pt1 | contig 18221 bp, 11 predicted proteins | sample eDN5th37CKraftOP_FD_151336 | JGI IMG/M metagenome (GOLD analysis project Ga0180222, IMG submission 151336) | Enriched Organic Plus compost microbial communities from Emeryville, California, USA - eDNA 5th pass 37_C Kraft OP (version 2) (version 2) ... | reverse complement strand
CCCACTTTATTTTTCTATACACGTATGATGTAGGCTCATTACCGGTATATACTTCCACACCGCTAGGACTGTTAAATACTCCTTCGCCAAAAGGTCCGATTAAAGCCAATGACTGATAAGGAGGGATAGCCTGGTTGCCGATCACCCCATAACTTAATCTAAGTTTTAAATCATCTATGGTATTTTGATCAAGCATGAACTTTTCTCTAGAAATTCTCCATGCGAAAGCCCCTGAGGGGAAAAATCCATATTGATTGCCTTTTGCAAACTTGGATGATCCATCTACTCGTCCGGTAAGTGTAAAGAGATATTTATCATTAATGGTATAGTTTACTCTACCTAGATAGGAAAGCATGCTCCAGGATGATTCGGTATTGCTAGGTTTTTGAGGCTTCAATGCACTACCAATATTGTGATATCCCGTATGATTTGATGGAAGGTCAAAAGCGTATACAAATAATTTTTCGGTAAGGAAGCGTTGTGCCGTAAATCCTACTACGGCATTCATGCGATGATTATTGGCAAAAGCCTTGTTATATGTTAACGTGTTTTCGTTAAGCCAAGTATTACCTGTAGTTTTACCTAGTGATATTTCTCCGTTACTGGCCTGTGTACGTTTTAGAAAATTAGGACCAAAGCTATTTTCCTGGTTGTTGAAGTAATCAATACCAAAGCTGGTCCTGAAAATTAAATCCTTGGTAAAGGCGTATTGCGCAAAGGTATTCCCCATCAACCGATTCAACTTTGTTACAGACACATACTCCTTGGCTTCTGCAATTGGGTTGCCCAATACTTTACCACGGTCATTTTCGAATTGGTATCCCCCTGGAGTATTAGGATCATAAATAGGCAGAATAGGATTGTAGAGCAAAGCTGAGTAAGTAACACCCGGAACAATTTGTCCGGCATTGGTCAGCACTCCTGTAGTATTAATATTGGAGTACGTGAAATAAACTCCGGTTTTTAAGCGTTCGGTAATATCTCTTTCTGCATTAACGCGGAAGGAGTATCTTTTAAAATCCGAACTGATTACGATACCGTCTTGATTAAAGTATCCGCCGGAAATATTAAATCTGGATTTGGCATCTCCCCCTGAAAAGCTTACCTGATAATTACCCATCCAGGCATCACGGTATAGCGCATCTTGCCAGTCGGTGTATTCGGTGATGTTAGCAGGATTTACATATACGGGTGTTTGATTGGCATTGAGTTTTGCCTCATTTACCAGAAACGCAAACTCGCTTCCATTGAGTACTTCTACTTTGCGTGCCAAACTTTGCAAAGTTTGCGAAGCATCTAACTGAACAGTTCCTTTTCCTGCCTTACCACGCTTGGTAGTAATCAATACCACACCGTTGGTACCTCTGGAGCCATACATGGCAGTAGCGGAGGCGTCCTTCAGAATTTCGATAGATTCGATATCTGCGGGATTGAGAGAGGCTAGTGGCGAGATACGAGGCCCGCGAGTACCTCCTGCGCTGATGTCTCCACCATCACTATTAATGAGCAAGCCGTCTACAACATACAGCGGTTCATTGCCTGCAGTAATAGAGCTGGTACCTCGAATTCGGATGGATGTTTCCGCGCCGGGTTTCCCCGACATTTGCGTTACTTCTACACCGGCAGCTCTTCCCTGCAAAGCCTGATCAAAACTGGTGGTAGGTACAGCCCGCAGTTCTTCACTCTTTACCGAAGTTACGGCTCCTGTCAGATCACTTTTTCGCATCTGACCATAGGCCACCACCACTACTTCCGACAATTCATTTTGGTTGCGCATCAGCCGAATGATAAGGGGTTTATTAGAGCTTACGCTCTGTACGGATGTTACATACCCCACATGACTTACCATCAGCGTATGTTCTCCGGGCTGATAAGTGATTTCAAATGCGCCTGCTGTATTGGTTCTTACAGCATCATTTTGATGTCTCCATTGAACAGTGGCCCCTTCTATAGGCAGTCCTTCATCCGAAACGACGGTGCCTTTGAGAATGTCGTTTTGCGCCGACACGCATACGGGCCATAATCCGATTAGATAAGGGAGCAATTTGGCAAGCAATCCCTTGTTGGTACGATGTTTCATGTATGTACAATTAAATTAGTATATACGAATGTTCATACATATTAAAGTAGACATCATAAATCCCCTCATGTTTTTCAAAGGCAAGCTACCCTAACGCTTTAATACTTATCTTTCGATGTCTATAGTGTAGGTAAACCGATCTGCACGATAGTATCCGATATTGTATTCGAAAGGTCGATCACCCGGGTCGCAAACAATTCTTTTTCTGAACAAAATAGGATCTCCAACCTTTACATTCAGCAACTTACTTAGTTTGGCATCGGCAAGTATAGCGCTAATCCCTTCTTTAGATACAGCTGCTACTATATGATGATCGTGTTCGAGCATTTCGTATAATGGCTTTGTAAAATCGTCTTCCGGTGTCAGTTTTGTTCTGGGATGGAAATACGAAATAAAATACACGATCGGACCTTTGTGCTCCGGTCCTCTCAGCCGTTCTAATTTTAAAATCTTTTCCCCTTCTTTAATTCCAAATAGCTGACGGATTTCCGCATCCGGTGCTATATAGTTTACCTTTAAGCTATAATTTCTGAATACCATCCCCTTCTCATCCATCTCATGCGTAAAGCTGGTCCATTTCTTAAGCTTAGTGGTGATGTTGTTCTTGGCAACCCGTGTACCTACGCCTTTCTTACGAATTAATAGGTTTTCATAAACCAATTTGCTGGTTGCCTGACGAACAGTACTGCGGCTAATACCTAATTTTTTCGCAATGTCTACTTCATTTGGCAGCAATTTTCCTTCTTGATATTCCGGCTTTTGGATCATCTTCCGCAATATCTCTTCCACTTGAACGTGAAGAGGAATTGCACTATTGTGATCAATTTTAAATTCCATGTCAGTATGTTCGTACATAGTAAAGTTAAGATAATTTTCTCTCAAACTTCCAAAAAAAAATTGATTTTTTTTATTTAATATTTGGGTAGAAGAAAATTGGGGATATACTGAAGGATCAGTAGTAGGGAAGAGCTACTGTTTGCTGCATGTTTTCTTCGTGTATTGGCATATTCCTCTCATGCAATCATTCCCTTGCTACCAAGGTTTATCTTTAAGATTTTGTTCGAAAGGAAGAACATCGTGATTAGATAATCCTCCATGAGGCAATCTTACTAATTGTAGCTGTAACAATATAGCCAGTTATCTTTTTAAAGCATGCATTTTTCTGAATGCACTGGGCGATTGCCCTGTATGTTGTTTGAACTGATTGGCGAAGTGTTGTGGACTACTGAATCCTAAATCAAAAGCGATATCGGAAAGCGATTTCTGGGTATATACTAATTGTTCTTTTACCTTATCGATGCGCAATTCGATAAAATATTGCTCTATGGTTTTGTTTTCTGCTGAGGAAAATAAATCGCTTAAATAGCTATAATCATAAAATATTTCCTGAGTGATATATTCCGAAAGGTTGGGTAGTTCTTCTGCGCTCAGCGTGTCTAGGTATTTTCTGACTCTGTTTTTGATATTTGTTATCAATTGCTCTTGTCTTCCCGTCACAATTTCAAATCCTACATTTTTCAATGCCTTTTCCAGACTGCTGCGCTCTTCGGCAGTATAATCTCTTTCGGGTAGGATTTGTCCTACTTGTACGGCGACATATGGCAGCTTCAGTTGTTCAAGAATTCCCTGAACTACCATAACACAACGCTGGCAAACCATTCCTGAAATGACGATGGATTGATGCATACATTTAAAAAAGCCGAAACCAAATATAGATGATTTCGGCTTTAACGTACTAGATTTAACAATGGCACTACTGTTTACTTTGCGTATTACACTTACAATCGGCACCGCATGTACATGTTTCGCAGGTGCAAGGATCACAATTACATCCCGATGCGTTGTTTGCGCAATTGCATGACTGAATGTGGGCATTTACAATTTGTTTTTCCATGATTTTTTTATTTAAGTGATGAATTATTTGATAATACAAAGCTATAACGCCCCTTGCTCCAGCTTTTACAGTAAAATGGGAAAAACTTACATAATTTTTGGATTAACAACATCCGAGTTATAACGGCTATGGATTATACTCTGTGACTGTTAAATATTTCACTTGTAAAGTGCAATTAAATAATTTCTTAGAGAGGCTGATAATGTTGCTTAGGTTTATTACAATTGCTAGTAGATCAGCGAAGAGGCTGCCTATTCATTGCATGGGAAGGCGGCTAGCGATGCGGATATTATTCACCCCTATAGATGCTTACGGCTATACTGAAGCTCCATCAGGGTGTGTTTATGATCCGCATTGAAATATTTTTTATTGGGTTAATCGGATGAGCAGTGCGGTCAATTCATCCGGTGCAGTGATCATAGCATCATGTCCGGTATTGAGGGTGAGGTACGTCCAGGAAGGATCATTTTTAAGTAAGTCGCTTCGGGTTTTTAATACTTCCAGTTGAGGGTTAATACAAGCGATATACACTTTAGGGAGACCGTTGCCCAAGGCATTTTTTAGATGGAGTGGTTGTGCAAACGTCATATAGGGTTGTGGCGTAAGGCGCTCAGTAACCCAATCGACCAGTGTGGAATCAGTTACACCAAAAAATCTAGGAGCAACTGGCTGAAAATGCTCCCGTCTTTCTACAACTGGTCGTTTACTGGCTTGCTCCCACTCCGGCTCAGCCGTCATAGGGCTTTCTCCGTTGTACACCAGCACAGCATCGAGATAAATTAACTTAGATAGCCGTTCAGAAATACTATCTGCAACGCCGGTGATGACGGCACCTGCATAACTGTGCCCTACCAGTACCACATTGTGTAGGTCTTCCATCTCGATGAGGTTGATGATATCTAAAATATGCGTTTGGAGCGTGATGCTATCATTGAGTAAATGTTTATGTTCGGCTAAGCCACTAAGGCTCGGTGTATAGACTGTGTAACCGTGGCGCTCCAGTTTTTCTTTGACGAATTTCCAAGACCATCCGCCGTGCCAAGCACCATGTACCAACACGAAAGTTGGTTTTTCAGATGCAAATTGCGCTTGCCCCATATGCACTACCAAAAACAAAACGATCAACAAAATTGTCTTTTTCATGGTTATATGTTTTTGGATGGCAAAAATATTTGCCACTTCAAAGGTGGGCAATAACTCACCCGAAAATGAGTGAATGCTAATCTATTCTCTACTATGGCAAGTGAGGTAAAAACACAGTCAAGCAACTATGAGAATCTTCGACTATTAGCGGCGCACTGTAATGTGAACAGCATACTGAAGCAGATAGGACTGCGCTGGAAAATGCAGCTCTTGTATTGTATTTCACAAGGGGTGTATCAGTTTAGTAAGTTGAAAAAAATCTTTCCCACTATCTCAGATCAGGTCCTCGGAAAACGCATTGCCGAATTGCAGGAAGAGGGACTAATCGAAAAATATGAAATAGCAGGTACGGTGCCTCAACAGATCCGTTATTCAGTGACGCAAAAAGGACATGAACTAATCGAAATTATTTTGGCTTTACAGCATTGGGGTGAACGGTGGTCCATTAATCAGAAGTGAAGACGGGTTATCTCCAACAATATGCGTGGAGGTATTTCACAGAATGCTCGGGCAATAATAAATTAGGAGCAGCAAGCCGAGAGCTGATGGTGGCTCACACATAATCTATTGATGCATTAGCTCGCTATTGCTTCTGCAGCTTCCTCACCGGTATTGATGGCACCTTCCATAAATCCCTGCCAGTCTGCAATATGTTCACCGGCAAAGTATACGTTTTCGAACGGTCGCCTCAGGATAGGCATTAAGGTAAACCACTGTCCGGGACGGTAGATAGCATATGCCCCGCGTGAATATTTATCATCGCCCCAGAAATACATAGCTTGATGTAGTAAGTAATCCTGCGTATGACCAAAAGCAGGCTGTAGTGCTGCATCGATCATATGGCTTCGGAATTGATCATCTTGTCGGGCGATGAAAGCGGCCTTATCCCCGATGGTGTATGAGATTAATGCGCCTTCTGGTCCTTCTTGATTTTTGGTGGCGTGGTAAAAATAATGCGCCGGTCCATCGGTAACCATGTCGAAACTTTCGTCGTTCCAGAACCGATGATTATAATATAGCACGTGTTTATTTATTCTTGCGTACTGTAGGGCATTGATAGCATCGCTTTTATCCTGAGGCAAGGCAGGCAGCCATTCTATCTTGCTTATGGCAAAGGTGGGTAAGGCACAAATGACCTTATCGGCTTCCAATATCAGTCCGTTGGCGGTATAAACCTTTACGGTGTTGCCGGTTTGATCTACTTTTACCACCGGCTCCTTGAGTAACACGCGTTCGCTGCCAATTTCCTTTATCATGGCATCAGCCAGGCGAATGTTTCCTCCCTTGATTTTAAAGTCCATTTCGTTCTTTTCGCTGCTTTCTGCGTATTCAGATAGCGCAGCAAATGCCGAAACATGACGAATGCTTTCGCCGAAATCGGTACTATCCAACAACTCTCTAATTTCTAAATCCCTTCCATCCATACCGTTGTTGACCAAATATCTCCACCAGTCCGTTTTATCCAATCTGATTTTTTCATCCTCCGACATGTGAGGATAGGCTTCCAACAATCTTTCCCAGGTTTGTTGCCAGTTTTCAGAATAATTCCAGGTATTCTTCGGATAATATTTCCCTTCATAAATCAAATGCGTATCAAACCGATTATCGAGCAGTTCTAATTTGTAGTATTGGCATAACTCAATAATTCGCTCATGCGAGGCGCCTATCCATTCAGCACCTAATTCTACAATATGTTGTTTTTCGGGATTCAGTTTATGAGAAAACACGCGCCCACCATAACGATTACGAGCTTCCAGTACGGTAACATCGATACCTTTTCGGATTAACCAAGAAGCAGCAGCAAGTCCGGCAAAGCCTGCTCCTATCACCACTACTTTGGGTTTTGATTTCAAAATAAATGATGGAGCAATAAGACTACCGGCGGCCATTAGCACCGAGGTTTTGAGGAATTCGCGTCTAGTGGGCATATATCATTTGGATAGTTTGGTAAAAATACTTTCTTAAAATTAAGCTTTTGTCACAGTAGTATCAATGGGATTTTTCCCGGTGCTATCTATCTTGAATTTTTCTTCGGTGTAATTGATGATTGTAAAATGAAAGTTATAGAAGCCTCACTCATCAAGAAGGGTTAAACAATTTACTAGTAAGATCTCTTGCATTCTAATGTTTTCAAACGTTGTAAAAGCTTGTAATATTGGGGTCAGCTGCTTGGGTAGCTGATTTCAAATCAGTAAATTTAATGCTGTTCATCCGCCTTATAAATCAAAATAAGTTTTAGCTCATGAAACGACTAGCTATTTTAGGCCTCTCGTTGACTATCGGTTTTAGTACACTCGCAAGAGGTTTCCCAAGACTGATGGAGGATACGACAAAGTTGGCACGTATCCGCGATTGGGTGATCAGCGTATTGCCGCCTGATCATACACCGTATGGGACGGTGAGCCCGGTTGATAAAACCTTTGCCGACTGGGTGCACAGGACCGGTGCATTGCCTCCTGATTTTGATGCCATGCCTTCGATCGTATCGCTACCACATCCGTTGATTCTTGATGAAGGACGCAAAAACACTCCAGTAAAAACCCTTGCGCAGTGGCAACAAAAGAAGGCGCAGCTGAGAAAGGATCTGGAGTATTATATTATTGGCTCTATTCCACCGGCTCCCGAAAAAATGGAGTCGAAGATTTTGGAAGAGGTGAAAGAAGGTGAGGTTATCCGTCGCATTGTGGAATTATCGTTTGGGCCCGGTAATCAGGCTAAAATGACTATTGAGTTAATGATTCCACCGGGACAAGGCTCCTTCCCTGTTTTTATGACTCAATGGAACCACCGCGAGTGGGCACAGATCGCCTTAAGGCGAGGTTATATCGGATGTGTGTATGCTGCGGCCGATATTAAAGACGATACCGAAGCCTATACTCAAATTTGGTGGCCCCAATATGATTTTTCGCGCTTGGGTCGTCGCTTGTATGGCACTTCGCGTGTAGTGGATTACTTATATCAATTGCCTTTTGTAGATAAGGAAAAAATCGCACTGACAGGCCATTCGCGAAACGGCAAGCTATCGTTAATGACGGCGGCTTTTGACGAGCGTATCAAAGCGGTGATTACTAGCAGTGCCGGTACAGGTGGTGAACTGCCTTGGCGCTATTGTTCGTATTACTATGATGTGGAAGACCTAGCATTGCTAACTACATCACAACCCACATGGTTTCATCCGCGCTTGCGTTTTTTCGTTGGGCGTGAGCACAAGTTGCCTATCGACCAAAATTCCTTTATGGCTTTGGTAGCTCCCAGAGGGCTCATGCTTAGCACCGCTCAAAACGAGCACGCCTCCAACGTGTGGGGGATGGAGCAGGCTTATCACACTACCTTGCCGGTGTTTCAATTTCTAGGCAAGCCGGAAAATTTCACCATGCGGGTAAGGCATAGCAAGCACGGTGTAAATGCACAAGATCTGGAGGACTATATCGATTTCTTCGACTATGTTTTTGGTAGAAGCAGTTATAAACCCGTTTATAAATTTTTCAACACCTATAAGTTTGAGAATTGGAAGCAACAGTCGGGTGAGGCCGTCGATCCGACACGGTATGCGGTGCGGGACGGTCGTATACAGGCCAGCTCTTTAACGGCTTGGGAGCAGACAAAGCCTCATGTATTGTCGCAGTTGCGCTGGTTGCTGGGTACCGAGCCTCCGGGGGTGAAGAATCCCGGACCAATGACTATGGAAAAGAAGGGAAGGGGAGAAGATTACGTTTTCGGCTCCTTTATTACGCGACCCACAGCCACGTCAAAGATGAAGATCATGCCCATCAATCCGTACTTTGGATTCGGCGATAATTTGTATGGTTATGTGTATTATCCGGCCGATGAGAAGGGTAACCCGATACGGAAGGACTTGCCGGTGGTAGTATATCTGCACGAGTTTGATTATTCGAAAGGCTTTGGTGCGATGGGATGGCAACATAAGATTCAATGGTTTTTTGAAAAGTTGACGGCGAAGGGATACGCGGTATTTGCTTTTGATATGGCCGGTTTTGGAACTCGTTTGGAAGAAGGAATCAGATTTTATGATCGTTATCCCAATTGGTCCAAGATGGGTAAACTGCTAGCGGACGTACGGTCGGCAGTGGATGCGCTGGAGAAACTAGAGTTTATCGATGGTAAGCGCATTTATCTGATGGGCTACTCCTTGGGTGCCAAAGTAGGACTGATGAGTGCTGCACTGGATACGCGCGTGGCAGGCGTGTTTTCGGTAGCCGGATTTGCTCCCTGGCGTGAGGTATCGCTCGATGCTGAGGGCCTGCAGGTGTACTCGCATTTACACGGTTTAATTCCTAAGTTGGGCTTTTTTGTAGGGCATGAGCGTCGCATACCGGTAGATTATCCTGAAATTATTGCATCCATAGCGCCGCGGCCTGTATGGATTATTGCGCCGGAGCTGGATCGTAATCACCCGGTCGCGGCTGTACGTTCGGCTTTGGAAGAAGTGGGAAAAGTGTATCGCCTCTATGGTGCTTCTAATATGCTCACTCACGTGTACGTAAACGATTATAATCGTTTTTCGGCGGAGATGCAGCAACAGTTATTAGATTGGTTACCGCAGCCGTAAATCGAATATATTTTTTGATCCTCTGGTAATGGGTATTGTAACGTACAACTTTCAAAATAAAAGTCAAAGCAACAAACACGCCTAGGCATTCACTAGGGCTGTTGTTTGGGCTTTATGTATTCTATAAGGTTTTTAGTTGTGATAGGTTATGGTAATTTTGGGGAGGGGTGCGGTTGTAAATGTAATAATTATGATGTTTTACAATTAACTTACAAAATACCGTAATATGATGGTTTGTTTAAAGGTTCAAACGAACGCAAAATAAATATTATACAAGCTCAGCTTCTACATATATTGGCAGATTTTATAGAGAGCATAATATATTGTTTGAAAATTAATTATTTATATTTTTCAGAGATAACAACTTGTACTATTACTATTGTTTACAGTATTGCGTATTGTTATAGAGACATCGCTTATGGGTGTAATTTGTTCTGTAACTTTAACTAAGCCATATTCAGGCAGAATGTTGTATCATTTCGGGATGTTCCGCAATAAAAAAACTACCCCGGCGATTTGATAGGTGTAAGGCTAGAGCCACAGTATGGTATTGCTATAGGTTCTGTATATACAAACCAGTACTTCATGTTACAACCATGAACTAATCAGAAAAGAACAAAAAAAGTAATAATAAATGGAAGAATTAACTACAGAAATGCATAGTGAATTACTCGGTCATGAAATCAATAATTTGGATCTACGAGTGATGGCAGTTTACGGCGCCGTAAGTCGTGGGGAGAAGTTTGAAAACGCTTTAAAAGCGTACGACCTAACTGAAGAACAATACAACGATAATATTAATCGAGTTTTATCAGCTTCTGCTTAAATAACCTTCAAAAATAGCCCTTTCCGCCGGGGTTCGTAAATCAATATTCCCATACCAGTTAGTAGCTGAAAATAATTTTCAGCCATAAGGGGTTATTGGATAAATCATTCATATTGTATCTACCCATCTTGTCATTTTCTTGAAGATCGTTGTGAATTGCTTTCAATTCTGTAATAACTTTGATGTTGTACAACTCGCCGATATGGGCAAACTGCGGCCAGTAGGTTGTGAATTGCTTTCAATTCTGTAATAACTTTGATGTTGTACAACGGCAATGCCGCTCAGTATCTGATGGGGTGGGTTGTGAATTGCTTTCAATTCTGTAATAACTTTGATGTTGTACAACCTGTATCACTGTACGTACCGTCAGATGCCCGTTGTGAATTGCTTTCAATTCTGTAATAACTTTGATGTTGTACAACATACCGTAGATAACATCTTTTAATCTATAAGTTGTGAATTGCTTTCAATTCTGTAATAACTTTGATGTTGTACAACTTGTGTTTTGAAAATTGGTAGCCAGTTGGAGTTGTGAATTGCTTTCAATTCTGTAATAACTTTGATGTTGTACAACATTGTCTCATCTATCTAGAAGATGATAAATGTTGTGAATTGCTTTCAATTCTGTAATAACTTTGATGTTGTACAACTTATCCTTTTTGTTGCGCCTACATTCGACGGTTGTGAATTGCTTTCAATTCTGTAATAACTTTGATGTTGTACAACCCAGCAAAACAGAACCAGCCACAATTCCTAGTTGTGAATTGCTTTCAATTCTGTAATAACTTTGATGTTGTACAACTTACGCCTGAAGATGCAAATAAGCTCCCTAGTTGTGAATTGCTTTCAATTCTGTAATAACTTTGATGTTGTACAACATACCGTAGATAACATCTTTTAATCTATAAGTTGTGAATTGCTTTCAATTCTGTAATAACTTTGATGTTGTACAACTTGTGTTTTGAAAATTGGTAGCCAGTTGGAGTTGTGAATTGCTTTCAATTCTGTAATAACTTTGATGTTGTACAACTTAAAGGGGTAAATAAGAAAAGTTTGCGCAGTTGTGAATTGCTTTCAATTCTGTAATAACTTTGATGTTGTACAACTAAATATCTGTTTAATTCATTAGCATTAGGGTTGTGAATTGCTTTCAATTCTGTAATAACTTTGATGTTGTACAACTCTCCGATGTGCGCAAACTGTGGCCAATAGGTTGTGAATTGCTTTCAATTCTGTAATAACTTTGATGTTGTACAACATTTCGGGGCCACTTCTGTCCAGGCGTTAAGTTGTGAATTGCTTTCAATTCTGTAATAACTTTGATGTTGTACAACCCATTTCTCAAGCTCGGCTTCTACCTTTTGGTTGTGAATTGCTTTCAATTCTGTAATAACTTTGATGTTGTACAACTCAACCTCAATGAACTGCTGATTTAGTTCGGTTGTGAATTGCTTTCAATTCTGTAATAACTTTGATGTTGTACAACGCACACAGATACTTCCAACAATCACAGAAGGTTGTGAATTGCTTTCAATTCTGTAATAACTTTGATGTTGTACAACTCACCTTGAGGACCGACACCGCGGTGTCTTGTTGTGAATTGCTTTCAATTCTGTAATAACTTTGATGTTGTACAACACATTTGTTTCAAATCTAAACGAGGCTTCAGTTGTGAATTGCTTTCAATTCTGTAATAACTTTGATGTTGTACAACCCGCTTGTTGAATAATGCGTTTTGCTTCTTGTTGTGAATTGCTTTCAATTCTGTAATAACTTTGATGTTGTACAACGGATCGCAAAAACTATCACTGAGGAAGACCGTTGTGAATTGCTTTCAATTCTGTAATAACTTTGATGTTGTACAACATACAGGATGTAGTCAAAAACTTCGACTTCGTTGTGAATTGCTTTCAATTCTGTAATAACTTTGATGTTGTACAACAGAATTCGTTTAAGGGTTAGAAAATCAGACTCTTAGGCGTATTTCTAGAATGAAAAAAGCGGGATTTTTCCCGTTTTTTTATTGCTATTGTAGCCTATTTTCTGGTTTAAAACATTTCCAATTGCTGAGGGCCTACCGGTGCTTCAACCTCTTTCTTACCGTGAAATATTTGTATCTGACCAAACTGTTTATCTGTAATACACATGATTCCGATATGACCTTTGGGAGGTAGTATCTTCTTTACTCTTTGAATATGCACTTCCGCATTTTCCCGGCTCATGCAATGACGGATATACATACTGAATTGAAACATCGAGAATCCATTCTCTAAAATTTCTTTTCTGAATTTTGCATAGCGTTTTCTGTCTGCTTTACTTTCGGTCGGCAGATCAAACATGACTAATACCCACATGATGCGGTAGGCGTTTAGGCGTTCGAAATTCATGGCGTTAAGGTCGTTGGCATTATCGGATAGAGCAGTTTTCTACTTTTGCCTTCGAAACACCGGGCTAAGCTGGCTGTGGTACGTTGTACAGCATTCAATAGCGGGCTTTTCTCGTAATCGATTATGACGTCTATGGCAGGAATGCTGAGCAATTGTTGTTTCATGGAGGGGGTGAGTTCTAGAAAATTGCCGTGTGTTCTAATGATGTTATAGACCACCTTGTCCACATAAGGTCGGTAGGGCTCCATGATATCATCAGCTAAGCAATAAGCATTGTACTGGTTGCGATGGTGTATACCCAGCGTAGGTAGTAATCCCGACCCCACCAAACTGCGTGCTACCACTGCCCGTAGGATAGCATAACCATAATTGAGCAAATTATTGGGTGGAGGACCTTCTCGGTGGCGTCTAAATTTAGGGAATAATGGAAAAACATGTTTCCAGTAATAGGCCGATGCCTGAGCTTCACAATTATCGCTGTCGCCACTTTTTACATTTGAAGCCAATTGCAATAAGACTTTATTAGGAATGCGATATTGCTGTAGGAGAAACGCTTGATTGGTGATTTTGGCAATAACAGTTTGTTGCCAGAGCTGTTTTTTAAGGGGTAAGGACGCTTCAATTTGATATTGAAAGCGCTGACTTTGTAGGGTGTGACCGTCCAAGTTCAGAAATAAACCGGTGGGGTGGTGAATATCGTTACAGATAATGACTGCCGTGTTATTATCCAGTAATCGAGCGAGTAATGCCTGGGTGATGGTGATTTGCTGATGATCCAAAATCACCACACCGATATCTTCTATGGCAGCCGTTTTAATTTCACCTGTTTCCGGCAATTCAATAACCAACTGCTTATTTTGTGTTTTTAAATAAGCCGGGCTGCCAAAATACAAAGTTCGTTTAAGCATATATTCATTAATATTCTCCTACTTGAACGATATCTCCCAAATGATTTATTCGAACTTTTATTATACCTTTAATTCCAATCAAGCTACATCTTTTATAAGTAACTCCTTTTAATTCCGATTTTGCTTCTACTGTAGTTTCTAAATGATTTCTAAACCAATAATCTCCATTTGCAATCTTTTGCACCCTAAACAAATTCGGGCTGATGAGCTTTTTGTTTTGAGGATCTAAAAGGTCAATTACTTGTGGGTTAAATCCGGTTTGATCATTGGGAAATACAAACATTTCGTTCTGCTTCATGGTAAAGAGGAACTCCCAGTCTTTTTCAGGAAGATTACTTAAAATCAATTCCTCTTTTATTCCTTTGTTTAAAACCAAATCAATATCCTCAATTGGATTTTTAAAAATCAACGGCAAACCGTAATTTTTTCTTAAAACGGCTTCCATAAAGGATACAACTCTTTCTTGCAAATTACCCTTTGCATCTCTGTAAATAGCTACATGATGGTTATTTCCGGTACTCACAAAATCCACAGGAATACGTTCGCCTCGTTCATCTAAAAGATAGTTGCCCAAATGGTCTTTCTTGAAATGTAACGGTTCGGCATTTTTGACCCCGGAAATTCGAACGCGCTTAATGACATGACCATTCGTATGGTAAATAGGATTTTTATCTAAATCTGAAAATGCCTTTTTAGCATCTCCATATTCCTTTAATCTTTGTCTCAAGATTTCTCTTACCTTATGGTCAATAATCTTCTCAAGCGATTTTTCATCTTTGAAGTTTTCAGGAGTAATGTCTTTTCTTATCGCATAATCCGATTCTAACCAAGTTAATTTCACTTTTTCAGGCATCGTTTCTGTTCGGGCTTCATCCAAGTAAATAGGATTCTTGCTCAATGCGTTTTTGCCTGTAAACGCTTTTTTCGGGTCATTATCATTGGCTTGTAATCGTTCTAACAACAATTTTTTATACAAAGGATGGGCTACCATCGCAATCGTTGCTTCATCGAACTTGCCATCGATTTTTACCTCTTTGCTCTCGTAATAATGATATTTCCCGTAAATAGTTTCTTTGTGCAATTGTCCACGAGGCGTTAGTTCGATTTTTACCAACTCCCCTTTCTTGGATTTGGTGATATTTTTATTGCGGGTAACAACTTTGTTCTTGGCTTTGTGAGATACCAATACACTCTCTAAATGTTCTTTGGCCAATTGACGGAAGTTAGGGATAGGCAGTTTAAATACCCGTTTTTTATTGCCTTGGTCATCGTACTTCCACTCAGTGAATTTTTCTTCAATGCCTTTGATATTTTGGTGTTCTTTGTGTGTCGTGTTATAGCGAGCATTCAGATAGTTGAAATAGCTGATGTACTGACGTTTGGTGAACGCTACCGTTAAAGCATCCATAGCATGATGGCGGTGGTCGTTGCGTTTCGTCCAATCTTTAATCACTTCTACCTTATTACCGTCTTTTCGTTCTTCGAATTCAGTCAATCCCAATGCACGGTATTTTGGCAAGTTGATTTCTTTCATCACATTGATTAATCCCCAATCTTCGCGCAAACGGTCTGTAATGCTTCCACTTGTGGAGACAATATGTCTGGTTATTTGACTTAGAATTTCTTTCGCTTTTTTGGCAATGTACTGGCTGTCTCTCAAATCGCGTTCGATAAAGCCATCGCCAATTTTCGATTCTTGCTTCAGCAATTTTTGATATTTGGCTTTGGAAATTTTATCTTCTTTATATAAACTCTCAATGGCAGCTAAATACCTTTCGAATGCTTCTTTTGATTTGGTTGCCATGTAATCATAGGCCGTTCTATTACCTTTATCTAAATTAGCTTGTCGGGGCACCAATACCTTATTGGAGAAACTGTCGTCAAACAATCTGGATTGTGGGATGATATGGTCTACATCGTAGGCTTTGTTGAATAGTTCAAGATAATCGATTTTGGTATTGGTGTATAAGTCCTTATACCCATTAAAAGCCAATTCCTGATAAAGCTTATATTTTACAATATCGTTTCTGGTAGGATTAAGAATGCCAAAATCTTTTCTTATCGTTTCTACTATCTTCTCATTTTCGCCTTTAGCTTTATTGATCTGGGAAGTCATCTCAGCACGTTCGGAAGCATTCTTTTTCAATTCACGTGCTAATTCGATTCGAATTTCATCGAATTTAAAATTTGGATCTGTTTTTCTGTTTTTATCCAATAACGCATTGACCACATTGATCATTTGGTTGAGAATCTTCTCTACCACCGGATTGCGCAGACTATTTTTAGGTAATAGCTCCAATTTGTCTTTTAAGACTCGTTGCTCATTTTCTTCTTTGGTGATGGAATCTTTTGAATGTCTATAGCCTGCCAATTCACACGCCGTACTGTATTTGGTTTCTTTTATATACGGATATATCTTACGCATGGCTTTGGTACTCAGGCTTCCGTAATCATCCTGAAAACTAACATTCACCAAAATCTTTGCATGCTCCGGTTGAAAACCGAATTTCTCGCATAGTTTTTTCTTAAGTCCGATATGTTCCTGGCCATAGGTCAAAATATCTTCCTCGGAGTATTTTTTATCATCATCCTCGGCAGAATACAATAAATGCCACAGTTGATATGACTTCTGCAGCTCAAAGGCCTTGCCATCCAATTCAGCATTGAATTCCAATATTTCCGTGTCGATACCCAAAACTTCAAAAATGGATTTCACCATTGCTTTGATCTCTCTCGCCGGGGTTTTGAGATCAGCCACATTAATATCATCCTTGTCGGACAATTTTAAAAGGTCTTCGTTGTATCCTTCGATTTCAAGGATTTTCAGATAAGCGTTGTATAAAGCCTGATTGGTTCGATTTCCTTCTAATTGTGAATAATTGACCTCCCAATCAGCAGGTTTATCACCCAAAATCTCAATAATTCGAGCAGAAGAAAGATTGCCTTTTAAGTTTAATTCTTCAAACAAAGTTTCCTTCTCTTCAAAACTCAGTTCCCAAACTTCTGCTTCTTCAGGAAAAAGAGTTTGAATATCTTGAGCCTTCCTTTTCTTGCTTCCTTTTTTTCGAACAAGAACATGGTTCAAGTTCTGCCAAATCTTGAATTCTTGGAATAATGGCGATGATTTTGGGGCTACTCTTGCACCTATGGTACTTTTTTTACCATTAATTACAACCTCTTTACTTTCAAATTCGCAGAAACTGATTAACCCTTTTTGAGATTTTAATTTACGCTGATAGAAAATAATAATGTCTCTAATTTCTTCTTTCAGTTCATCGGTCAGTTCCGGATGATGTTTTCGCTGTTCCTCCCAAATCGCCTCAAACTCATCCATATAATCTTGGCGATAGAACACCTGGTTCTTTAAGCGAATATGTCTGTTTTGCAAAAGCTGATTATACAGGTGTTGACCTACAGTGAGTTTATTGAAAAAAAGCTCCTTACTTCTATCGGAGATTTCACCCAAATAACCGCTAGATTGATTGATATCATTATTGATTTCGGTTAACACAAAAGCAACTTGTTCTTGAGACAATTGTTGGGTAACGGCATCATTTCTCCATTTGTATGCTTGAAGTTTTTTCTTTTCTCGTGTCGGAAGTGTGATGGTTTTTTCATTTTTCAAACCATCTTCCATATCCTTAATATCTGCTGTATAGACATTGGCTATAGCCAAAATTCGCTTTCTGGTATTTTCTTTTCCCTGACCTTTTAAGGCTATATATAATTCTTCTGTTAGAAAGTCCGGATAATATGCTCTTTGTTTATTCCAAACTTTATCAAATTCTGCCTGCAAATCCGAACGATAAAATTCGGGCAATTTCTTCTTGCCTTCTAAAAGCAACTGAAAAGACAACTGTCCCGGTGTCAGATTTTCTTCGTACAACCTTTTGGCGATAGCCATACCATCAATTGCGTGCCCTTCTTCCTCATTTTTAGCTTTACGAGAACTTTTGTATCCCCGTTTTTTATTGATAGCCAATAAAACCCTTGCCAATTCATCCTTTTCAATTTTTTCGCTTACGGCTTTCGCGCGCAGACGCCAGGTTTCGTGCGTTGTATTTTTACCGTCTTCAGCCAATTTGCTTTCAGCGGTGATGATATTAGCCTTCCTCAAAGCATCGATAAGATGTTCTCTACGCAATTGGTATCTATCGAGATTACGACGCATACCGCGCTTTAAAGTCCGGTCAGCATTGGTCGTAATAGGTTTTCCTTTTTCAAAATTTGTTTGTTCATCCGTTGTAAGTGGATTAACACGAACACCAATTTGAACAATGCTTGAATTTTCAGGACTTTCTTCTTCAATAACGTGGGCCCACCCAATAGAGTTGGTACCTAGGTCTAAACCGAGAATATTTTTCATCTGCCAGCAGTTTTAGTGTATAGGATAAATATATAAAAATTTTTCAT
>Ga0180222_1001996_pt1 | contig 18261 bp, 11 predicted proteins | sample eDN5th37CKraftOP_FD_151336 | JGI IMG/M metagenome (GOLD analysis project Ga0180222, IMG submission 151336) | Enriched Organic Plus compost microbial communities from Emeryville, California, USA - eDNA 5th pass 37_C Kraft OP (version 2) (version 2) ... | reverse complement strand
GACCGCCGGGACCGCAGGCTCAGACTTCGGCTCCGGACTGTTCCTGCAAGGCAGCGGCACCATCACCTTCAGTCCGGGCGCAGGCAACACCCAGACTGTCGATAACGTCATCGCCGACCAGACCGGCTCCGGCGGCATGGGCTCCAATGCCGGCAGCTACAGCCTGACCAAAAGCGGCGCCGGCACGCTGATCCTGAACGGCAACAACACCTTTACCGGCGGCGTCACCCTCAACGGCGGCACGATCAGCGTCGGCCACGGCAACGCGCTCGGCAGCGGCACGCTCACAGTGCTGTCTAACTCCACGCTCGACATTCAGGACTACTTCACGATTTATAACGCGGCGAACTTGCAGGCCGATCTGGCCATCAATGTCGAGGGCTGCTGTCTGGGCACCTATGCGGGCGACATCGCCTCGACTGGCAACTTCGGGGTGACCAAGACCGGCACCGGCATACTGATCCTGTCGGGAACGAACACCTATACCGGAGGCACCACGATCGACGACGGCGTGCTGCAACTCGGCAACGGCGTCACCGGCTCCATCGTCGGCGCGGTGACGGTGAACAGCTCCGGCTATTTCGACATCGTCAATGCCAATACCAGCGGCATCACCAGCATCACCAACCACGGCATCACATTCTTCGGCAATTCCACCGATGCCGGCACGGCGACGATTACAAACAATGGCTGGCTGGCCTTCTTTTCCAACGCGAGCGCAGCAAACGCCTCGATCACAAACAATGCATCTTTGAGCTTCTTTTACGGAAGCACGGCCAGCAATGCCAACATCACCAACAATGGATATCTCGACTTTTACGAAGACAGCACCGCGGGTAATGCAACGATTACCAACCAGGCTCTTCTTGCCTTCTCCGAAAAAAGCACCGCCGGAAATGCCAACATCACCAACAATGGATTGATGGGCTTTGCCGGCAAAAGCTCCGCCGGCAATGCAGCCATCACCAACAATTTCGCACTGCTATTCGATGAAAAAAGCTCCGCCGACAACGCAACGATCGTGACGGCAGCGAATGCCTTCACCCTGTTCTGGGACAGAGCCAACGGCGGGAATGCGCGATTTATCACCGAAGCCGGTGGTGAGGTCGATTTCTCGAATACAAAGGGCCGCAAGGGCGACGGGCAGATCAGCGCCGGCTCGATAGCGGGTGCAGGCACCTACTTCATCGGCGGCGGCAACACGCTGACCGTCGGCGGAAACAACGACTCGACCGAGGTCTCCGGCGAAATCGCCAACGATTGCGGGTGTAACCCGGGCGATGGGGCGCTGGTGAAGATCGGTACCGGCACGCTGACATTATCGGGCATCAACACCTATCGCGGCGGCACCACGATTGCCGGCGGCACGGTCAGCGTCGGGGCCGAGGCCAATCTCGGCGATCTGGCCGGTGGTCTCACCTTCAACGGCGGCATTTTGCAGGTGACCGGCAATACGTTCGGGGCGACCGCGCGCAATATCGTCTGGGGGCCAAATGGCGGCGGCTTCGATATTGGGGAAGCGACGCACAGCTTCACGGTCGCGCAGACTCTCGCAGGCGCCGGTGGCCTGACCAAGCTGGGCGCCGGCACGCTGATCTTGCCAGGCACACAAAACTATACAGGCGCCACAACGGTCAGCGCCGGCACGCTGCTGGTGAATGGCTCGATCGCGAGTTCGAGTCTCACCACGGTGAACAATGGCGCGACGCTCGGCGGCAACGGCATTGTCGGCAATACATTGATCGGGTCGGGCGGCACGCTGTCGCCGGGCAATTCGATCGGCCGGATCGGCGTCAACGGCAATCTCACGTTCCAGTCCGGGGCCAACTACCTCGTCGAGGTCAATCCCACTCAGGCCGACCGCGCCGACGTGACCGGCACGGCGCAACTCGCCGGCACGGTGACGGCGCAATTCGCACCTGGCTCGTATCTGACGCGGCAATACACTATTCTGTCAGCGCAAGGCGGCGTCGCCGGCGCTTTCGGGGCGCTACAGACCGCCAATCTGCCGGCGGGCTTCGACGCGACGCTCGCTTATGGGGGCAACGAAGTCTGGCTGGCGCTGACCGCGCAGCTCGGCATCAATGCGATCACCGGCTCGCTTACCGTCAACCAGCACAATGTCGCGAGCGCGCTGAATCATTACTTCAACAATGGCGGCACCCTGCCCCCGCAATTCATGACGCTGTTCGGTCTGACCGGCGATACGTTGCGCAACGCGCTGACTCAGACCTCGGGCGAGTATGGCGCATCGCTCTCCACTGCAACCTTTATGGCTTGGAATTCCTTCTTCAACATGATCTTCGATCCGTATGCGCAGAACCGCGGCGGATTCGCGGGCGGCTTCGGCTTTGGCGGAAGTGCCTTTGCAGCAGATGCGTCCGCGGCGCTGCAAAGCGAAGAAGTCCGCCTGGCTTAGCCGCGGTTACGCCGAAGCGCGATCTCAAGGATGCACCGGCCGTTGCCAAGGCCCCTCATCCCGCCGACAGCTTCGCTTCACGCTGGAGCGTCTGGGGCGGCGGTTATGGCGGCTCCGCAAAGACAGACGGCAATGCACAGATTGGTTCGCACGACACAACCTCGCGTGCCTATGGCTTCGCCGCCGGCGCCGATCACCGGCTCACGCCCGACACCGTGGTCGGCTTTGCGCTTGCCGGCGGCGGCACGTCGTTCGGACTGGATCAAGGATTGGGCGGCGGCCGGTCCGATCTTTTCCAGGCCTCGATCTACGGGCGGCATCACTGGGGTGCGGCCTATGTAATGGGCGCGTTCGGTTATGGCTGGCAAGACGTCACGCTGAACCGCACCGTCACGATTGCCGGCACCGACAAGCTCGAAGCCGACTTCAAGGCCCACAGTCTCGCCGGCCGTGCCGAAGGCGGCTATCGCTTCGGCAATGGCTATGCCGGCATCACGCCCTATGGCGCGGTACAATTGGTGAGCCTCGACCTGCCGGGCTATGCTGAACGCTCCAAAAGCGGCTCCAACGCCTTCGCCCTCACCTATGCCGGCCGCACCGACAACCAGACCCGCACCGAGCTCGGCGCACGCTTCGACTACGCGTTTCCGGTTCAGGATGCGCTGCTGACGCTGCGCGGCCGCGCTGCCTGGGCGCATGACTTCGACAATGACCGGATCGCCGTGCCGACATTCCTGGCGCTGCCCGGCGCATCATTCACCGTATACGGCGCGTCACCCAATGCGGACTCTCTCCTCGTCTCCGCCGGCGCAGAACTCAGCCTGCGCAACGGATTCTCCCTCGCCGGCTCGTTCGAGGGAGAATTCTCCGGCAACACCGAGAGCTATGCCGGCAAGGGCGCGTTACGGTACCGGTGGTGATAACGCCAATGCGCAGCCGGCGCGGCATCGCCTTCACCCAACCGGGCGAAGGGACACTCGACACGCTCCGACACGGCCGCCTTCTCTTAAAGCGCCGTCGCGCTTAGAAGCAGAGGATGTTCTCCTCAAATCGCAACGCCGAGGACGAAAACGGCTTGAGGCTTGCCGCATCGAGGCAACGATATCCGTAGCCTTCAAGCCGCCGGACGACGCGGCGCCCATCGAGTTGATGAGGCCGCTGAAGATCCGTCAGAATCTCGCAAAGGATCGGCACCTTGCGGCCTGGCTTGTTCAACAATCGCTCCATGCCGTCAAAAACGGCCGACTCGTAACCTTCCACATCTATCTTGATCAATCCGACGCGATCGGGATCGATCGCATTACGATCGACGTAATCATCAAATCTGATGACTTCGACATCCATCGGCTCTGTCACGTCGCTCGCATGGTCGAGAAATCCGGGCGACAATGAACTCGATCAGATATTAGTATCGTAATTGTCGAAGTTCTCAGGACGCGGCGGCACGACAGCCATCCGGAAGCGGCCCGCCTCCGCTCCGACCGCAACATTGTTCATGTGAATGCGATAAGCGGGATTAAGGTCGGCAAGGCGCCGAACGATTTTAAAATAGTGCGGCACCGGCTCGAAGACGTGAATCTCGCCCGTGCGTCCGACGCGTTGAAGCGCGTAAGCAGACCAGTAACCGCAATTCGCGCCGATATCGATGAAGACCTGCCCGGCGGCGAGATGATTGTCGAATATCCGCTCGAGGAATATTTCATGCGTCTGGAAGTAGTACTTCCTCATGATGCGATGGATCGAAAGATCGACCTCGTATTCGATCTCGCCGAACCGCGTCACGGCTACGCCCTGCGGCGGCGTGAATAGATATTCACCCGCACGTCGTCGGATAAATTCCACGAACTTGATGGGATCGCTGGCTGCATATCTGGCGAGGTGAAATGATTTGGTGGACAGCATTTGCCTGCTCTGAATGATCTCAATGGGATTTTTAGTGAGCACCGCAGGTTGAGATCTTTGCGGGCCGATGTGCATTGCAGCGACTAGTCGTCACCCGCACGGAGCGATGCACCGCTCATCGCCGTATGAGCTGCGTCTTGAGAGTGCGGCCCAAAGCATCGGCGTTGAGAAATTCGTGGAGACCCGAAAGTGGTCTCAGCGCATGCCCCATCTCGAAACCGGTCGTCTCGGTCGATGCAGCGGCGGGGCCGAGCAGGAGCGCCGATGCCTGCCAAAGATTTGGCAGACCCTGCGGTTGCGCGCGTCCGTCTATCGCAGGAGCGACGGACGGCGTCAGGGGTCGGATTGGCCGACAGTTATTTATGCCAAGCGTGCCCAAACACGCCGAGCGAAGCCTTTCGCTCTAATTCACCTCGATCCTTGCCGCCGCGACCGCGCGTTTCATGCGCGCAAGTTGCTGCGCGATCAGGCTCGCAAAATCCGCCGGCGTGCCTGGCTCGGGCACCGCCTGCTGCTTTGACAGCGTCTCGCGCACGGCCGGTGCGGCGAGCGCCTGTTGAAGCGCCGCGTTGAGCATGTCGATCATGGGCTTCGGCGTACCGGGCGGTGCGATCAGGCCGAAGAAGGCCATCCAGTCGAGCTCGGTGAGGCCGAGTTCAGCAAAGGTCGGCACGTCCGGGAGCACCGCAAGGCGCCTTGGCGACGACACCGCGAGCGCGCGCAGCTTACCGTCCGCGATGAGCGGGAGGGACGTCGGCAGGTTGTCGAACATGATGTTGATCTGCCCGCCCACCGCATCGTTCAGTGCGGGGCCGACGCCGCGATACGGCACGTGAATGATGTCGGTGCCAGTCGCGAGCTTGAACTGTTCGCCCATCAGATGGCTGACCGAGCCGTTGCCCGCCGATCCATAGGTCAGCTTGCCCGGCTGCGCCTTGGCGAGTGCGACGAGCTCCGCCACCGTCTTTGCCGGCACTGTCGGATTGAGCGTGATGACATTCGGCACCTGCGCGATCAGGCCGATCGGCGCAAGGCCGTCGCTCACGTCATAGGGCAGCGACTTGTAGGCCGCCGGATTGATTGCGAGCGTCGAAGCGGTGCCCATGCCGATGGTGTAGCCGTCGGGCGCAGCCTTTGCCATTGCCGCGGTCCCGATCGAGCCGCCTGCCCCGCCGCGATTGTCGATCACAAGGCTTTGCCCGAGCGCGCCGCGCATCGCCTCCGCGACGACGCGTGCGACCACGTCGGTGGAGCCGCCCGCCGCGAACGGCACGATCAGCGTGATCGGGCGCGAGGGGTAACGCTCCTGTGCTACGGCGCTGGTGACAAGCAGCGTCGCAAGACTTGCGATGATGAAAAGACAACGAAAAAGACCACGAACCAGCACAGGGCAATCCCCTCTTCACCGAACCGCCTGGAAGGAAGAGGTCGCGCATCCGCGCGGCCCCGGTCGCGTCAGTGTGAGTTTGGCGGCGGCTTCCCTCGCCGCCCGTCAGGTGTCAAACAATACGACAACAGGCATCCAATTTGCATGGATGCTGCGGCCTTTCCGTTCGCACGATACCGCACGATGAACCCCGCAGTCCCGGTTGCCGCCCGCCACGCCAACGCGTCCGCCCGGACGCCCCTTCAGGAATTTCTGGAGCAGGCCCATGCCCGGTTTGGCGACGACTTTTCCGGCACGGTCGCCAATTACATCCCGGAACTGAGCAAGGCCGATCCGGCTCATTTCGGGGCCGCGATCGCGACCATCGACGGCCATATCTACGAAGTCGGCGACGCGCTCTTTCCCTTTACGATCCAGTCCGTGTCCAAGGCTTTCGTGTTCGGGCTTGCGCTCGACCTTTTGGGCGAGGATCGCGTCACATCCTCCGTTGGAGTCGAGCCGAGCGGCGAGGCCTTCAACTCCATCCGGCTGAACGCGCAGAACCAACCGTTCAACCCGATGGTCAATGCCGGCGCCATCGCCTGTTCGGGGATGATCTATCACGCCAAGGGCTCCGACGCCTTCGAGTGCATCCGCACGCTCCATAGCCGCTTTGCCGGGCGGGAGCTTGGCGTCGATGACTCCGTCTACCAGTCCGAGGCCACGACCGGCGACCGCAACCGCGCCATCGGCTGGATGCTGCGCAATTACGGCATTGTGAAAGATAATGTCGATGCGGTGCTGGACGTCTATTTCCGGCAATGCGCGATCTTCGTCACCGCCCGCGACCTTGCGGTTATGGCTGCGACACTTGCCAACAGCGGGGTCAACCCCTTGACCGGCGAACAGGTGCTGTCGCCGCACGCGGTGGCGCGCACCCTGTCCGTCATGACGTCGTCGGGCATGTACGATTATGCCGGCGAATGGATCTACCGCGTGGGCATGCCGGCCAAGAGCGGCGTCGGCGGCGGCATCGTCGGCGTGCTTCCAGCACAGATCGGACTTGGTACCTATTCGCCGCTGCTCGACGAGCACGGCAATTCCACGCGCGGCCTGCGGCTCTGCGAGGCGCTGTCGGCGCATTTCGACCTGCATGTGCTGAACCGCGCCAACGACGTGCGAAGCTGCGTCATCGCCGATTACGATGTCGGCCGGCTGCAGCGGCGTGGCCGCCAGCCGCACGAGCAACGGCTGCTCGACGACCACACCTCCGCCATTCGCATCCTGGAACTGACCGGCACGCTGGCCTTTTCCAATGTCGACTACATCGCTCGCCGTGTCCTGTCGGCCGATTCAGGGCTCTTCACGGTGTTCGACCTGCGCCGCGTGCCGCAGATGACAGGCGCCGCGGCGCGGATGCTGGCCGACCTGCTCGACGGGCTCGCGGGCAACGGCACGCGCCCGATCCTCGCCGGCGTCGAGCGCGAGTCGCGGCATTTCCAGCAACTGAGCGCCTTCCTCGCCGATGCCGGCACGGTCCGCACCTTCACCTTGCTCGACGAAGCCATCGAATGGGCCGAGGACCAGGTGATCTTCCGGTATGGCGGCTTCAGCCAGATCGTCGAAGTCCCGCTGGCCGAACAGGAATTGCTGACGGGCATGTCCGCAGACGACCTCGCCGAATTGCAGGGCCTGTGCGAGGCGAAAAGCTATCACCCCGGTGAACGCATCGTGGCCCGCGGCGATCCTTCGGATTCAGTGTATTTCCTGCAACGAGGCATGGTGAGCGTTAAGCTTGAGGACGGCGTACGGCTGGCGACGCTCGTTCCCGGCACCGCCTTCGGGGAACTCGCCCTCATCGGCGGACCGCGCAGCGCAGACGTGTTTGCCGACAATTCGGTGCTGTGTCAGCGCGTGCCGCTCGATGCCTTCGATGATTTCCGCGCCCGCCGTCCGGCCGCGGCCGAGGTCATCGTGCGAAACCTGGCGAAGCTTCTGGCGCACCGGCTGCTGCAGGCGAACACCAAGATCGATCTGTTGAGCGCGAATTGACGGGCTGATCGTCCCCGCAACAGGGAGTGATGACCCCCATGTCGGGATATGGCCCGCGGCTTTCGCGGGGCCCGACGCTCAGGTCGGCGTTTCTTACTTCCGCTTCCTGGCCTTGGTAGCCTTGGTAGCCTTGCTCGTCTTGGTGGCCTTGCTCGTCTTGCCGGCTTTCGTAGCGCCGACCTTGCCGCGCTTGACCTGCGGCTTCTTGCCGGCAAGCGCCGCCCGGCGTTCCGCGCGCAGCTTCTTTGCCCTCGCCTCGGCCCGCTCCGCCGCGCGCTTTTCGAGGCACTTGTCGCACTTGCAGCCTACCGGCTTCAGGAAGATGTCGAAATAATCCTTGCCGTAATCGTAGGTGATTTCCTCGCCCGGCTTGATCTTGCGGCGCGCGGTGATGATGACCTTGTGGCCCTTCACGTCGCTTTCGGCGTTGGGCCGGCAGGAATGATTGAAGTAGCGCGCGAGGTTCCGCCTGTTGGAGCCGTCGATGGTCCAGCGCGAATTGACCTCGAACATGTAGCGGTTGTCGCGCTTCTCGGCTTCCTCATTGCTGAGGAGCTGACCGCGATAGGTGTCGATCAGTTCGTTCTTCTGGATCTCTCGGGTGGCAAAGCACCCAAGCCCGGTACGGGAACGGCCGATGCGATAGGCGCGACGGAACGGCTTGCGGGCACGGAGCATGTGATACGACAGAATCGATGAAGCTTCTGCGCCAAGGCATAAGCAAATGCCACGCCAATTTCAATTGGGCTAAGCGCAAGTCCCCAAGCGGCACGCAAACCCATCCGCCCCTCGTCCCCGCGAAAGCGCGAACCCACGCTTTGCGGTGGTTTCACGCCTTGGCGGGAATAAGCAGAGGGCTGAGGCGCCTACCCCAGATTCAGCGACTGGAAGAAATCGTTGCCCTTGTCGTCGATGATGATGAAGGCGGGGAAATTCTCCACCTCGATCCGCCAGATTGCTTCCATGCCGAGCTCGTGAAACTCGATGGTCTCGACCTTCTTGATGCAATGCTCGGCAAGGTTCGCGGCCGCCCCGCCGATCGAGCCGAGATAGAAGCCGCCATGCTTCTTGCAGGCCTCGCGCACCGCGGCCGAACGATTGCCCTTGGCCACCATGACGAGGGAACCGCCCGCGGTCTGGAACTGGTCGATATAGTCATCCATCCGGCCGGCCGTGGTCGGGCCGAACGAGCCGGAGGCATAGCCCTTCGGCGTCTTGGCCGGGCCGGCATAGTAGATCGGATGGTTCTTGAAATAGTCGGGCAGCCCCTTGCCCTGCTCCAGCCGCTCGCGCAGCTTGCCGTGCGCGAGGTCGCGGGCGACGATCATGGTGCCGGTGAGCGAGAGCCGCGTCTTGATCGGATATTGTGACAGGGTCTTGCGGATCTGATCCATCGGCTGGTTCAGGTCGATCTGCACCACCGCGCCGCCGAGGCTCGCTTCGTCGATCTCCGGCAGATATCTCGCCGGATCGTGCTCGAGCTGCTCCAGGAAAACGCCGTCTTTGGTGATCTTGCCCACCGCCTGGCGGTCGGCCGAGCATGAGACGCCGAGCCCGATCGGCAGCGAAGCGCCGTGCCGCGGCAACCGGATCACCCGCACGTCGTGGCAGAAATACTTGCCGCCGAATTGCGCACCGACGCCCAGCGACTGCGTCATCTTCAGGATTTCCTGCTCCATCTCGAGGTCGCGGAAGGCGTGGCCATCCTCCGAGCCCTTGGTCGGCAGGGTGTCGTAATAGCGGCAGGAGGCGAGCTTCACCGTCTTCAGGTTCAGTTCGGCCGAGGTGCCGCCGATCACGATCGCAAGGTGATAGGGCGGGCACGCCGCGGTGCCGAGCGTCAGCACCTTCTCTTTCAGGAAGGCGAGCAGCCGGTCGCGGGTCAGGATAGAGGGCGTCGCCTGGAACAGGAAGGTCTTGTTGGCCGAACCGCCGCCCTTGGCGATAAACAGGAACTTGTATTCGTCGTCGCCGTCGGCATAGAGCTCGACCTGCGCCGGCATGTTGTTCTTCGTATTGGTCTCCTCGAACATCGACAACGGCGCGAGCTGCGAATAGCGCAGGTTCTTTTTCAGGTAGGAATCGCGCGCGCCCTCGGCGAGCGCGGCCTCGTCGTCGCCCTCGACGAACACGTTGCGCCCGCGCTTGCCCATGATGATGCAGGTGCCGGTGTCCTGGCACATCGGCAGCGTGCCGCCCGCCGCGATATTGGCGTTCTTGAGAAAATCGAAGGCGACGAACTTGTCGTTGTCGGAGGCCTCGGGGTCCTCGAGGATCTTGCGCAGCTGCTGCAGATGGCCCGGGCGCAGGTAATGGTTGATGTCGTTATAGGCCTCTTCCGCGAGCGCCTTGAGCGCCGACGCCGGCACCACGAGGACGTCGCGGCCGAGCACCTTTTCGGTGCGCACCCCCGGTACCTCCAGCTTGCGGTAGGGCGTGTTGTCCTTGCCGAGCGGGAACAGCGGGGTGTGCCTGTATGCTGGGATCGGCGGGGTGACGGGGGCGTTCATGGGCGTCGGATGCGGATTTCTCTAGGGTTTTCAGGGCGGCCGGGCATGGCCGGGCCGGTTCGGAATGGTTCTAGAGAATTTCTGATGGGAGGGGAAGGAAGGGGGTGAGCATAGCCGTAGCCTAGGTCGCCCAAGCGCAATCGGAGTTAGCTACACTACATTCCGCATGCCCGCCATGCAGGCTACGCTAGCTTGATTCTGCGAACTGCTTTGGGGCACCCCTCACTTGCTCAAGTTCAATCCAACATGGCGGTTCCATTCCCCTGGGCCCATAGCAGCCGGAGTGGAGGATGAGTTTTTCAATTTGATAGGCAAAATTGTCAGTCAATTGGACAGACAGCGCGGCCTTGAGCACTTCAAGCATTATTTCGCTAACGCGGCGGGGGTCACATCAAGCTGGAGCTCGAGCGCGAGTTGGGCAGAGACCGATCTACACAGCTGCATGACCGATGCGGCAGCAAATGCGCCTCTGTTCATCGAAGCGTTTTACGACGCTTGCCAAGCATTAGAGAAGAAAGATATCGGGGTCCCCGACGTATCACTGATGAACAGCATCTTGGCGCGACACAACGCAGGCTATGAGATTAGTCCCCCAAATTTACTTTCCAAAACGCCCCAAACTCCGATCGCGACTCTACCAACGCTACCTTCTTTGGATGAGCAAGCATCGGACGTCATACAGGGATCTCTAAAGCGATCCGAAGAATATCTGACAGCCAATCAATGGCGGCAAGCGGTTCAAGAAATTCTTTGGCTTCTTGAGACTGTATCGACGCTGTTCCAAGACCTTCCGTTCGGCGAAACAACAATCCAAGGCAAATACTTTAACAAAATTGCGGAGGAGCTACGCCGGCATAACCGAGGCACAACTTTTGATCAGGCGCTAGATTGGGCAACTACTTTGCACGGTTACCTTTCGTCTCCCTCTGGTGGGGGCGTTCGACATGGAGTTGATTTGAAGCGTGGGATTATCATGCAGGAAAATGACGCTAGGCTTTTCTGCAATCTTATCCGGAGCTACATCACGTATCTTCTTGCAGAGTACGAACGACTAAAGAGCACGTAACAACCGTAGCCCGGATGGAGCGAAGCGCAATCCGGGATTGACCCGTTCAGGTGAGTTGCCCCGCATTTCGCTTCGCTCCATGCGGGCTACGCTCTCGCCCCCGCTCATGCCCGCGAAGGCGGGCATCCAGCGCCGGGGAAGCCGCAGGTGACAGCGCTTGTAAGCAAGCGTAGCCCGGATGAAGCGCACGACTTCGCCCTGCGCTGCGTCCGGGATATGAACGGCGAAAATCCCGCTTGACATTTGTAGGAATATAGTCTCTATTCCCCATCACCTCGCTCAACGAGGGGCGTCAACCGGTGACGCCAGTTGATGGAGCGGGGTGCGGCGCCTGCGGGCATGGCTTCGTCCGCCATGCACTCGGGCTGGATGGGGGCACAGCCCGGGGTCACTAGGGACCCCTGCCGGGAGCCGGCTGACGCCATGGGCCTGCGCGGTTTGCGCAGCTTGCACATGGAGGCAAAGCGCGGCCCCATGCCGTAAGCGAAACGTCGCAAATAAGCCCGCCGCGAGCGCAAGCTCGATGCGGGTGTGATGCGCCGTGAGGCGGCCACGCTCGAAAGAGTGTGGCGAACAGGAATGCCCTGCGCTTCACGGCGCATCATTCCCCTCACCTTTTCGCTTCGCTACGGCGTCCCCGCGCCGCAAACAACAGGGGCGCTTGCGCACGCCCGCACCATTCAGCGATGCATGCCGGTCTGGGAATGAATCCTGCCGATGGCGTCGGGCGTCACGCCATAGCTTCCCCTGAACGGCGCATCGAGCACCGCGATCATGAAGATCACAAGCGCGATAAACAGCGACAGCGTCCCGCCGATGATCGCATGCGTGAACGGCCGCAGGTCGAACATCCAGATCACGATGCCATTCACCACCGCGCCGACCAGCACGATGAACCACATGATCCGCGGGATCGCGCTGCTCCCTCCCGAAATGCGCAGCCGCCGTGCTTCGACGAAATCGTCGAGCACACGCAGCGACTGTGCATAACGCACCCCCTGCCCCACATTGTCCGGCGCGAGCCGTGCCAGGGCGCCGTGCAGTTCGCCGACGATGGCGATCTCCTGCGGGTTGACCTCGCCGCGCTGCTGCACCTCCCATCCCGGCCCAACCACCTCGTCGACATAGCGGTCGAGAACGTTGACCAGTTCGAGGCGGGCGTCCTCGGGATAGTGCTGGACGTCACGATAGAGTTTGATCAGCGCGGCGGCCTCCCGCACCACGGCGTCCTCGGCCTTGTTGTGATTTTCGAAAACCGCGATCGACAGAAGCGCGAGCAGCACTCCGAAATACAGCGCGAAGGTGTTCAAGAGGAAGCCGAGCACGGTGTTGATATCGCGCTCGCCGCGAAACAGCCGCGCCACCTGCGGCTGGAGAAGATAGGAGCCGACCAGCGTCGGGATCACGAACGCGGCGCAGACCAGGACGAGCCCGACAGGGAGCGGAAGGTTGTGCAGCCATTGGAGCATGTCGGCGGATCCATTTCGGCACAGCGGGTCGCCTCATAGCAATACCAAAAATCGATTCAGCGCCAATATCCAAAGCCTCCGTGCCAGGCCCATGTGATGGACATGCGACGCCGCACGGCTGCGGCAACAGCACGAAAGCCGGAGGCTCGGCACGGTGGCAGGCCGATGACGCGTGCGTGCCCTGAAACGCTGATTACTCGGCGGCGGTCGCCGAAACCTCGTCCATCTTGCGGACCGGATTGACCAGCGTGCCGAGGCCAGTGATCGCCACGCTGACCGGGCCGCCATAGGCAGTGATATTCGCCGTATGCAGGCTGCGCCGCGCGCCACCCGGCCGGAAGGCGGTGCCCATGGAGATCACGTCTCCCGGCCACAGCGAATGATAGCGCGTGACATAGGCGATCACGTCCGGCACGCCGTAGGTGTAGAAGGCGGTCGAATCCTCGGCGATCAATTCGTCCTTGTGCCAGGCCAGAACGTCGAGCTTGTGCGGGTCGGGCACCTCGTCCTTGGTCACGAGATAGGGGCCGAACGGGCCGAAGGTGTCGGAACCCTTGTAGCGCGCAGTGTAGGACAGATGCTGTTCACGCCGCTCGACCTTGGTCGGGTCATCCTTCGAGGGATAGAGCGCATAATAATGCACCATGTCCTGCGAGCGCATGAAGTTGCCGGTCATGTCGTTCAGGATGGAATAGCCGTACACGACATCGAGCGCGTTCCTGGCGTCCACATGCCGGCAGGTCTTGCCGATAATGACCGCCAGCTCCGGTTCCGGGTGGACAGACCCGTAATAGTCATAGACCTCGATCGGCTGCTTGTGCCCGACGAGCGATGATGCGGGCTTGAGAAAGAACAGCGGATGATCGGGCGCCGAAATCTTGCGCTCGTTGCTCGCGGAATTGTTCAGTGCGACGCCGCAGATCTTGGATGGCCGGCGTACCGGCGGGTGATAGACAATTTCGCTTTCGGGAATGACGGTCAGGCGGCCGAGATTGTCTTTTGCGAAGGCCTGCGCGTCGCGCAGAAAGCGCGTACCCACCTCTCCCGCCTCGATCAGCGCGAGCATGTCGGGATACGGCTCCCCGCCTAGCGCGGCCGAGACCTCTGCAAGATCAACGATCCGGTCATCGTCGAGCGCAAATCCGATGCGATCGCGGTTCTTCCAGCGGAAGCTCAGGAGTTTCAAGGCGCATCCCTATTCATCATTCGCGGTTGACGGGAGAATGTTGGAGGCTCCAGGACGAGTCAACAATGGGCCTGCCCACTCCGGCCCATGATTGCGGGACCATGATCGCGCGGCCAGCGCATAAGCAATGGCTCAGCCGTCGAGATCCTCATAGCAGCGGAAGATGCCCATCTGGTTGAATGCAATCCGCCGCTCGCTCTTGAGATAAGCGGCGATGCGCGATCGCATCGCGACCTTGCGATGCAGTTCGACGATGTGCGGGTGCTTCTTTGCCAGTCGCTTGCTGAGGATCGGAAAAGCGTAGCGCATGCCCTCCACCACCTGGAACAGCGACAGATCGGCATAGGTTGCGCGCCGGCCGGTCAGGTAAGGACCGTCCGAATGCGCCAGGATGCGCTCGAAATACTGAAAGAATTTCGGCGCGCGATGGGCGCGAAAGTCTTCGGCGCGGCGCGCCGATTCCGGTTTCTGCTCTTCGTAATAAAGCCCCGATCCGATCGGATGATGAGTGTCGTGGACCTCGACGACGAGGTCGGCAATGGTGAGCTGCAATTGATGCACCCACAGACGCCCCGCTTCCGATTTCGGCGCAAGAGCGAGATGATCGCCGAGATACAAAAGAATATTCGCGGTCTGGGCGATCAGGAGCTTGCCGGCTTTCAGGAATGGCGGCGCAAAGGGCGGCGTCTTCGGACCCGGCGCCTGCATCAGCGCCATCATGCGGTCCTCGCCGCCCGGCATGCGGGCGACATCGACATAATCCGCGCCGGCCTCTTCCAGCGCAAGGCGCACGAACTCGCCCCGCCCCTGGATTTGCGGCCAGTAATAAAGCTCGTAGCGCATGGGGCCTCGCTTTATGCTTCGATCCGGTGGCGTCAAGATAACGGAGTCCGGGGGAAATGGATCGGTCGGTCGGGTTCGCGTATTCAGGTTAACACCGGGCGCCGCTTGAAGCCGCGTGGCCCGCATGCGACGGGTCGTCTTGAAACTCTGTCGCGGACGCTGTGATGTTTGGCATCCCACTCGAATATCTGATGTTCGGCGGTATCGGCTTCTGCCTCGCCTGGCTGACCGCACTGATGGTCATGCCGGCGGTGCATAACCGGGCGACGCGTCTCGCGCGCGAGCGCTACGACGACCTGCCCGTATCCATGCAGGAAATCCGCGCAGAAAAAGACACCATCCGGGCCGGTTTCGCCGCCGCGACCCGCGACCTGGAACTCAAGATCGAAAAGCTCAAGGACAGAACCGTCGCGCATGCCACGGATCTTGCCAGGCGGAACCAGCTCATCGAGCGGCTGAAGCAGGAAGTCGAAACCCTCACCAAAGCGTTGCGCGACAGCGAAGGCCGCGAGCAGGCCGCCCGCGACGAACTGCGCGAAGCGCGGCGCGGATTTGCCGACAAGGACGTCACCCTCGGCGCGATCGAGGGCGAGATTACCCTCCTGCAACGGGATCGGGCCAGCAAGGAAGCCGCATTGCAGGCGGCGGAACGTGAGCTTGCATCGCTGCGCGACGAGCTTGCCGCGCGCGACATGGCCTTGCGCGGCTTGCAGCATGAAAACGCGGCTTTGCGCAACGACCTGTCCACGAAGGACGCCGCTGTCGCCGTCGCCCAGCAGGAGGTTGCAGCCGGCAGAGAGGCACTGCGTGCGAGTAAGGCGCGCGAAAGCGAAGCGCGTGAGGCCTTGCATGCCATGCGACGCGGCGGCGCAGATCGATCTGCGACGCGGGGCAGCGCCGAAGCCGACATCGCGGCCATGGCGCGTGACCTCGCCGCCCGTGACGCCGCCCTGCACGCGGCCGAGCAGGATCGCAATACGCTGCGGATCGAATTGGCCGCAAAAGACATAGCCCTCAAGCGCGCCGAGACTGAAATCGCCGCGATCAAGGCGGAGATCGCCGCGCTCACGCCGTTGCTTCAGCAAAAGGCGACGGACAATGTGCCGACGCGCCGCGTCGAGGTGGTGCCCTTCGTCGCCCCCGCGCGTCAGATCGGACACGGCCACGCCAACCGTGACACGGCGCAATCGCCGCCCGCGCGAATTGCACCTCAATCGCTCCCGCCACAGCCGGCGATTCCGCTGCAACCCGCTCCGGCGCAGCCTATCCCGGCATCCGTCGCACGGGCAGCAGCGCGCAACGAACCCCTTCCCCGCTCCGAGCCCGCGCCCGGAGCGACGCGCGCCCCGCTAGATGTGATCCCCGCGCCGACACGTCTGATCCCGCCGACGATCCCGCCGGCCCAGCAGCAGCACGACGACAGTATCCGCCGAGCGTGGACCGAAATCCACGATGCTGCACGCCGGGTAGATGACCGGAAGGACGGGCCCAATCAGCGCCTGCGCGCGGCTTATGCGCCGCTCGCAAAGAGCACGCCCTGATCGCCCGCCGGAGCACGCTGACGTTCCGGCGCTATGCGACGACCACGCACGTCCTCTGCAGGACATCTCACGACCCGGATTTGATCTTGCGCGAGAGCGCCCGGAGTTGAAAACTCCGCCTCCCTGATGTCGCCGGATCAACTATGTCCCCTCGTCCCCATATCCTGATTTCAGGCGCCGGAATCGGCGGCCTGACCGCGGCCCTTGCGTTACTGTCTCGCGGCTATCGCGTGAGCGTCCTCGAACAAGCGAGCGAACTCGCGGAAATCGGGGCCGGCTTGCAGATCTCGGCCAACGGCGCGCATGCGCTGTTTTCGCTTGGTCTCAAACCCGCCCTGGAGAAGGTGTGGTGCGAGCCGGTCGGCAAGGAAATCCGGCTCTGGAGCACCGGCGAGACCTGGAAATTGTTCGACCTCGGCGCGGTGTCGCGGCAGCGTTACGGCGCTCCCTATTTCATGATTCACCGCGGCGACCTGCATCGCATCCTGCTCGATGCGGTGACGGCGCTCGCGCCTGATGCGATCACGGTGAACACCCGCGTCACCGGCTTCGAACAGGACGATGCCGGCGTCACTGTCATCGCCGAAGACGGCGCCCGCTTTCGCGGTGACGCATTGATCGGTGCGGACGGCGTGCATTCGCGCATCCGCAATAGCTTGTTCGGCCAGATGCCGGCGCATTTCACCGGATTGATGATCTGGCGCGGTCTCATTCCGATGGAGCGCCTGCCGGAACGGCTGCATCGCCCGGTCGGCACCAATTGGGTGGGCCCCGGCGGCCACGTCGTCCACTATCCCGTCCGCGCAGGCGCTTTGATGAATGTCGGAGGCGCGATCGAACGCGACTGGCGGGTGGAGAGCTGGACCGAACGCGGCACGACCGAAGAAGCGCTGAATGACTTTCGCGGTTGGAACGAGGACGTGCATACCCTCATCCGCAATATCGAAGTGCCGTACAAATGGGCGCTGCTTGGCCGCGAACCGCTCGAGCGCTGGACGGTCGGACGCGTCAGCCTCCTTGGGGATGCTGCACATCCGACGCTACCGATGATGGCGCAGGGCGCGAACATGGCGTTGGAGGACGCCATCGTCCTCGCGCGCTGTCTCGACAAACATGCCGAAGTGCCGGCGGCGTTGCAGGCTTATGAAAGTGCGCGCATCGAACGCACCGCGCGACTGGTCCGTGCCGCGAACGACAATGCCACCCGCTTCCACAATCCGGCGCTCGGAAATGCCGAAGGCGCCGCGCGCTATGTCGACACCGAGTGGCAGGAGGAGAAGGTCAAACAGCGCTACGACTGGGTTTTCGAGTACGATCCGGTTCGCGTCGCGATCTAGGAACAACGTCGGTGAGCATGCGGGACATCTCGGGCCAGGGCGCCATGACCGGAACGAACCCGCCCAAGACCGGCACGCTGCCGCAAGCCGAACGGCGGGATTTTTCCGGGATCGGCTACGATGAAGCGATGCGGCGGGCGCGCGAGATCGTGCCGATCCTGCGCGAGCGCGCGCAGGCGTCGGAAGATGCCCGCCAGCTGACGCGCGACAATGAGCAATTGCTGCACGAAACCGGCTTGTTCCGGTTTCATCAGCCGCGTGCTTTTGGCGGGATGGAGCTCGACTTCGTCGCGGTGGTCGATATCCCCGCCGAACTCGCGCGCGGCTGCCCGTCGACGGCCTGGAGCGTCGGCAACATGGCCTGTCATCACTGGATGCTGGGCTATTACGAGCCGGAAACGCAGCATGAGGTCTGGGACGCCAATCCGGATGCGCTGATTGCCTCGTCGATCGCGCTCGCCGCCGGGCGCGCGCGCAAGGTCGACGGCGGCTTCATCGTCAATGGCCGCTGGCCGTTCTCGTCGGTGGTGGACAATTGCGACTGGAATCTTCTTGCGGTCTCGGTGTTCG
>Ga0180222_1001994_pt1 | contig 18285 bp, 13 predicted proteins | sample eDN5th37CKraftOP_FD_151336 | JGI IMG/M metagenome (GOLD analysis project Ga0180222, IMG submission 151336) | Enriched Organic Plus compost microbial communities from Emeryville, California, USA - eDNA 5th pass 37_C Kraft OP (version 2) (version 2) ... | reverse complement strand
CGACCGGCTGTCGCGCGAGATTTCGGCGGTGCAGCACATCACCGAGACCGAGGCGGTGAAGGAGATCGAGGGCGCGCTGGCCAAGGGCCCGCGCCGCGGTCCGAAGCCGGCCGAGGGCGCAGCGCCCGAAGCCGAGGCCGACGACGACACCGACGCGGTTGAGGACGAGGCCGCCTGATCCTTATCGGCGATTGCCCGCAATCGCCCTGTGATTTGCGCCCGGCCGCTCGGCCGGGCGTTTTTTGTTTGTCGGGATGCTCTGCCTTCTGCTGGTGATGCTCTGACCCGCGGTCTGCCGAGCATCTGTGTTGGTCGGCGATGGTCTGACGCGGGCCGAATGGCGGGCGCGGTGCGCTGTCGGTTGATGGTGGGGAGCCGCGCGGGACGCCGCGAGAGTCGATGTTCGGTGGCTACATCGGCCTGATCGGAAGACCTTGCCGTCGCCCACAGATTCCGAAATTCATTCCGCCCTCGTCCTGAGGAGCGCACGAAGGGCGCGTCCCGAAGGATGAGGTCGGCCTCCATCCTTCGAGACGCATTGCGGAGTTTATCATCGGGCCGCTGCGCGCGGGCCCGTTGGCAACGCTCCTCAGGATGAGGCCGAAGGCGCGTGGTGATGACGTACGAGGGTATCGTTACTTGCTGTCATGCCCCGCAAACGCGGGGGCATCCAGTTCATCGACAGCACCATGGATACTGGATCGCCCGCTTTCGCGGGCGATGACATTCATTGAAATTCGGAGTCCGCGCGCGCGCCGACATTCATTCCGTCCTCGTCCTGAGGAGGGCGCGCAGCGCCCGTCTCGAAGGATGAGGTCGGCCCATCCTTCGAGACGCGTTGCGGAGTTTATCATCGGGCCGCGCTGCGCGCGGACCCGTTGGCAATGCTCCCTAGGATGAGGCCGAAGGCGCGTGGTGAAGACGCACGAGGGCAGCGCTACTTGCGGTCATGCTCCGCGAAAGCGGGGCATCCAGTTCATCGACAGCACCATGGATACTGGATCGCCCGCTTTCGCGGGCGATGACAACGAGAGAGCGGCTTCTTCTGTGAAGACCGAAATCAATCCGCACCGCGCATTCCGGCATTCATTCTGACCTCGTCCTGAGGAGGGCGCGCAGCGCCCGTCTCGAAGGAGGAGGGCGGGCCCCATCCTTCGAGACGCATTGCGGAGTTTATCATCGGGCCGCGCTGCGCGCGGACCCGTTGGCAACGCTCCTCAGGATGAGGCCGAAGGCGCGTGGTGAAGACGCACGAGGGCAGCGCTACTTGCGGTCATGCCCCGCGAAAGCGGGGCATCCAGTTCATCGACAGCACCATGGATACTGGATCGCCCGCTTTCGCGGGCGATGACAACGAGAGAGCGGCTTCTTCTGTGAAAACCGAAATCATTCCGCACCGCGCATTCCGGCATTCATTCCGACCTCATCCTGAGGAGGGCGCGCAGCGCTCGTCTCGAAGGATGAGGGCGGTCCCATCCTTCGAGACGCATCGCTTCGCGATGCTCCTCAGGATGAGGCCGCAACAGCGCTCCGCCCCCCTCACTCCACGATCAGCTTCACCATGTCACCGGGATTGAGCTTGTCGGTCGGGTCCATGCCGTTGAGCACGCGGAAGCGCTCCACCGGCCGGTCGGGCACCGCCATGCGCGCGGCGAGGCGTTCGATGGTGTCACGCGGCGTCACCGTCACGACCTTGAGCCGCAGCGGACGCGCCGAGCGGATCTCCGCATTGCTCATGCGGCGGAAGCTCGCCACGCTCTCGCGGAATTGCCGGTCGAGTTCGGGCGTCTTGTTCTTGGCGGCGAAGATGAAGCGATAGACTTCGCTGCCGAAGCGGATGGCGTAAAGACGAAAGCCCCAGGGGTCGCCGCTCGCGGTCGCGGTCGCGGCGGGGAAGCCGTTGATCGTGACCGCCTCGATCGAGGCGGTGTCGATATTCTCGATCCAGCCGGCGGCGAGATAGTCGGTCAGCTTCTGGTCGGCGGGAATGCGAACGACATCGAGCCGCAGCGCGAGCTCGCCGCCATCCTTCACCCCGAACACCGCCTGCGGCGTGTTCTCGAGCACAAAGCCTTCCGGCGCGGTGAAGGTGAAGGCGAGCTTCGGATGCAGGAAGCGGCGTCCGCGCACGAAGCCTTCGCTCGGGTCCTCGCCATAGGTGACGCCGTCGAGGAGCCGCAGATAGTCGGCGCGCTCGCGGCCGGCGCTGCCGGCGGCGGAATGCTGCCGCGCATTGAGCGTCGCATTGGCGACGCGCTCCGGCGTTGCCGGATGCGAGGACAGGAATTCCTGCGTGCGCGGGTCGGTCTTCGCGCCGGCGCGCAGATCGGCATTGCGGCCCATCGAGGTGAGAAAGCGCGTCGCACCATAGGGATCGAAGCCGGCGCGCGAGGAAATGCCGACGCCGATGCCGTCGGCTTCGAATTCCTGGCCGCGCGAGAAGGTGGCGAGCGCGATCTTGGATTTCGCGAGCGCCAGCGCGCTGGTCTGCGGATCGCCGAGCACGTCGCTCGCCACGCGATTGACGAGCGCGGCCTGGCGGATCTGATCCTCGCGGATCGCGGCGTGGCGCGCGATCACATGGGCCATCTCGTGCGACAGCACCGAGGCGACTTCAGAGGTGTCATTGGCAAGGGCGAGCAGGCCGCGCGTGACGTAAAGCTGGCCGGTCGGCAATGCGAAGGCATTGACCGCGGGCGAATTCAGGATCGTGACCTTGTAATGCAGGTCCGGCCGCTCGGACGCGGCGACGAGCTTCTCGACGGTGGCGTTGAGCCGCTCTTCCAGCTTCGGATTGGAATAGGCCCCGCCATAGACGGCGAGGATGCGCCGGTGCTCGCGCTGCGCCGGGGTGAGCGGCTCGGGCTTTTCGGCCGGCGGATCGGGCAGGGAGATGTGACGGGCGGCCTCGAACCGGCCCGAACAGGCGGACAGCAGCAGCGCCGCCGCCACGGCGGCAGTCGCAGCCCTGAGCCGGGTCGGACCCTTCGACAAACCCCCAAATCCCTCCACGCGACGGCTCATGGCTGGCCGTCCCAATCGAACTGATCGGCCGTGGTGGCCTCGATCCACGGCCCGGCCCGTTCCTCGATCACGCCTCGGACCCGCACGACGCGCCCCGACAGCGATTTCGGCGGCATCCCGGCCGACGTGAAGGCGGGCTCGGCGCGCTTGGCGATCGTGACGGTAAAGTCCTCGGACCAGCGCCGCCCGAAATTCACATAGACCGTATTGCCGCTTTCCCGCACCGACAGAACCCGGCCCTGAACAATCGAGAATCGGCCCTGATCGCGCAGGATGGCCGCCGGGTCGTCCGCCTGATGCAATCGATAACCCCCGGAGCCCCAGATTCCAACCCTCGCCGCGCGCGCCGCCTGTTCCCGCTGGAGCAGGGCCTTGCGGCACGCCGGATCGCCGATCCGGGTTCCGGCCACGGCCAGACCCCGGTCCAGCAAGGCATACTGGATGGGAGTTTCCGAGCCGCTAACGAAGGGGAAAGCATGAATCCGGCCGTAACGGTCTGGCGTTGCACTGCCTTTCAGATTGACCATGCGGCCGAGGACCAGCTCCGCCAGTGCCGCTTTGGCCTCCGCCGCCGGGGCCGCCCACTCCATGCCGGCGAGGCGGACGATGCGGCCGTCGGCGAGGCGCAGGGCCCGGCTCTCCTCGATCGCAGTGACGCGGCTTTCGCCCAGCGAGACGCTCAAGCGCTCGGTTCCGCAGGCGAGCGCGCCCGACGGCAGGATCAGCCCGGCCAGCACGAATGCCGCAGCGGGGCCGAAATGAACGCGACGCTCCCCCATCATTGCCAACCATCGAAAGGCGGGATTGCGGCATCACCGTGAATTTTGCCGCCGAAATGGCGGCAAGGGTCGGATCACGGGAGATTACCACAGCGGCGTGCCGCGCGGCGCTCAAATAAAGAGTCCCCCTGTTGCGCTGCAGTGTGTCAGCGAGTCTTTCGCAGATGCGCGGCGAAGTTGGATTTGTTCCACCTGCTCAGCCGGTGTGCAGACATCGTCGCACCGGAAGCCTGTGGCCCCAAAGCGCACATCGCGCAAGCATGTGAATCTCGAACGCGTGGGACGAATGATGGGCGCGTGAAGAATACTGTATTCGGCATTGAACATTAGTCGTAGTCGCGGCGCGCGGATTTTCTTTTCCTTGCGATTTGCAAATGTTAAGGCACAAACTTCTCGATCGGCACGAGGCCAACATCAGGGGGGTTGGCTGCAAAAAAAAATCACGCATTGCGCAGGGGGCGGTGTCGATGAAGGCTAAGGTCAGAACTGTTTCGCCCGGTGAGGGCGTGAGCTACAGGCTGTCTGTGCTTGCCAAACGCCTCGATCTCGGGCTTGCGACTGTTCACATTAAGAAACTTGGCATATCCGTCGCCAACTGGAAGATCCTGCGCGTCATCGGGTATTTCGGCCCGCTCTCCGCGAGCGAGCTCGGTGCGCGCACCCATCTCGATCCCGACAAGATCACCCGTGCTGTCGGTACGCTTGTCGCGCGCGGTTATGTCATCCGCAGGAATGACGACGAAGACCGCCGCCGCGTGACGCTGACGCTGTCCGCGAAAGGGCGGCGGGCCTACGAGAAGATCGAGGCGCATGCCATCAAGAAGGAAGCCGAGTTCCTGCGCGTTCTGACGCTGGCGGAACAGAAGGCGCTGAAGCATTTTCTCGCCAAGCTCGAACAGGGATCGAGCGAGATGACGAAGCGCGGCGGCCATCCGCAGGCCCGTCACCTCGCCGCGGCCGCACCGCGATCGCCGGCTGTGCGCCCTGCGAGACGTGCCGCAAAAGGCGCGGCGCGCCGCGCATTCCCTAAATAGAGCGCCGGTCGTCCGGACCAGCAGAAGGCATCAGCCAGCAAAGCCGCCGCTGTCGAGATAGGCCTGCTCCTCGGCCGTGGTCGCGCGGCCGAGCACCGGATTGCGATGCGGGAAGCGGCCGAAGCGCCGGATGATATCGGCGTGGATCTCGGCATATTTCACATTCTCTTCGTCGCCGAGCGCGCGGCACAGCGCGACGCAATGATCCTGATCCGCGATGTCTTCCGAATGCATCAGCGGAAGATAGAAGAAGGCGCGCAGCGCTTCGTCGACCTTCTTGTCGAAACCCTTTGCGATCGCGCTCTTGGCGATCTCGAGCGCGAGGGGATCGGCGGCAAACGCGCGCGCACTGCCGCGGAACATGTTGCGGGGAAACTGATCGAGCACGATCAGGAGCGCGAGCGTGCTCTCGGGATCGTGCGTCCAGGAACTCAGTTGTCCGGCCGCGGCGGCTTCGTAGGTGGCAAGGAAATCGTCGCGGATGGCGCGGTCGAAATCTGCGTCCTTGACGTACCATTTGTCCGGTCCGGCCTTGGTCCAGAACGCCAGCACGTCGCTTGCGGTTTTGATGCCGGTCATGGAACCCTCGGAGTATGAGTGCAGGACGACGCGGCCTAGACGCGCGTCTGGCCGCTGCGGATGCTTTCATAGAGCGCCCGGTCCAGCGGGACAAAGCGGCGATTGGCTGCGTCGTTGAAATAGAGCGGGTCGGCGATCGCGTCGGGATCGTAACCCTGCTTCACGAGATCGACCTTGCGCTGCTTGAAGGTCGCGGTCATGTCGAGATCCTTGCGGATCCGCAGGAAGACCGGGCGCGCGTAATCGGGCAGCGACGCCTCGAGATGGCGATAGAGCGCGACGAGGTCGCAATTGTCGCAGACGATCGCCGCCATGCCGGCGCGGCCCTCGCGGCCCGGAATGCCGACGCCGTAAACATTGGTATCGGTGATGCCGGGAAACTTGTTGATCGCCTCCGCCACTTCCAGCGTCGAGACATTCTCGCCCTTCCAGCGGAAGGTGTCGCCGATCCGGTCGACGAAATAGAAATAGCCGTTCTCGTCCTTGCGCATCAGGTCGCCGGTGCGGAACCAGATGTCGTTCGGCGCGAAGACATGGCGCAGGATCTTCTTTTCGGTGTCCTCGCGCCTTGCATAGCCCTCGAAGCGATTGCCCGGCTTGTTGGCGTCGTTGACGATCTTGCCGATCGCCTCGCCGATTTCGTTCGGCCCGCACGGAATGCAGAAGCCTTCGGCATCGCGTTCGGGCTGCTCGGCCTCGACGTCGAATTTCACGAGCGCGGTGGGGAAGCGATGTTCGAGGAACCAGGGCAGGCGTCCGACCGCGCCGGTCTTGCCCTCGAAATTGAACATCAGCACGTTGCCCTCGGTCGCCGCATAGAATTCGAGGATCAACGGAATGCGGAACCGCGTCTTGAATTCGTCCCAGATGTCGGGCCGCAATCCGTTGCCGCAGGCGAGCCGCAGCTTGTGCTTCGTCTCGTTCGGATTGGGCGGCGCATTGACGAGATAGCGGCAGAGCTCGCCGATATATTGCATCATCGTGCAGTCATTCTTGACGATGTCGTCCCAGAATTCCCGCACCGAGAAGCGCTCGCGGATATAGACCGAGCCGCCGGCGACCAGCAGCGAGCCGATGGCGCAGAGCCCGCCCGCGGTATGATACATCGGCAGGCAAACGTAATTGCGGTCGGTCTTCTTCGTGCCCATCACGCCGGCGAAGCCGAAACAGGCGAGCATCACCCGGTAATGGTTGATGTTGGCCGCCTTCGGCAGGCCGGTGGTGCCGGACGTGTAGATGTAAAGCGCCGGGTCCTCGATGGACAAAGCCGGCCGGTCCGCGGCCGCGAGCGGTTCGCCCGACAGGGCGTCCACGATCAGGTCGATCCGCGGATCCTTGCCGCCTTCGCCATGGACCCAGATTTTCGCGCCGCACTTTAGCTGCGGGCGGATCGCCGCGAATTGCGGCAACAGCTCGGCCGCGACGATCACGTGTTTCGGCTCGACGGTGTTGATGCAATGGGCCAGCGACTGGCCGATCAGATTGGTGTTGACCAGCGCGGTGACGCCGCCCACCCGCGTGATGCCGAGCCAGATCGCCATGAATTCCGGCCGGTTCGGCATCAGGAGACATACAGTCTCGCCCTTGGCGATGCCCTCGGCGCGCGCCCAGCGGGAATAGCGGTTGGATCGCTCGAACAATTGCCGGTAGCTGAAGGTCTCGCGCGGCGAGATGAGTGCCGGTGCGTCCCCATGCCGCGCGGCGAGTTCCTCGATGACGTTGGGGAAAATGCGGGTCGGGTTCCGCGCGATATGCGTCGTCATCCGCAGTGCGCGCAAAACGCCCCGCAGGAAGACGAGATCGCCCTTCAGCTGGCTGAAAAACCCCATGCCCGGCTCCAGAGGGCGAGAACGCTACCATTGAAGAGTCGCCAGCGGGTTTCAAGAGGTGGTTAACACCCGGCCGCCGGAAAGGCCCGCCGCTCTGCGTCGCAACGTCAGCGATCGCGGCCGCCGAACGGCACCAGCGGGTTGTCGACGAGGGCATCCGCGTCGGGCCGGTCCGGCGTCGTGTAGCCGAGGAAGGCGTCGAACAATTCGCGGATCACGCGGGGCTCGATGTCGCGCACGATGAAGACCATGCGGGTGCGCTGGTCGTCATCCGGCCAGGCATCGAGCTGGCTCGCCGGATGGAGCACATGCTGCACGCCGTGCAGCACCATCGGACGGTCCGGCGTTTCCTCGATCTTCACGATCGCCTTCATGCGCAGAAGGTTCGCGCCATGGGTCGAGCGCAGGAGTTCCAGGAACAAATCGAGCATCGCGGCCGGGATCGCGCGATCGGTCGACAGCGTGAAGGCGCGCACCCGGTCGTCATGCCGGTTCACGTCCTGATGCGGATGATGGTGACCGTGGTGATGATCGTGGTGATGGTCGTGATCGTGACCATGGGTGTCGTGAGCGGCGGCAATCGCTTCATCGGCCAGCCAGCGCGACACGTCCGGAATTTTGCGCGACGGATCGTAGAGGCCACAGCCGGTGAGCGCGGAAACCGTCGCCTCGCCCGCAGCGGCGTCGAGAATCGCTGCGCCCGGATTGAGCTTGCGCAGCCTTGAGCGCAGCGCGTTCTCTTTGTCGCGGCCTTCGGGCGTGGCAAGGAGATCGGTCTTGGTCAGCACGATGCGGTCGGCGACCGCGGCCTGTTTCACCGCTTCGGAATGATTGTCGAGCGTGTCCGATCCGTTCACCGCATCGACCAAGGTCACCACCCCGTCGAGCCGGAAGCGCAACACCAGATAGGGATGCTGCATCAGGGTCTGCAGCAGCGGCGCCGGATCGGCGAGGCCGGTGGTCTCCACGATGACGCGCGAGAACGTGGCGCGGCCGTTGTCGAGATTGCGAAGGAGCTTCTCCAGCGCGGTGACGAGATCGCCGCGCAGGTTGCAGCACAAACAGCCGCTGGACAGCACCATCATGTCGCCGTCGATCTTCTCGACGAGGAGATGATCGAGCGGGATTTCGCCGAATTCGTTGATCAGCACCGCGGTGTCGCGAAGCTGCGGGTCACGCAGCAGCCGGTTCAGCAGCGTGGTCTTGCCCGCGCCGAGAAAGCCGGTCAGCAGCGTCAGCGGGATCGGCGGCGGCGGGCGTCGGGGCTGGTCGGGCAGGGTCACCGCGCGGGCCGGGCAGCCGGCTTGGCGCTCGCTTCAGCGCTGGCGTCTGGCTGCTGCTTCTTGGCGTGCTTCTTTTTGGCCGGCTGCGCCGGCGCCGGAGCGCCGACAGGCGTCGGGAAGGCGCGTGCGGCCGTGGCGGGCGAAGGACTCGCGGTGCGCTGTGGTGCTGCCGCTTGAGCGGGCTTCGCGGGCTGAGCAGAGATGGCCTGCCTCAATTGCGGTGCCGGCTGAGATTGCGTTCCGGCGAGCGCCGGCGCTTCGGCGGCGGGCGCGGCCGCGACGTTCTTTTTCTTTTTCGACTTTCGGCTCGCGACCTGCGGCTCCTCGACCGGGACGGAGCCCTTGGTCGGGCCGAGGAAGACTTCGACGGTCGGGGTCGGCGGGTTGTATTCGCCGAGCAAGGCCGACGGCCTTGAGTTCGCGGTGCGCAGGCTCGACAGCAGGATGGCCTGCGGCGAATTCGGATCGATTCCGGGCGGGAGCGATGCTTCGGCCTCGTCCTCGAGATCCTCGGATTCGCGGGCCGGCCGCTTGCGCTTCTTGCCGCAAACCTCGTCGCGCAGATTGGGCGGAGCGGCGTTGACCGGCTGCAGGCTGTTCACGGTGCCCATTGACGGCGTGAGCCACGAGAAGCCGCCTGCTGAAAATCCGCGCTCCAGCATTTGCGCAACTTTCACCGCGCGAACGCTGCCGGACGGCGCGCCGAGCATGACGGCGATCAACCTCCTGCCATTGCGCTTCGCCGATACGACGACGTTGAAGCCCGAGGCGCAAATGAAGCCCGTCTTCAGTCCGTCGGTCCCCGGATAGCGGCCCAGCAGCGTGTTGTAGTTGCGCATCAGGCGCTTGCCGTACTTGATCGCCGAGATGTTCCAGTAATGCTCGTATTCCGGCAGTTCGTTGTAGACGGCGCGGGCGAGGATCGCCTGATCGCGTGCCGAGGTGATCTGTTCGTCGGCGGGAAGCCCGTTGGGATTGACGTAGGTGGTTTGCGTCATGCCAAGCCGCGCCGCGGCCTGGTTCATTTCTTCGGCAAAGGCCGAGATCGAGCCGGAGACGCCTTCGGCGAGCACCACCGACATGTCATTCGCCGACTTCACCATGATCGTCTTCAGGGCGTTGTCGACCGTGATCTTCGAGCCGACCTTGAAGCCCATCTTGGTGGGCGCCTGAGCCGCGGCATTCGGCGAAACCGTGAGCAGGGTGTCGAGCGAAAGCCGGCCGGCCTTCACCGCCTTGAGCGTCACATAGGCGGTCATGACCTTGGTGACGGACGCCGGATACCACGGATGGGTGGCGTTCTCGGCATGCAGCACGCGGCCGGTGTCGGCTTCGATCAGCAGCATGGAATGCGCCGATGCCCGGTCCGGTGACAGCGCGAGGAAGCCGGCAAGGAAGCCGCCAAGGGCGATGGCAAGAGGAGCGCGGAACAGGCCCGAATGTCCAAAATTCACGAGTACGGTCCGGTTTCTGGTTTCGGCTTGTCTCAGCCCATCGGATCAAACGCAAGCGCGGTATGGCCCGCAATTTACGCTGAACACATCCCGGAACGCAAAGCTGGCGACCCCGGAACCGTGCGGTTTTTAGCTACCGCGTGCTTGCACTTTGACCAAGAAAGCGACCAAAGTTCGGCCGACCGAAGCGAGGATCGCCCATGACCGCCTGTATCGTTGGCCTTGCCCACAGCCCGTTTGGCAAGCTGGACGCGGAAACCGTCGAAAGCCTGATCGTGCGGGTCGCAACCGACGCGCTCAAGGATGCCGGCATTGCCCCCGGCGATGTCGACGAGATCGTGCTCGGTCATTTCAACGCGGGATTCTCGGCGCAGGATTTCACCGCGTCTCTGGTGCTGCAGGCCTCGCCGGATCTTCGCTTCAAGCCGGCGACGCGGGTGGAGAATGCCTGCGCGACAGGATCGGCCGCCGTCCATCAGGGACTGAAAAGCATCGCCGCGCGATCGGCCCGGATCGTGCTCGTGGTCGGGGTCGAGCAGATGACGCGCACGCCGGGCCCGGAGATCGGGCGCAATCTTCTGAAGGCGTCCTATGTCCGCGACGAGGCCGATATCGAGGGCGGCTTTGCCGGGATCTTCGGCAAGATCGCGGGGCTGTATTTCCAGAAATACGGCGACCAGTCGGATGCGCTCGCGATGATCGCAGCGAAGAATCACAAGAACGGCGTCGGCAATCCTTACGCGCAGCTGCGCAAGGATCTCGGCTATGACTTCTGCCGCACCGAGAGCGACAAGAATCCGTTCGTCGCCGGCCCGCTGAAGCGAACGGATTGTTCGCTCGTCTCGGATGGCGCCGCGGCGATCGTGCTGGCCGATGTCGAGACCGCGCTTCGCCTCAACAAGGCCGTCGCCTTCCGCGCGGCGCAGCATGTGCAGGATTTCCTGCCGATGGCCAAGCGCGACATCCTCAAATTCGAGGGCTGCAGTCTGGCGTGGAAACAGGCGCTGGCGCAGGCCGGCATCGCGCTTGCCGACCTCTCCTTGGTCGAGACGCATGACTGTTTCACCATCGCCGAGCTGATCGAATACGAGGCGATGGGACTCGTTCCGGAAGGGCAGGGTGCGCGCGCGATCGCAGAGGGCATGACACAGAAGGACGGCCCGCTCCCGGTCAATCCGTCCGGCGGCCTGAAAGCCAAGGGCCACCCGATCGGCGCGACCGGCGTTTCGATGCATGCGCTGACGGCGATGCAGCTTCTCGGAACCGCCGGCGACATCCAGGTGAAGGGCGCCGAACTCGGCGGCATCTTCAACATGGGCGGCGCCGCGGTGGCGAACTACGTCAGCATCCTCGAACGGATCAAGTAATGTCTCGTGTCCCGGGCGCGGCGCAGCGTGTAACGATGCGCCGCAGAACCGGGACCCATTGACGATATCGTTGTGTCGCCAACCATGTGGGTCCCGGCTCAGCAGCGCGGCATTTCGCTACGCTGCGTGCCGCGCTGCGTCCGGGACGCGAACGCCGGATTACTCCGCCGCGTCGTCCGCCTTCTTCTCCGGCGCCACCAGGAACTGCGAGCGCGCCAGCTCGGCGAAGGCGCCGCCCTGCGCGACCAGTTGATCGAAGCTGCCGGTTTCGATCACGCGACCGTCCTTGAACACGAGGATGCGGGTGGCGTTGCGGATCGTGGCGAGCCGGTGCGCGATCACGAAGGTGGTGCGGTCCTTCATCACTTCGTCGAGCGCGGCCTGAACCTTGATCTCCGTCGCCGCATCCAGTGCCGAGGTTGCTTCGTCGAGGATCAGGATCGGCGGATTCTTCAGGAGCGCGCGGGCGATCGACAAGCGCTGGCGCTCGCCACCGGACAGAAAGCGCCCGCGCTCGCCGACGATCGCATTTAGCTTGTCCGGATTGCGCTCGACGAAATCGTAGGCCTGCGCACGCTTGAGCGCGTCGATCATCTCCTCGTCGGTGGCGTCCGGCTTGCCCGCGGTGAGATTCTCGCGCACCGAACGATTGAACAGCAGCACTTCCTGGAACACGACGCCGATATTGCGGCGCAGGGCCGCGAGCTTCATGTCGCGCAGGTCGATGTCGTCGATGGTGATGCGGCCCGATTGCGGGTCGAACACGCGATGCAGCAGCGCAAGCGCCGTGGTCTTGCCGGCGCCGGTCGGACCGACCAGTGCGATCACCTCGCCGGGTTGCGCGGTGAAGGACAGGTCGGCAATCGCGGCGCGCTTGCCGTCATAGGAGAATGACACATCCTCGAAGTTCACGCGTCCCGTCAGACGCCCCGGATCGATCGCATGCGGCGCGTCGCGAACCGCCGGAACGGTGTCGAGCACGTCGAAAAATTCCTGCAGGCGTGGCGCGACCATGAACACGCTATTGATGAAGCCCGCGACCTGTTCGAGCCGGCCGACCAGCATGGTGGCGAAGCTCATGAACATCACGATCTCGCCGATCGTGGTCAGGCCCTGGAAGAACAGCCAGGTGCCGAGCACGAAGATCGCGAGCAACGTGATCGTGGTCGAAGCGCGCGTCAGCACCGTCATCACCGCCCACCAGGACAGCACCGGCATCTGCGCGCCGAGCAGCCGCTCGACGACCATCCGCAGGCCCATCACCTCGGCTTCGATGCGCGCAAAGCTCTGCACCAGCGCGACGTTGCCGAGCGCGTCCGAGGCGCGTTCGGCGAGGTCGGAATAATATTTCTCGACCGAGGCCTGCATCTCGCCGGTCTTGCGCAGCACGAATGTCGTCAGGACGACGAACAGCGTGCACAGCACAATCAGCAGCAAAGCGAGTCGCCAGTTCAGATAAAGCGACAGCGGCAGCAGGATGATCAGCGAGACCAGCGCCGCGAGATTCTCGCGAAAGAACGACAGCCACAGGCCCCAAAGGGAATCGGTGCCGGTCAGCATCACCTTCATCAGGCGGCCGGAATGCGAGCCGCCGTGATAGGCGAGCGGCAATTGCAGCACATGCTCGAAATAGTCGGTCAGCACCGCCTGGCGCCGGCGATGCGACAGCCGGTCCGCGTGCAGTGCAATGAATACGCCGCAAAGGATGGTGAACAGGCCAAAGCCCGCCCAGGCCCCGAGCAAAGGCAACAGCCTTTCGAAGGTCAAGGGCGTCGCATCCGCTTTCTGGGAGCCGGCCAGCGCATCGATGATGCGGCCGAACAGCACCGGCTCGGCGAACATCGCCGCCGAAAGCGCAAGGTTCGCGACCGCCAAAAACCAGCCGAGCCCGGCTTCAGGACCGAGCAGCGCCAGCACACGACCATAGAGCTTCAGCAGATTCATTGCGCAGGCTTAAGCCGTTCGGACGCTGGGAAGAAGAATCGCACCATTACCTTCATACCGCAGCCCATTCGCTACATTCCGATTTGTGCATTTTTGAACCGTGTTAAACTACATGTGATCGACGGGAAACCGGAGGCAGCGGCCGGTTGCACAAATAAAGATTACAAGGGATCGAACAATAGCAATCTTCCAGACCCGGCGAATGATCAACATCCCGACCGAGCTGTTGCGCACCCTGATCACCGTGGTGGACCTGCGTTCGTTCACCAAAGCGGCGCATTTGCTGGGTGTGACCCAGCCGGCGGTCAGTGCACAGATCAAACGGCTGCAGACGCTGCTCGACTGCGAAATCTTCGACAAGAGCGCGCCGGGCGTGATCCTGACCAATGCCGGCGACGTTGTCGTCAGCTATGCGCGGCGCATGCTGAGCATCAACGATCAGATCGTCGATCTGTCCGCGCCGCGCCTCGGCTCGCAACGCCTGCGCATCGGCATTCCCGGTGACTATCTGACCCCGCGGCTGCCGCAGCTTTTGGCGATGTTGCGCACGGATTTTCCGAACCTGCAGATTTCGCTGCGCAGCGATCACTTCGAGGCGATGTTGCGGGACTTGCGTCAGGGCGACCTCAATCTTCTGATCGGCGTATCTGAAACCGGCACCGACCTCGACGCCCGTCATCAATGGTCGGAGCCGATGGTCTGGATGCGCAGTCCCTCGTTCACGCTCGGCCCTGATATGCCTGTGCCGCTGGTGACCTCGTCCGAAGGATGGCCTGTGCATCGGGCCGCCGTCTCCGCACTCAGCCGCGCTCAGCGCGATTACGAAGTGGTGTTCATCGGTCAGAGCAAGGCGAGCATCGTGGAAGCGGTGCGATTCGGCATGGGCGTTGCCGCCGTCTCGCATCGGCGGGTCGATGGTCACGGCCTGGCGGCCTGGGAAGATGCGCCGTTGCCACCGATCGCTCCGCTCTATTGCGGCATCTATCTGAGCGAGAGCGCGAACCGGCCGCTCCTGGAAAAGCTCGGCGACGCGATCTTCGATATCGTCGGCCCGCAGGAATGCGCGCCATCGCGCCTCGACACGGCGGCTGTCGTCGCCGGCGTCTGAAGCGCGTTCGGTCGCTTGTCATCGCCCGCGAAAGCGGGCGATCCAGTCAACACATCAAGAGTTTACTGGATGTCCTGCTTTCGCGGGGCATGACAACAAAGGGGCAATCCGCCGCAACCGAAATCGCGCGAGTGGCGGGCCGCTCTTTAGTTCTGCGCGAATCCTGACCGTTGCGCCCAGCCGGTCATCCGCTGCTCCAGCACCGCCATCACCCAGTACATCACGATGCCGAGCACGGCGAGCGCCAGCAAACCGGCGAAGATCAGCGGCACGTTGAACTGCGCCTGCGCCTGCAGCATCAGGTTGCCGATGCCGTTATTGGAGGCGACGCTTTCGGAAACCACCGTGCCGACGAAGGCGAGCGTAATCGCAACCTTCAGCGAGCCGAAGAAATACGGCAGCGAACGCGGGATGCCGACCTTGCGCATGATGTCGAGCTTGGAGGCACCGAGTGCTTTCAGCACGTCTTCAAGCTCGGGCTCGATGGTGGCAAGTCCGGTCGCGACATTCACGACGATCGGAAAGAACGAGATCAGGAACGCCGTCAGCACCGCCGGGATGAAGCCGATGCCGAACCACAGGACGAGGATCGGCACGACGGCGACTTTGGGAATCGCGTTGAAGCCGATCATCAATGGATAGATGCCGGCATAAATGGTCCGCGACCACCCGATCACGAGGCCGAGCGCGAGCCCGAAGCCGATCGCCAGCAGGAAGCCGAGCATGGTGGATTCGAGCGTGATCCAGGAATTGCGCACGATCGCCGGCCAGTAATCGTAGGTTGCCTTGAACACCGCACTCGGCGGCGGCAGGAAGAATTCCGGAATCTTGAATACGACGCAGAGGAGTTCCCAGAGCACGAACAGCGCGATGGTGAAAACCCAAGGCGCCATGCGGACGAATGCTTTCGAACCGTTCATTGGCGTGCCTGGTGAATGTGACCGCGCAATTCGTGCACGATGTCGGCGAATTCCTTGGTGTAGGTGATCTCGAGATCGCGCGGACGCGGGAATTCGACCTTGCGCTCGACGACGATGCGGCCCGGCCGCTGCGACATCACGAAGATGCGGTCGGCGAGAAAGACGGCTTCCCGCAGATCGTGGGTGACAAGGATCACGGTGATGCCGCGCGACGCATGCAGGTCGCGGATCACGCACCACAATTCCTCGCGCGTGAAGGCATCGAGCGCGCCGAACGGCTCGTCCAGCATCAGCAATTGCGGCTCATGGATCAGCGCGCGGCAGAGCGAGGTGCGCTGTTGCATGCCGCCGGACAATTGCCAGGGAAACTTGCTGCCGAAGCCGCCGAGCCCGACCGATTCGAGCAGCTTTTCGGCGCGTTCGACATACTGCGCCTTGTTGCGTCGGATTTCGCTGCGATGCGGCTGCACGATTTCGAGCGGCAGCAGCAGATTGTCGAGAGTCGTGCGCCAGGGCAGGAGCGTCGGCGCCTGAAACGCCATGCCGGCGATCTTGACCGGCTGCGTGACCTCCGCGCCGGCGACGCGGACCTGGCCGGCGAACGGAAATTGCAGGCCGGTCGCAAGCTTCATCAGCGTGGACTTGCCGCAACCGGAAGGGCCGACAACCGCGGCGAATTCGCCGCGGTTGATGTTGATGGTGAGATCCTGAACCGCGAGCACGCCTTCAGGCCCGGCGGCAATACCGCCATAGCGATGGCTGACGCCAACGAGTGATACGAAGCCGGGCTCCATTCGCGCTCCCTTCGGGCTCCCCCAAGCCTAAAGGCTAAGCGTCACAGCTTGCGATCCGCGGCCGGCGGCAGGAACGATGCGTCGAAGATCGTCTCACCCTTCGGCTTGCCGTTCTTGAAGTCGTAGGTGATGGCGATCTGGTCGATCGACTTGTCGAGCCGACCCATATCGACGGCTCCGAAGCCGTTGGCCTTCACTTCCGGCGTCACGATATTGTCCTTCAGCGCCATCTGCAGACGCTCGAGCTCGACCGGCTTCTTGGCAACGTCATTGCGCTTGATGACCGAGTCGACCGCCGTGTCCGGCGACTTCACGGTATCCTTCAGGCCCTTCAGGAAGGCATTCAGGAATTTCTTGACGACCTCGGGCTTCTCGGCGGCGAATTTCGGATTCACGATGATCGCGTTGCCGTAGAGATTGACGCCGTGATCGGCCATGAGCAGCACCGAAATGTCGTCGGCGGGAACGCCGCGATCCTTCAGGTTGATGTAGGACGAGAACGAGAAGCCGGTGATCGCGTCGACCTGGCCCGCGGCCAGCATCGGCTCACGCACCGGGAAGCCGACATTCTCGATCGTGACCTTGGACGGATCGATGCCGTTGGCCTGGGTGAAGATCTTCCACTGCGCGTAGGCGCCGTCCGGCGCCGGGGCGCCGAGCTTCTTGCCTTCGAGGTCCTTCGGCTTGGTGACGCCGCGGCTCTTGCGCCCGACGATCGAGAAAGCCGGCTTGTTATAGACCATGAAGATGGCCTTGATCGGCACATTCGGATTGGCGTCGCGGAATTTGATCAGCGAATTGATGTCGCCGAAGCCGATGTCGTAGGTGCCGGACGCGATGCGGTTCAGCGGCTCGAGCGACCCGCCGGCGGTATCGATCGTGACGTCCAGGCCCTCGGCCTTGTAGTAACCCTTGTCGGCTGCCACGAGGAACGGCGCCGCCGGGCCCTCGAACTTCCAGTCCAGCGTGAATTTCACTGGCGTCTGGGCGGCGGCTGACCCGCAGGCCAAGGCTGTCACGACGGCCGCAAGCACTCCGGTCCGCCGGATCACACATCCAACTTTACTCATCCTTCAATCCTTTCCCGTCTTCACCCGGCCGGTCGTCGCCGACGGGTGTTATTCGCCTCTGGGGACGCCCTCGGCGTGTGGTGTTCGCCCCGCTGTCGTCCTGCACAGCTGTCGTCCTGCACAGTCTGTCGCCTTGCACAACAGCAAAGAATATGCCGCGCGAAAGAGCAAGGCAGGATGGTGCCACAGAACCTCCCTGCACAGCAGCTTGGCATATCGTGCCGAATTGGCAGGCAGCCTGCAAATGCCGATGCTGTGCCTGCGCCAAGAGCGCCTACATGACCGACGGAGACGGAGGATCGGGACCATGGCGGGCCAAACGGGGAACGAGACGGACGCACGGCCACTGCCGCTGTTTCGCGCGCCCTATGCCCCGCCGGATGAGGATTTCGCGCGCCGCTTCCTGTCGCACCAGCCGGCTGTGGAAGCGGAGCGTCGCGTCGACTCCCTCGCGACCCGGCTGATCGAGGCGATCCGCTCCCATGCCGGAGGGCTCGGCGGGATCGAGGATTTCCTGCACGCCTATTCATTGTCGACCCAGGAGGGGCTCGCCCTGATGGTGCTCGCCGAGGCGCTGCTCCGGGTGCCCGATTCCGAGACCACGGACCGCCTGATCGAGGACAAGCTCGCCGGGCGCGACTGGTCGCATCCGGACCACCGGGGCGACACGCTGCTGGTCTCCGCTTCGGCCTGGACCCTCGGCGTCTCGGCGCGGCTGATCGCGCCCGGCCAGACGCCGGAGAACATCCTGGAAAGCCTCGCGCGCCGTCTCGGACAGCCGGCGCTGCGGCTTGCCACCCGGCAGGCGATGCGGCTGCTCGGCTCGCATTTCGTCCATGGACAGACGATCGAGGAGGCGCTGGACCGCGCGGCGTCCGATCCGGAAAGCCGATATTCCTTCGACATGCTCGGGGAGGGCGCCCGCACCGCGCAGGACGCCGAGCGCTATTTCAGGTCATATTCGAATGCGATCGAGGCGATCGGCAAGTCCTCGAACGCCACCAGCCTGTACGAGCGGCCCGGCATCTCGGTGAAGCTGTCGGCCCTGCATCCGCGCTATGAGGCTGTCTCGCAGGACAGGGTGTTGCGCGAACTCGGTC
>Ga0180222_1001993_pt1 | contig 18298 bp, 10 predicted proteins | sample eDN5th37CKraftOP_FD_151336 | JGI IMG/M metagenome (GOLD analysis project Ga0180222, IMG submission 151336) | Enriched Organic Plus compost microbial communities from Emeryville, California, USA - eDNA 5th pass 37_C Kraft OP (version 2) (version 2) ... | reverse complement strand
GCCCCAGGACCCGCCGCCCCAGGACCCGCCGCCCCAGGACCCGCCGCGCCGAGGCCGGCCAGCGCCGGGCATGTCCGCCTGCTGCTGGGAGAAGAGGCGGCGCGGGCCATGCGGCAGGCCGACGACCGCCCCTTCGAGACCAGGCATGCACCTTACCGCGTCTACGCCGAGCGGCCCGCAGCGGCTTTCGGCAGCTGGTACGAACTGTTTCCCCGGTCGCAAAGCGGCGACCAGGGACGGCACGGCACCTTCGAGGACGTTGCCGCGCGCCTGCCGGCGATCCGCGACATGGGCTTCGACGTACTGTATTTCCCGCCCATCCATCCGATCGGCCGCAGCCATCGCAAGGGCCGCAACAATGCCCTGCACGCCGCCGCGGGAGACCCGGGCAGCCCCTACGCCATCGGCGGGACCGAAGGCGGCCACGACGCCGTCCATCCGCAGCTGGGCACGCTGGAAGATTTTCGACGGCTGGTGGACGCCGCGCATGCGCACGGCCTGGAGATCGCGCTGGACTTCGCGGTACAGTGTTCGCCGGACCACCCCTGGCTGGCCCGCCACCCCGAATGGTTCGCATGGCGGGCCGACGGCTCGCTGCGCCATGCCGAGAACCCGCCCAAGAAATACGAAGACATCGTCAACGTGGATTTCTACGGCGAGCGCGGCGGCGCGGTGCGCCAGGCGGCGCTGTGGCGCACGCTGCGCGACGTGGTGCTGTTCTGGATCGGCCAGGGCGTACGCATCTTCCGCGTCGACAACCCGCACACCAAGCCCCTGCCGTTCTGGGAATGGCTGATCGCCGACGTGCGCGGGCGCCATCCGGAAACCCTGTTCCTGTCGGAAGCCTTTACCCGGCCGAAAATGATGTACCGCCTGGCCAAGCTGGGCTTTTCCCAGTCCTACACCTATTTCACGTGGCGCGAGACCAAGCAGGAGATCTCGGATTACCTGGCCGAGCTGACGCAGCCCCCGGTGGCCGACTTCTTCCGCCCGCATTTCTTCGTCAACACCCCCGACATCAACCCCCGCTACCTGCAGGCGTCGGGCCGCCCGGGCTTCCTGGTGCGGGCCGCGCTGGCGGCCACCACCTCCGGCCTCTGGGGCATGTACAGCGGCTTCGAACTGTGCGAGGCGGACGCGCTGCCCGGCCGCGAGGAATACCTCGATTCGGAGAAATACGAAATCCGCGCCCGGGACTGGAACCGCCCGGGCAACATCGTGGCGGAGATCGCGCGGCTCAATCTCATCCGCCGCACGAACCCGGCGCTGCACAGCCATCGCGGCCTGCGCCTGCATGCGGCGCACAGCGACAGCGTGCTGTTCTTTTCCAAGGCCACCCGGCAGCGCGACAACGTGATCCTGGTGGCCATCTGCCTCGACCCGCGGCAAGGCCATGCGGCGACGGTGGAGCTGCCGCTATGGGAATTCGGCCTGCCCGACCACGCGACGCTGCATGCGCGGGATCTGCTGCACGACGTCCCGGTGGCGTGGCACGGCAAGTACCAGCGCCTGGAGTTCGGCCCGGAACGGCCCTACGGCATCTGGCGCGCCGCGCTGCGGGAGAAGGCGGCATGAACCATGGCGTGAACGCCCCCAACCGCGACGACCCGCTCTGGTACAAGGACGCGGTCATCTACCAATTGCACGTGAAGTCCTTCTTCGACGCGAACGGCGACGGCGTGGGAGATTTCGCCGGACTGACCCGCAAGCTCGACTACATTGCCGACCTGGGGGTGGACACGGTCTGGCTGTTGCCCTTTTATCCGTCGCCGCGTCGCGACGACGGCTACGATATCGCCGGCTACCGCGACGTGCACCCGGACTACGGCACGCTGGCCGATGCCCGGGCCTTCATCCGCGCCGCCCATGCCCGCGGCCTGAGGGTGATCACCGAGCTGGTAGTCAACCACACTTCCGACCAGCATCCCTGGTTCGAGCGCGCGCGCCGCGCCAGGCCGGGCTCGGCGGCCCGGCGCTACTACGTCTGGTCCGACAACGACCAGGCCTACGCCGGCACGCGGGTGATTTTCTGCGACACGGAAAAATCCAACTGGACCTGGGACCCCGTGGCGGGCGCCTATTTCTGGCACCGCTTCTATGCGCACCAGCCCGACCTGAACTACGACAATCCCCAGGTGCTCAAGGAGATCCTGGGCGTCATGCATTTCTGGCTGGACCTGGGCGTGGACGGCCTGCGGCTGGACGCGGTGCCGTACCTGGTGGAGCGCGAAGGCACCCACAACGAGAACCTGCCCGAAACCCACGCGGTGCTGCGGCGCATCCGCGCCGACCTGGACGCGTCCTACCGCAACCGCATGCTGCTGGCCGAGGCCAACCAATGGCCCGAAGACGCCCAGGAATACTTCGGCAACGGCGACGAATGCCACATGTCCTTCCATTTCCCGCTGATGCCGCGCATGTACATGGCGATCGCGCGCGAGGACCGCTTTCCCATCACCGACATCATGCGGCAGACGCCCGATATTCCCGCCAACAGCCAATGGGCGATCTTCCTGCGCAACCACGACGAACTGACCCTGGAGATGGTCACCAGCAGCGAGCGCGACTATCTTTGGGACGTCTACGCGGCCGACCGGCGCGCCCGCATCAACCTGGGCATCCGCCGCCGGCTGGCGCCGCTGCTGGAACGCGACCGGCGCCGCATCGAGCTGATGGACAGCCTGCTGCTGTCCATGCCGGGCACGCCCGTGATCTACTACGGCGACGAACTCGGCATGGGCGACAACATCCACCTGGGCGACCGCGACGGCGTGCGCACTCCCATGCAATGGTCGCCCGACCGCAACGGCGGCTTCTCCCGCGCCGACCCGGAACGGCTGCTGCTGCCGCCGCTGATGGGACCGCTCTACGGCTACGAAGCGGTCAACGCCGAGGCCCAGCAGCGCGATCCGCATTCGCTGCTGAACTGGACGCGCCGCATGCTGGCCAAACGCCGGCAGACCCACGCCTTCGGGCGCGGCACGCTGCGCTTTCTCTACCCCGGCAACCGCAAGATACTGGCCTATCTGCGCGAATACGGCGAGACCCGCATTCTGTGCGTGGCCAATCTTTCCAACGCGGCGCAACCGGTCGAACTGGCGCTGCAGGAATTCGCCGGCCGGGTGCCGATGGAGATGCTGGGCGGCACGCCCTTTCCCGCCATCGGCCAGCTGCCCTATCTGCTGACGCTGCCGCCTTACGGCTTCTACTGGTTCGAGCTCAGCGCCAGCGCGGCGCCGCCGGCCTGGCATGCCGCCATGCCCGAACCGGGGATGGAGTACGCCACGCTGGTGCTGCGCGGGCGCAGCGGGTACCAGTTGACCGACGGGTCCGCGCGCACCCTGCATGAAGACGTACTGCCGGCCTACCTGGCCCGCCAGCGATGGTTCGCGCGCGGCGCGCCGGCGGACCGGATGCGCGTCGCCTACGCCGTGCCGCTGGCGGACGGGCCGCAGGAGTGCTTCCTGGCCGAGGTGCAGGCCGGCGACCCTGCCGGTCCCGCCTGCTATCTGCTGCCGCTGGCCCTGGTCTGGAACGAAACCCTGCCGCCGCTGCAGCAGCAGTATGCGCTATCGCGGGTGCGGCGCGGGCCGGAAGTCGGCATGGCGGTGGACGCCTGCGGCGTACCGGGCTTCGCCCTGGCCATGCTGCGGCACCTGCGCGCAGGCTCCGAGATCCCGCTGGGGCGCGAGGCCGGCGGCACCATCCGCTTCCTGCCCGAACCGGGGCTGCAGGCGTTGGCGCTGCCCGGCGATGCGCAGGTGGAGGCCTTCGCGGGCGAGCAGTCGAACAGTTCCATGGTGCTCGGCGGCCAGGCCGTGCTCAAGCTGGTCCGCCGCGTGGCGCCGGGGGTGCACCCCGAAGCGGAAATGACCCGCCACCTGACCCGCCTGGGCTATGCCAACACCGCGGCGCTGCTGGGCGAGGTCCGGCGCGTCGATGCCGAAGGCGTTCCCGGCACGCTGGCCCTGCTGCATGCCTACGTTCCCAACCAGGGCGACGCCTGGACCTGGACGCTGGACTACCTGAGGCGCACGCTGGAAGACGCGGCGCTGACCGGCGAAACGGCCGAGGACTACGACGAGGAGCTGCGCGGCTACGCCGCGCTGGCCGGGGCAATCGGCCGCCGGCTGGGCGAACTGCACGCATTGCTCGCCCGTTCCTCCGACGACCCCGGCTTCGCGCCCGGGCGCGCCGGGCCGGACGACGCTGCCCGCTGGTCGGGCGAGACCGGCGCGCTGATCGAGCGCGCGCTGGACCTGCTGGAATCGCGGCGGGCGCAGGCCGACGAGGCCTTCCGGGAAAAAATCCTCTGGCTGGCCAGCCGCCGGGAGACCCTGCTCGCCGAGGTACGGCGGCGCGGGGCCCGGGCCGAAGGCTCGCTGCGCATCCGCATCCATGGCGACTTCCACCTGGGGCAGGTGCTGGTCGCGCAGACCGACGCCTATCTCATCGATTTCGAAGGGGAGCCGGCGCGCCCGCTGGCCGAACGGCGCGCCAAGGCCCATCCCTCGCGCGACGTGGCGGGCATGCTGCGTTCCTTCGACTATGCCGCCGCCAGCCTGGCCGCTTCCGCCGGCGCCGGCCCGGGCGCCGAGCCCGCGGCGGGGGCCGAGGCGCCCGCCGGACAGGCCCTGCGCCAGCGGCGCGACGCGCTGCTGGCGCGCTTTCGCCACAGCGCCGGCACGGCCTTCCTGGACGCCTACCGCGAGGCGACCACCGCCTGCCCCCCGCTGGCCGCCGACGCCGGCGACGGGTCCGCCCTGCTCGAGCTTTCCCTGCTCGGCAAGGCCGCCTACGAAATCGCCTACGAAGCCGCGCACCGCCCGGATTGGCTGGCCGTCCCGGTGTCCGGCCTGATCGGGCTGGCCGCATCCATGCTGGACGACCCGCCCGCCGCGCCGGGGGAGGACAGGCCATGACACCCGCCGCGCTCGCCCCCGGCCTGGCGGCAGCGGCCGAAGCCCTGGCGCGCGGCCGCCATCGCGATCCCTTCTCGGTGCTCGGCCCCCATGCCGCGCACGGACATGGCCAGCTGCGCGCCTATCTGCCGGGTGCGCTGGCGGTCGAGGCGGTGACGGCCGGCGGCGGCCGGACACCGATGCGCGAGGCGGCCGAAGGCTTCTTCTTGGCCGACGCGCCCGGGCTGCAGCCGGGCTGCGGCCCAGCCTACCGCCTGCGCGTGCGCTGGCCGCGAGGCGAGCACGAAGCCGCAGACCCCTACGCCTTCGGGCCGCTGCTCGGCGCGCCGGACCTGGACCGGCTGCGCGCAGGCACCCATCCCGGCCTGGCCGATTGCCTGGGCGCCCATGCCGTCCGGGTGCAGGAAACCGACGGCGTGCGCTTCGCGGTGTGGGCGCCCAACGCCTGGCGCGTCTCCGTCGTCGGAAACTTCAACGGCTGGGACGGGCGCCGCCACGTCATGCGGCTGAGGCACGACGCGGGCGCATGGGAGATCTTCATCCCGGGCATCGGCCCGGGAGAACGCTACCAATACGAGATCGTGGCCGCAGACGGCACGCTGCTGCCGCGCAAGGCCGACCCGGTGGCGCGCCAGTCGGAGCGGCCCCCGGCCACCGCCTCCATCGTGGCCGACCCGCAGCCCCATGCCTGGACGGACCGGGAATGGATGGCGGGCCGCGCCGCGCGCCATGCGCCGGACGCGGCGCTGTCCATCTACGAAGTCCACGCAGGGTCGTGGCTGGGCCCCCCGGCGGACGACGGCCGGGTCTGGGAACGGCTGGCGGCGCGGCTGGTGCCGTACGCCTGCGCGCTGGGATTCACGCATATCGAACTGCTGCCGGTAATGGAGCACCCCTTCGGCGGCTCGTGGGGCTACCAGCCCCTGGGCCTGTTCGCGCCCACCGCGCGCTACGGCGCGCCGGCGGATTTCGCGCGCTTCGTCGACTGCTGCCACCGGGCCGGGCTGGGAGTGATCCTGGATTGGGTCCCCGCCCATTTCCCCTCCGATGCGCACGGCATCGCGCGCTTCGACGGCACCGCGCTCTACGAACACGGCGACCCCCGCGAAGGCCTGCACCCGGACTGGAACACCCTCATCTATAACCTGGGACGCACCGAGGTGCGCAACTTCCTGATGGCCAGCGCGCTGGAATGGCTGCGCCGCTACCATATCGACGGCCTGCGGGTCGACGCCGTGGCCTCCATGCTCTATCGCGATTACAGCCGCCGGCCCGGACTATGGGTTCCCAACCTGCACGGAGGGCGCGAAAACCTGGAAGCCGTCTCCTTCCTGCGGGAGCTGAACGCGGCCGTGGCCGCGGAGTGCCCGGGGGCGATGACCATCGCGGAAGAATCCACCGCCTGGCCGGGCGTCACCGCACCCGCCGCACAGGGCGGCCTGGGCTTCACGTACAAATGGAATATGGGGTGGATGCACGACACCCTGCGCTACATGGGCAAGGACCCCGTTCATCGCCCGCATCATCACGACGACATGATGTTCGGGATGGCCTACGCCTATTCCGAGCGCTTCGTCCTGCCCCTGTCTCACGACGAAGTGGTGCACGGCAAGGGTTCGCTGTTGGCCAGGATGCCTGGCGACCGCTGGCGCAAGTTCGCCAACCTGCGCGCCTATTTCGGGTTCATGTGGGCGCACCCGGGGCGCAAGCTGCTCTTCATGGGCGGCGAGATCGCGCAGGCCCGCGAGTGGGATCACGACGGCGCCGTGGACTGGGACGCCTGCGGCGACGCCTCGCATGCCGGCGTGCAGACGCTGGTGGCGGACCTGAACCGCTGCTACCGCGACCGGCCGGCGCTGCACCGGCGCGACTCCGATCCTTCGGGCTTCGCATGGGTGGTGGGCGACGACCGCGCCAACAGCGTGTTCGCTTTCCTGAGGCGCGACGGCGAGAACTGCATGCTGGCCGTGGCCAACATGACGCCGGTGCCGCGCCACGGCTACCGGATCGGCGTGCCTGCAGCCGGACGCTGGCGCGAGCGTATCAATACCGACGCCCGCGCGTACGGCGGCTCGGGCATGGGCAACGGCGGTGCGGCGGACACCGAGCCCGTGCCCGCCCACGGCCACGCGCAATCGCTGGCGCTCACCCTGCCGCCGCTGGCCACCCTGCTGCTGGAACCGGAAAGGTAAGCCCATGCACGCGTCCCTGCCCGCCCGCCTGGCCGCCGGCCTCCCCTACCCGCTGGGCGCGACCAGCGACGGCCTGGGGGTGAACTTCGCGGTGTTCTCCGCCAACGCGACCCGCATCGAGCTCTGCCTGTTCGACGCCAAGGGCCGCAAGGAGCTCGCCCGCCTGCCGCTGCCGGAATGCACCGACGAAGTCTGGCACGGCTACCTGCCCGATGCCGCGCCCGGCCTGCTGTACGGCTATCGCGCCTACGGCCCCTACGACCCGCGGCGCGGGCATCGCTTCAACCCCCACAAACTGCTGCTCGATCCGTATGCGCGCCGGCTGAGCGGCCCGCTGCGCTGGTCCGACGCCCTGTTCGGCTATCGCCTGCAGCATGCGCGCGCCGACCTCAGCATGGACCGCCGCGACAGCGCGCCCGCCATGCCCAAGGCCGTCGTGACGGAAGACTCCTTCAACTGGGGAGCCAGCGTACCCCCGCACACACCGTGGGCGCGCACGGTCATCTACGAAGCCCACGTGCGCGGCGTATCCATGTGCCGCGGCGACCTGCGACCGCCGCTGCGCGGCACCTGCGCGGCGCTGGCCGACCCGCGCTTCATCGAGCACCTGCAGGCACTGGGAGCCACCGCGGTGGAACTCATGCCGGTACAGGCCTTCCTGCAGGACCGCTTCCTGGTCGAGCGCGGGCTGCGCAATTACTGGGGCTACAGCACGCTGGGCTATTTCGCGCCCGAGCCCGGCTACCTCTCGCAGGGCGAACCCAACGAACTGCGCGTGGCGATCCGCCGCCTGCAGGCCGCCGGCATGGAAGTCATCCTGGACGTGGTCTACAACCATACCTGCGAAGGCAGCGAGCTCGGCCCCACGCTATCGTGGCGCGGGCTGGACAACGCCAGCTACTACCGCCTGGTGCCCGGCGACGAACGCCGCTACATCGACGACACCGGCTGCGGCAACACCCTGAACATCTCGCACCCGCGCGTGCTGCAGATGGTCATGGACTCGCTGCGCTACTGGGCCGCCGCCTACCGGGTGGACGGCTTCCGCTTCGACTTGGGCGTCACGCTGGGACGCGAGGGCACCGGCTTCGACCCCGGCTCCGGGTTCTTCGACGCCATTCTCCAGGACCCGGTGCTCTCGCGGCTGAAACTGATTTCCGAGCCCTGGGACCTGGGACCGGGCGGTTATCAGCTGGGCAATCATCCCCCCGTATTCGCCGAATGGAACGACCGCTTCGCCCACACCGTGCGCCGCTTCTGGCGAGGCGACCCGGGCATGCGGGGCGAGCTGGCCGCGCGCCTGGCGGGCTCCCGCGAACTGTTCGACCGGCGTCACCGGCGACCCTGGGCGTCCATCCATTTCGCCGCCGCGCACGACGGCTTCACCCTGGCCGACGCAACCTGCTACGAAGCCAAGCACAACGAGGCCAACGGCGAGGACGGGCGCGACGGGCAGGACGAGAACTTCAGCGCCAACTGGGGAACGGAAGGCCCGACCGAAGACCCCGAGATCCTCGCGCTGCGGGGCCGCGCCGCGCGCGCCATGCTGGCCACCGTATTCTTTGCGCACGGCACGCCCATGCTGCGCGCCGGCGACGAGTTCGGCAACAGCCAGCAGGGCAACAACAACGCCTACTGCCAGGACAACGAAGTATCCTGGCTGGATTGGGAACAGGCTGCCGGCGACGACGGCCGCCGCCTGTCCGCCTTCGTCGGCAGGCTGGCGGCGTTGCGGCGCGACCGGGCTTCGCTGCGCGTGCCGCGCTATGGCGACGCCGCCCGGCAGGTGGCGCCCGGGATCGCGGCGATGTCCTGGCACGACGCCGATGGCGCGCCCATGGCAGGCGACGCCTGGGAGCGCCCCGACGGCCGCGTCCTGGGCCTGCGCCGCGCGCAGGAGGACGGCGGCGGCGTGGACGTCTCGCTGCTGCTGGTCAACGCCGGCGACCGGCCGCAGGCATTCCGGCTGCCCGACCCGCCGCTGGACTGGGAACTGCTGCTGGATACGTCCGCTCCCCAGGCCGCGGCCCGGCCCGCGGCGCAGGCCGCGCTGGACGTGCCGGCCCACGGCCTGCTGCTGCTCGGCTGCCTGCTGCCCGGGAATGCCCCATGAGCGCCGCACCCGCCCCTTTCCGGCCCTGGCTGGGCGCGAACGCGGCCGGCGGCGGGCGCACGCGCTTTCGCCTCTGGGCGCCGTCGCTGGCCGCCGTCACGCTGGAAGTGCAAGGCATGGCGCCGCTGCCAATGCAGCCCGGGCCCGACGGGGTATTCGAGACCGAGGCCCGCTGCGGGCCAGGCGCGCGCTACCGCTATCGGGTCGCCCCCGGCCTGGCCGTACCCGACCCCGCGTCGCGCCTGCAGGACGGCGACGTCCACGACGCCAGCATCGTGGTCGACGATGCCCATCCCTGGCGCCATCCCGACTGGCGCGGCCGCCCCTGGCACGAAACGGTGGCCTGCGAAGCGCACCCCGGGCTGCTGGGCGGCTACTCCGGCATCGAGCGGCGGCTGCCGCAATGGGCGCGGCTGGGCGTGACGGCGGTCCAGCTGATGCCGGTGGCGGATTTCGCGGGCGAGCGCAACTGGGGCTACGACGGAGTGCTGCCTTATGCGCCGGAGCGCCGCTACGGCAGCCCCGAGGCGCTCAGGCGCATGATCGATACCGCGCACGGCCTGGGAATGATGGTATTCCTGGACGTTGTCTACAACCATTTCGGCCCCGAGGGCAACTACCTGCCCCGCTACGCACCCGAGTTTTTCCGCAGCGACCGCGACACGCCATGGGGGGCGGCCATCGACTTCCGCCGTCCGCAGGTACGGCGGTTCTTCGCCGAGAACGCGCTGTACTGGCTTTCGGCCTACCGCTTCGACGGCCTGCGGCTCGATGCCGTGCATGCCATTTCCGAACCGGGGTGGCTGCCCGAGATGGCGCGCTTCGTGCGGTCCGCGCTGGAGCCGGGCCGGCACATCCACCTGATGCTGGAGAACGACGACAACGACGCCGCCCTGCTCGAGCAGGGCTTCGACGCGCAATGGAACGACGACGGCCACCATGTGCTGCACCATCTGCTCACCGGCGAATCGCAGGGCTATTACGCCGACTACGCCGACCGCCCGGCGCAGCGGCTGGCGCGCTGCCTGGCCGAAGGCTATGCCTACCAGGGCGAGGCATCGGCCAGCCGGGAAGGACGGCGCCGCGGCTCGCCCAGCGCGCACCTGCCGCCCACCGCCTTCATGCTGTTTCTGCAGAACCACGACCAGGTGGGCAACCGCGCGCAAGGGGAACGGCTGGTTTCGCTGTGCGGCGACGGGCCGGCGCTGCGCGCCGCGGTGGCGCTGCAACTGCTTGCGCCGCAGATTCCCCTGCTCTTCATGGGCGAAGAATGGGGCGCCCGCGAACCCTTCCTGTACTTCACGGGATACCGCGACGCGGACCTGGCGGCAGCGGTGCGGGAAGGCCGGCGGCGCGAATTCGCGGCCTTTGCCGACTACGCCCGGCCCGCGCAGCAGGCCGCCATCCCCGACCCCAACGCCCCCGCCACCTGGCGGCGCTGCCTGCTGCCCGGGGCCCCGCCGGACGCCCGGGCACGGAACTGGCTGGCCTATTACCGCGGCCTGCTGGCCCTGCGCCGGCGCGAGATCGTGCCGCGCCTGCCCGGTGCGCGGGCGACGGGCGCGCGCGCCGTCGGCCCGGCCGCCGCACGCGCCTGCTGGAGACTGGGCGACGGCTCGCGGCTATCGCTGCACGTCAATCTGGGTCCTCAGGCCTGCCCTTGCGACCCGCTGGCCGTGCCGGACGCGGAGCCGCTTTTCGAGACCCCGTCCGGCGCCGGACGCGCGCTGGCGGCGGGCACGCTGCCGGCCGCCTGTCTGGTCGCCATGCTGGAGGACGCCACGTGAACCCGACGCCCGGCAAGGCTCCCGGCCCGTACCGCGAGCCGCTGCACGAACTGGCCGCCCGGGCCGGCATCCTGGTCGACTGGAATGACGCGCACGGCCGCCCCCGCCGGGTGGCCGACGACGTGCTGCGCACCGTACTGGACGCGCTGGAACTGCCGGCCGGCACGCCGGCGCAGGCACGCGACAGCCTGGCCCGCCTGCGGCGCGAAGATATGCCGGGCGCCCTGCCGCTGCTGGTGATCGATGCCGGCGCCGCCTTCGATCTGCCGCGCGCCCCCTCCGGCGGCTTCCTGCTGGAAGACGAAGACGGCCGCCGCCATGCCGGCACCGCGGCCAGCCTGGGCAACGGCCGGGCGCGGCTGCCGGGCATCGTCCGCCCCGGGTACTACCGCCTGTCCATGGGCCAGGCCCGGTACCGGCTGGCCGTCGCGCCCCGCTGCCCGTCGGTGCGGGAGGCGGCGGGCACGGCGTCCCGGCTGTGGGGCGTCGCGGCGCAGGTCTACAGCCTGCGGCGCGGCGAAGCCGCCGACCCGGCCCAGGGCATGGGCTACGGCGACTTCGGCGCACTGGCCGCCCTGGCCCGCGCATCGGGCCGGCAAGGAGCGACCGCGCTGGCGATCAGCCCTGTGCATGCCATGTTCAGCGCCGACCCCGGCCGCTGCAGCCCGTACTCGCCGTCCAGCCGGCTGTTTCTCAACGCCCTGTACGGCGACCCCGCGGCAGTGCTGGGCGGCGAAGCCGTGGCCACGGCACTGCGCGCGCACAGGCTGGGCGAACGCGCCCTGCGGCTCGAGGCGCTCGATCTCATCGACTGGCCGCGGGCCGGCGCCCTGCGTCTGGAACTGCTGCACGCCCTGCACGCCTCCTGGCGCGGCAGCGCCTCGTCCGCGCTGCGGGAAGATTTCCTGCGCTACCGGGAAGCGGGCGGCGAAGCATTGGAAAGCCACGCCCGCTTCGAGGCGCTGCACGCGCTGGCCATGGCCGCACCCGGCGGTTCGGCCGGATGGCGCGACTGGCCGCAGGCGCTGCGCGACCCCGCCGGCGCGGCCGTGCGCGACTATGCCGCCGCCCACGAAGAAGAGGTGGAGTTCCATGCCTTTGCGCAATGGATCGCCGCGCGCAGCCTGGAGGGCGCGCAGCGCGCGGCGCGGGATTCGGGCATGCGGATCGGCCTGATCGCGGACCTGGCGGTCGGCGCCGACCCCGACGGCAGCCACGCCTGGAGCCGCCAGGCGGACATCCTGCGCGGGCTATCGCCCGGCGCGCCCGGCGACCTCTACCACCCCGGCGGGCAGGCCTGGAACCTGACCGCCTTCTCGCCGCGCCGGCTCAGGCAGGACGGCTACCGCGCCTACATCGAGATGCTGCGCGCCGCGCTGGCGCATGCCGGCGGCCTGCGCGTCGACCATGCCCTGGGCCTGGCCCGCATGTGGCTGGTGCCGGACGGCGCGGCGCCCAGCGACGGCGCCTACCTGCGCTATCCGCTGGACGACATGCTGCGCCTGATCGCCCTCGAGGCCTGGCGCCGCCGGGCCATCGTGGTCGGAGAGAACCTGGGCACCGTACCCGCGGGCTTCGACCCGCGCATCGCGCGCGCCGGCATGCTGGGCACGGACGTGCTCTGGTTCGCGCGCGGACCGGCCGGCGCCTGCGGCGTCGCGCCCTTCCTGCCGCCCGGACAATGGCCCGCCCACGCCGTCGCGGCCACGACGACACACGACCTGCCCACCGTGGCGGGCTGGTGGCTCGGGCGCGACCTGGACTGGCGCCGGAAGCTGGGCCTGCCGTGCGACGGGGAAAGCGGGCCGGACCCGCGCGAGCGGCGCCAGGCGGAACGCGCCGCCCTGTGGGAAGCCGTGGCCGGCCCCGCCGCGGGCGAGCCGCCGCCCCGGCCGCCCCTGGAAGCGATCCTGGGCCACGTCGCCGACACCCCGTGCCCGCTGACGCTGGCGCCGCTCGAAGACCTGCTCGGCCTGGAGGAACAGGCCAACCTGCCCGGTACCGTGGACGGGCATCCCAACTGGCGCCGCCGGCTGCCGGTCGCGGCGCAGCGGATCTACGACGCGCCCGGCGTCGGCGCGCGCCGCGCGGCGCTGGCACGCGGCAGGAGCCCGGCATGAGCCTTCCCCGGTCCACCGTGCGGCTGCAGCTGCACCGGCGCTACACGCTGTGCCACGCCTGCGAACAGGTACCCTATTTCTCCGCGCTGGGCATCAGCCATCTCTACGTCTCGCCGATCACCCGCGCCCGCGCCGGCTCCGCCCACGGCTACGACGTGGTCGACCATGGCACGGTCAACCCCGAGCTGGGCGGCATCGAGGCCCTGCGCGCGCTGGCGGCGCGGCTCAGGGAATACGGCATGGGCCTGATCGCGGACATCGTTCCCAACCATATGGCCGCCAGCGCGGAGAACGACTGGTGGTGGACTGTGCTCAAGACCGGGCGCGACAGTCCCCACGCGAGCTGGTTCGACATCGACTGGGATCCTCCCGACTCGGCCCTGCGGGGCAAGATCCTGCTGCCCGTGCTGGCCCAGCAGTACGGGCCGGCGCTGGAAAGCGGCGCCATCGCCCTGCGTTTCGACGAGGAAAACGGTAACTTCTTCATCCAGGCCAACGGCGCGCACTACCCCGTCGCGCCCGGCACCGTGCGCCCGCCGCGCGGCGGCAGTATGCAGAATCTGCTGGCGGCGCACGATGCCACGCACCCCGTGAGCCGCCAGCGCCTGCACCGCCTGCTGGAACGCCAGCATTACCGCCTCGCCTGGTGGCGCTGCGCTTCCGACGCCGTCAACTGGAGGCGCTTCTTCGAAATCGGCGACCTGGTGGGCGTCAGAGTGGAAGACCCGGCAGTCTTCGACGCCGTGCATGCGGGCGTGCTGGCCCTGTACGAAGAGGGCCTGATCGATGGCGTCCGGATCGACCATGTCGACGGCCTGGCCGATCCGACCGCCTATTGCCGGCGCCTGCGAGCCCGGCTGGAAGCCGGCTCGGCGCGCCGCCCGCCGGGACTGCGCGGCCAGCCGCCCTACATGGTGGTCGAAAAAATCCTGGCGCCGGACGAAACCCTGGATCCGCGCTGGCCGGTGCACGGCACCACGGGCTACGACTTCATGAACGACGCCGGCGCGGTGCTGCACGCCCCGCAAGGCGAGGCGGCGCTGACGCGATTGTGGGAACGGGTGGCGGACGACCCTTCGCCCTATCCGGCGGTGGTGGAGCGGGCCCGGCGCCTGATGCTGGAGCGCCACTTCGCGGCCGAGCACCATGCCGCGGCGCGCGCACTGCTGGACGTGGCGCGCGCCGACCCGGCCACGCGCGACTGGGGCGGGCACGGCATCTGGCGGGCGCTGGGCGAGCTGCTGGCCGGTTTTCCGGTCTACCGCACCTATATCGATGCGCAGGGCCGCAGCCCCGCCGATACCGCGGCGTTCGAGCATGCGCTGGGCGCCGCCCACGATCGCCTGCACGGCCAGCACGACGGCGACGACGTGGCGCTGGTCTACCAGCTGGATGCATGGCTGGGCGGCGAGCCGGCCGGCCAGGAGCCGGAGGCGCGCCGCCATGCCCGGCAAACGGCGCTGCGCAAGTTCCAGCAGCTTACGCCGGCGCTGGCCGCCAAGGCGGCCGAGGATACGGCCTTCTACCGCTATGGCCGCCTGCTCTCGCGCAACGAAGTCGGCGCCGATCCGGGCTTGCTGTCGCTGGACGCGGAAACGTTCCTGCAGCGGTGTGCGGCGCGCCCGCCGCACGCCATGGTGGCCACCGCCACCCACGACCACAAGCGGGGAGAGGACGTGCGGGCGCGCCTGGCGGTGCTCAGCGAAGCCGCCGTCGCCCGCGACTGGAGCCAGGCGGCCGAGCAATGGCTGGACGAGGACGCGCGACGCGTCCCGGCCGCCGAATTGCCGGCGGCCGCCGACCGGTACATGCTGTACCAATGCCTGGTCGGCGCGTGGCCGCCGGACCTCGCGCAGGACGACGAGGCCGGCGTGCGGGCCTATGTCGAGCGGGTGGGCGCGTGGCAGGCCAAGGCGCTGCGCGAAGCCAAGCTGCGCACCAGCTGGTTCACGCCCCACGTGGGCTACGAGCGGGCCTGCCGGCTGTTCCTGGATGCCGTCATGCAAGCCGGCGACGGCCTGGCGCGGCTGCCGGCGATGGCCGGCTGGGCGCAGCGCCTGGCACCCGCCGGCGCGGTCAACGGGCTGGCCCAGGCCGTGCTGCGGCTCGGCGTACCGGGCATACCGGACCTGTACCAGGGCACGGAATTCTGGGACTTCAGCCTGGTCGATCCGGACAACCGCCGACCGGTCGACTACGCCGCACGGGAAGCCGCCCTGCGGGCCTCGGACGATGCCGGACCGGCCGAGCTGCTGGCGGACTGGCGCAGCGGCCGCATCAAGCAGGCCGTGCTGTGCCGCGGGCTGGCCCTGCGGCGGGAATGCGCCGGACTGTTCGCGCGCGGCGCGCTGCTGCCGCTGCGTGCGCAGGGCGCCGCCGCCGGCCACGTGCTGGCATTCGAACGCCGTCTGCAGTCGCAATCCGTGATCGTCGTCGTGCCGCGCCACTGCGCGGGCCGGCTGGCGGGAGACGGGCGGCCCATGCCCGACCCTGCGGCATGGCGCGACACGTCCCTGGCCTTGCCCCGCAGGCTGGCCGGACGCACGCTGTTCGACGTGCTGAGCCGCCAGCCGCGCCGCATCGACGCCGACGGCACGCTGGCCGCGGCCGAAGCGCTGCGCGACCTGCCGGTCGCCATGCTGGCGACGCGCTGAGCCAAGGGCCACCTACCGTCAATCCCGCGCCCACCCGCGCGAACGCGCCACCGCCTGCCGCCAGCGCTTCAGGCGCGCGGCGCGCGCCGGGGCGTCGAGCGCGGGCAGGAAGCGCCGCTCTTCTTCCCACAAGGCGGCGAGTTCGGCGCCGTCGCGCCAGAATCCGGTGGCCAGGCCCGCCAGGCAGGCCGCGCCCAGCGCGGTGGTTTCGGTGACGCGGGGCCGCACCACCGGCACGCCGAGGAAATCGGCCTGCATCTGCATGAGCAGGTCGTTGCGGCTGGCGCCGCCGTCGACCCGCAACTCCGACAGCGCAATGCCGGAATCGCGCGCCATGGCGCCGAACACGTCGGCCACCTGCAGAGCGATGGACTCCAGGGCCGCCCGCGCCACATGGGCCGCGGTGGTGCCGCGGGTCATGCCCACCAGGGTGCCGCGGGCGTGGCCGTCCCAGTCCGGCGCCCCCAGGCCGGCAAAGGCCGGCACCAGGAACACGTCGCCGGTGTCGGGCACCGATGCCGCCAGCGCCTCCACTTCCCCGGACGAGCGGATCAGGCGCAGGCCGTCGCGCAGCCACTGCACCGTGGCGCCGGCCATGAAGACGCCGCCCTCCAGGCAATAGGCCACCGGATGCGCCGCGCCGGCCGGCCCCTGCCAGCCGACGGTGGTCAGCAGCCGGTTGCGGCTGCGCACCGCCGCGGCGCCCGTGTTCATCAGCATGAAGCAGCCGGTTCCGTAGGTATTCTTCGCCATGCCCGGCTCGAAGCAGGCCTGGCCGAACGTGGCGGCCTGCTGGTCGCCCGCCACGCCGGCGATCTCGACCGGCGCGCCGAACCAGCGCTCGTGGGCCCGCGCCAGCACGCCGCTGGAAGGCACCACGCGGGGCAGCACCGCGGCCGGGATGTCGAACAGCGCCAACAGGTCGGCGTCCCACTGCAACGTATGGATGTTGAAGAGCAGCGTGCGGGAGGCATTGCTCGCGTCGGTGGCGTGCACCCGGCCGCCGGTCAGGTTCCAGACCAGCCAGGCGTCCACGGTGCCGAAGGCCAGCTCGCCCCGTGCGGCGCGCATGCGCGCCCCCGGTACATGGTCCAGCAGCCATTGCAGCTTGGTGCCGGCGAAATAGGCGTCGATCACCAGGCCGGTCTTGGCCTGGATGCGCGCCGCGTGGCCCTGCCGCCGCAGCGCGTCGCAATGCGCCGCGGTGCGCCGGTCCTGCCAGACGATGGCGTTGGCCACCGGCCTGCCCGTGGCGCGGTCCCACAGTACGACGGTCTCGCGCTGGTTCGCGATGCCCACGGCGGCCAGCCGGGAGGCCGCGGCCGGCGCTTGGCGCAACGCCTCGCGGGCCACCTCCAGCTGGGTATCCCAGATTTCGGCCGGGTCGTGCTCGACCCAGCCCGGCCGGGGAAAGATCTGGCGGAACTCGCGCTGGGCCGAAGCCGCGATGCGCCCCTTGCGGTCGAACAGCATGGCCCGCGAACTGGTCGTACCCTGGTCCAGGGCAAGCACGTAATCCATGGTTTCCCTCCGTGGCGGCCGGCACGGCGCGCGCCCGCCGCCGAAGCGACGATGGTACTACCGGGGCCGCCTGCCGCAAGGAAGGCCGCGCGGCGAGCCCGCCTTCTGCTATCGTGTCCGCTCGACACCCCGAGGAGACCGGCCATGCAGCGCGATTTCGACCTAGTCGTCATCATCCTGGGCGCCCTGCGCGACGCGCCCGCGGCAGCCTTGAGCGGCGCCGCCATCCAGGCCGCCGCCCTGCCCGAGCCCGACGGCGCCAGGGCGCAGGAAATCGTCCAGCTCCATCTCGAGATCCTCGAAGACGCGGGTCTGGTCAAGCGGCTGTCGGCCGGCTCGACACCGGGCGACAGCATGTGGCGCATCACCTGGAAAGGCTACGACGCCCTGGACCAGGAAGAAGAAGACGATGACGAGGACGACGACTGACGCGCGGGCGCGTCCCGGCCGGGGGCTCCGGGCAGGCTGAGATGGCTGGCCCCGCTGTCGGCCTGCGGCGCGCCTACGACCCGCCGGACGGCGGCTATCGCGTGCTGGTCGACCGCGTCTGGCCGCGCGGCCTCACCCGAGATGCCCTGGCGCTGGACGCGTGGCTGCGCGAGCTCGCACCCAGCGCCGCGCTGCGCAAGGCCTTCGGGCACGACCCGGCGCGCTGGGAAGCCTTCCGCCGGGACTACCTGCGCGAACTGTCGGCCGGCGAGCAGCAGGCCCGCATGCGCGAGCTGCTGGAATCTGCCGGCCACCGCCGCATCGTGCTGGTCTATGGTGCGCGCGACACCGAGCGCAACCAGGCGGCGGTGCTGCGCGAAGCATTGCTGGCGCTTGTCCGCCGCAGCCCGCCAGAGTAGTTCTCGAACGCCGCCCGGCCGCGGCGCGGATGCCCGCCGCCGGGGCGTTACGGCAGGGGCTTCGCGTCGTGCCCTGCCCGATCCTGTCGGCAGGCATGCGCCGGCTCGCTTCCTAAGCCTGCACGCCTTCCCCAGTCCCTG
>Ga0180222_1001991_pt1 | contig 18312 bp, 19 predicted proteins | sample eDN5th37CKraftOP_FD_151336 | JGI IMG/M metagenome (GOLD analysis project Ga0180222, IMG submission 151336) | Enriched Organic Plus compost microbial communities from Emeryville, California, USA - eDNA 5th pass 37_C Kraft OP (version 2) (version 2) ... | reverse complement strand
TGCGGCACACCAGGAATGCCCTGCGTCTTTCGGCGCATCATTCCCCTCACCCTTCGGCAATTGCGGCGTCCCCGCGCCGGCCAAATAACAGGGGCGATGACGCTCGCGCGCGTCCACCCCCCGAATCCGGTAAAGTCCCACTATGCCCGTTCGTCAGCTTTCCGAGGCCCTGGTCAACCGCATCGCCGCTGGCGAGGTGGTGGAGCGGCCTGCCAGCGCCGTGAAGGAACTCGTCGAGAACGCCCTCGATGCCGGCGCGCGGAAAATCGAGATCGTGACCGACGGCGGCGGCCTGCGGCTGATCCGGGTCACCGACGACGGCTCCGGCATGACCAAGGCCGATCTCTGCCTTGCGGTCGAGCGCCATGCCACCTCGAAGCTCGCCGAGAACGACGACCTGATGGCGATCGCGACGCTCGGATTTCGCGGCGAGGCCTTGCCCTCGATCGGCGCGGTGTCGAAGCTCACCGTGGTGACGCGCCATGCCGGCGAGCCGCACGCCTGGGCGCTGGATGTCGAGGCCGGCTCCAAATCCGCGCCCGCTCCGGCCGCGCTGAAGTCCGGCACCCGCGTCGAGGTCCGCGACCTGTTCTACGCGACCCCGGCGCGGCTGAAATTCATGAAGAGCGAGCGGGCTGAAGGCGAAGCGGTGCGCGAGGTGGTGCGGCGGCTTGCGATGAGCCGGCCCGATGTCGCCTTCACCCTTGCCGGAGAGGAGCGCGCGCATGTCACCTGGCCGGCGGCGCTGCCGGGTCCGGCCGGACGGCTGGCGCGGCTCGGCGACATTCTCGGCGCCGATTTCCGCGAGAATGCCGTGGAGGTGCGCGCCGGCCGCGAGGGGCTCTTCGTTGAGGGATTTGCGGCGCTGCCGACCTTTTCCCGCGCCAATTCGCTCGGCCAATATCTGTTCGTCAACGACCGGCCGGTGCGCGACAAGCTCCTGATCGGCGCGGTCCAGGCCGCCTATGCCGATTATCTGCCGCGCGGGCGCTATCCTGCGCTCGCCCTGTTCGTCAGCATCGATCCGCGCGAAGTCGATGTGAATGTCCATCCGGCCAAGACCGAGGTGCGGTTTCGCGATCCCGGCCTCGTGCGGAGCCTGATCCTCGGCGCTCTGCGCGAGGCGCTGACGCGGGAAGCGGGCCGCGCCGCCAGCACCGGCGGCGAAGCGACGATCAGCGCGCTGCGCCCGGCATCGTCGCCGCCACGGGGCGGATGGGACTGGCGGCGTTCGCCCGCAGCGCCCTACCCGGTGCAATCCTTCCCCTCGCAGGGCAACGCGGCCCTCGGTCTCGCCGAGGCGGCGCAGGCGGTGTTCGATGTCGGCCCCGCCGCTGCCAGTGCGCGCGTCGAGACGATCGCGCCCGCGGCCGATGCGCTCGACAAGCCGCTGGGCGCGGCGCGTGCGCAGGTCCACGACACCTACATCGTGTCGCAGACCCGCGACGGACTCGTCATCGTCGATCAGCATGCCGCGCATGAGCGGCTGGTCTATGAGCGGCTGAAGGCGGCGGTGGAGCGCGACGGCGTCGCGCGCCAGATCCTGCTGATTCCCGAAATCGTCGAGATGGAGGAAAGCGATGTCGCGCGGCTGACCGCGCGCGCTGCAGAACTCGAGAAATATGGCCTCGTGCTGGAGGGCTTCGGCCCCGGCGCGGTCGCCGTGCGCGAAACGCCGTCGCTCCTTGGCGAGATCGATGCGGCGGCGCTGGTGCGCGACCTCGCCGAGCACATGGCCGAATGGGACGACGGACTTCCGCTGGAGCGCCGCCTGATGCATGTCGCCGCCACCATGGCATGCCATGGCTCGGTGCGCGCCGGACGCCGGCTGAAGGCGGAGGAAATGAACGCGCTGCTGCGCGAAATGGAGATCACGCCGAATTCCGGGCAATGCAATCACGGCCGCCCGACCTATGTGGAGCTGAAGCTGACGGATATCGAGCGGCTGTTCGGGCGGAAGTGATTGATCATGTCCGCGTCATCGCCATTGCGACCGGCTTTAAGCCAGCCGCAAAAACACAATCTCCGTATCGTCGTAATCCCGGCGCTCGATCTCCTCGAACCCCTCCGGCGTCACGAACGCGTTCTTTGCTTCCTCGACCACGATCAGCACGTCGTCCCTCAGCCATCCGCCGGAACGGGCCGACGCAAGCGCCTTCTCCGCGAGCCCCTTGCCATAGGGCGGATCGAGGAACACCAGCGAGAACGGCTCGTTCGGATGCACGTCACCGAGCCTCGTCGCATCGCGCCGGAAGATGCGGCTGATGCCGGCGGTGCCCATCGTTTCCACGTTCTGCCGGATCAACGCGCGCGCCTCCGCGCCGTCATCCACGAACAGCGCGAACGCCGCGCCGCGCGACAACGCTTCCAGTCCGAGCGCGCCGGTGCCGGCAAACAGATCGAGCACGCGCGCATCAGTGACCGGATCGCCATAGGCATGCGTCAGGATGTTGAAGATGGATTCGCGCGTGCGGTCCGAGGTCGGCCGGATGTCTTGCGATCGCGGGCCGGTGAGCGTGCGGCCGCGAAACCTGCCGCCGACGATTCGCATCAGAATGTCCGCTTCGGCCGTTTGCCGCGCTGTTCGCGTTTGACGCGGCCGGTGGCGGGGCGATCCGACGTACGGAAACGGTCGCGCGACGGACGCGCGGCCTTACCTTTCGGCTTCGCCTCGTCCGCGCGCGGCTTGCCTGCTTGCTGCTGCTTGGTTGCGCGCGAGGGTTTCGGTGAAGCCTGCTTCGGAAGCTTTGCAGCTCTGCCGCGCTCGCGCGGATGGGGCACAATGAGATCGTCATCGGGCTCGGGTTCGGCGATGACGCTGATCGGTCCGGTGAAATCCGCCTCCGACTCTTTGGCGATACGCTCGCCGAGCTGCTCGCGCAGATGCCGCGTCCGCACTTCTTCGACCGCGCCCTCGGGAAGTTCGCCGAGCTGGAAGGGGCCGAACGAGACGCGGATCAGGCGATTCACCTTCAGCCCGAGATGCTCCAGCACATTGCGCACTTCGCGGTTCTTGCCCTCGCGGATGGCGAAGGTCAGCCAGACATTGGCGCCCTGCACGCGATCCATCGTGGCCTCGATCGCGCCGTATCGAATGCCGTTGACCGTCACGCCCTTGCGCAGCGCATCGAGCTGCGGCTGCGTCACCGTGCCATGCGCCCGCACCCGATAACGCCGCAGCCATCCGGTGGACGGCATTTCAAGAACGCGCGCCAGCCCGCCGTCATTGGTCAGAAGGAGCAGGCCTTCGGTATTGAGATCGAGCCGCCCCACGCTGACGACGCGCGGCAGGGTCTTCGGCAGCTTCTCGAAAATGGTCGGGCGCTTTTCGGGGTCGGCATGCGTCGTCACGAGGCCGCGCGGCTTGTGATACAGGAACAGCCGCGTGCGCTCGCGCTGCGGCAGCGGCTTGCCATCCACCGCGATCTTGTCCCGCGCCGTGACGTTGAGCGCGGGCGACGAGATCACGGCCCCGTTCACCGACACGCGTCCCTGCGAGATCCAGGCTTCCGCCTCGCGCCGCGAGCACAGCCCGGCGCGGGCCATCACCTTGGCGATCCGGTCGCCCGCGACACTCGATTCTTCCTGTTGAACCATGGGCAGTCTTATGCCGGGCATTGGCGCACGAATAAAGCGCCCATATAAGGACGCCGATGTCGCGAAGCTTCATGGACCAGGCGCTGGATCTCGCCCGGGCCGCCGCGTCGGCCGGCGAGGTGCCGGTCGGCTGCGTGGTGGTCCGCGATGGCGCCGTCATCGCAGGGGCCGCCAACCGCACGCTTACCGACCGCGACCCGACCGCCCATGCCGAAATTGTCGCGCTACGCGAGGCCGCGCGCATTCTGGATACCGAACGCCTGACCGATTGCGACCTCTACGTCACGCTCGAACCATGCGCGATGTGCGCGGGCGCCATTTCCTTCGCCCGCATCCGCCGCCTGTATTACGGCGCGGCCGATCCAAAAGGGGGCGCGGTGGACAATGGCGTGCGGTTTTTCGAAGCCGCGACCTGCCATCACCGGCCGGAGGTCTATGGCGGGATCGGGGAGCGCGAAGCCTCGGCGCTGTTGAAGGACTTTTTCGCGGCGCGGCGCTAGGCGGCCAGCAGCTTCCCGAGCTTCTCCCTCAATTCCGCACGGACCGGCTCGGACGCGCGCAGGATCGCGCTCGCCCGCAGGAAATCGAGCGCACGGAAAACGCCGACATTCGGCCGCAGCACGATGTCGGGCGCGCCATGTTTCATCTTCTCGTCGATGATTGTCTGCGCCATGACCAGAATTGTCGCGAGATAACATTCGAACGTATCGGGCATGTCGGTGCAGTCCGCGGCCGGGGGACCTGCCACATCGACGGCAATGATGATATCGGCAATACCGCGCACGCGATCGAACGGCAGCGGATTGGTGGCGCCGCCGTCGACCATGACGCGGCCGTCCACCACGACCGGACGGCTGAGCCCCGGAATCGCCATCGAGGCCGCGATCGCAGCGCGAAGCGAGCCCGACGAAATCGCCGCCTCGCGCCGCGCATAGAGGTCCGAAGCGATAATGGTGAGCGGGATCTTCAACTCGCGGAAATCGTTCGGCACGCGATCGGGCAGGAATTGCGCGCAGAATTTCTCCGCGTCGATCAGCGCGGCGCTGCGAAGTCCGGACGCGATCAGCGATCCGATGCTGCCGCCGGCGCGGGCGGCGATCAGCTTGCTGAACACGCCAGCGCGATCGCGCGCCAGCGCCATGACATGCTTGCGGAGCTCGGCTCCGCTCATGCCCGCAGCATAGGGTGCGCCGATCAAGGCACCGATCGACGTACCGGCAATGGCGACCGGACGGATGCCCAACTCGTCCAGCGTTTCGAGCACGACGATGTGAGCGAGCCCGCGCGCGCCGCCACCGCCGAGGGCAAGCGCAACGGTTTTCATCGCGCGCCCGCGCCTTGCGCGAAGCGCCACGCCGTGGCCGCGAGCGGCCGGATCATCGCCGCTTTTGCCGGCGCATGCTCGCTTGTCGCGGTGCCGTCGCGAACGCGGCCGATGATGCCCTGCAGGATCGCGGCGATGCGGAAGAAATTATAGGCGAGATAGACGTTGAGATGCGGCCGCGGATCGAAGCCGGTGCGCAACACATAGAGATCGACATAATCGGACAGCGACGGCAGCCCGAGGGCGGCGAGATCGAGCCCCACGAGTGATCCCGTGCCGGCACGGCTTTCCGAATGCGGCATATGCCATTGCATCAGATGATAGGTGAAATCGGCGAGCGGGTCGCCAAGCGTCGCCAATTCCCAGTCCAGCACCGCGATGATCTCGGGACGGTCCCGCGCAACCACGGTGTTGTCGAGGCGGTAATCCCCGTGCACAACGCGCACCGCCTGCTGCGGCGGCACGTTCCGCGGCAGCCATTCGATCAGCCGATCCATGTCCGCGATGATTTCGGTCTCCGACGCGCGATATTGCTTCGACCAGCGGTCTACCTGGCGCGCGACATAGCCCTCGCCGCGTCCGAAGTCGGACAGGCCGATGGCCGACGGATCGAAGCTGTGCAGCTTCGCGATCGTGGCATTCATCGAATCGTAGACCGCAGCGCGCTCGGACGGCGTCGCGCCGGGCATGTCCGGGTCCCAGAAGACACGGCCGTCGGCAAAGCTCATCACATAGAAGGCGGTTCCGGCGATGCTGTCATCGGCGCAATAGACCAGCGCTTCGGGCACCGGAAAGCCATGCTGCGACAGCGCCGAAATGACACGGAATTCACGATCCACCGCGTGAGCCGACGGCAGCAGCTTGCCGGGTGGCTTGCGGCGCAGCACGTAGCGCCGGTGCGGCGTCTCCAGAAGATAGGTCGGGTTGGACTGGCCGCCGCGAAACTGGCGTATCGTCAGCGGGCCGGCGAAGCCAGCGATCCGGCCCTTGAGATAATCAGCAAGGCGCGCCGCATCGATCGCCAGCGCAGGCGCCACCTCCTTCGTTCCGGAAAAGGCCGCCTGCCGGTCGATCCCTGTCATGGCTCGTCAGGAACGGAAGAACTCGAGCAACGCGCGTGACGTCGCCTCCGGATTTTCCTCGGCGAGGAAATGGCCGGAGTCGATCGGCTTGCCCGACACCTCCTTCGCCCAGTCCTTCCAGATTGCGAGTGGCGAATTTTCGGCCGGAATGCCGGCGGCGCCCCACAGCGCGATCATCGGAGCAGAAATCTTGTTGCGTGCGGCGTGGTCGAACTCGTCATGGCCGAGATCGGTGGTCGCGCCGGCGCGATAATCCTCGCACGTCGCATGGATCCGCAGCGGATCGGAGAAGAAGGCGTGGTAATGCGCGAGCGCCCGCGGATCGAAGGCCGAGAGGTCCTTGGCCTTGGTCCAGCTCGCCATCTTGTAATCGAGATATTCAATTGGCGCCTTCTCGATCAGCATTTCCGGCATCGGGTATCTCTGCGCGAGAAACGGCCAGTGCCAGACCTTCATGGCGAGGGTGTGGTCCATGCGGTGCCACATCTCGAAGGTCGGAATGATGTCGAGCACCGCGAGCTTGATCAGCCGGCCCGGATGGTCGAGGGCGAGGCGATACGACACCCGGCCGCCGCGGTCATGTCCGGCGAGATAGAAGCGCGCATAGCCGAGCTTCTCCATCAGCTCGACCATGACTTTCGCCATCGAGCGCTTGTCATACGGCGCGTGCCCCTTGCCGGAGCGCGGCGCAGCCGACCAGCCATAGCCCGGCAGGTCGGGCAGGATCAGGCGGAATTTGGCGGCAAGCGCGGGCGCCACCTTGTGCCACATGACATTCGTTTGCGCGTAGCCGTGGAGCAACAGAAGCGGCGGACCGTCGCCCCCGGAGCGCGCGAACATGCGGCCGGCCTGGGTGTCGATCCAGTGCGATTCAAATCCGGGATAAAGATCGGCGAGGTCGGTCATGGCCCTGCCGTTCTAGCCGATGCGTCTCATGGACGCCATGCCGGAACGATGTCGGTATGCACGAAGTCGTCGCCCTTGAAGAGAAGTGGAAGATCGCGGGTCTTGGCGAGCGCGTACGAAAAGCAATCGCCAAGGTTAAGGCGCGCACGGTGTCGGCCTTTGCCATACAGATCGAAAGCGGCCACGCTTGCTTCTGCGAGAATTGGATCGACAGCAACGATTTCAATTCTGAATTCTTCAAACAATGCACTGACTTTTTGAGCTGCAGTGGTTTTTGATCGACCAGTCAGCGCCATGACGGCTTCAACATATGAGACGGCCGAGCATTGGGCGCCGTCAGTTTGATCCAGGATATTGATGAAGGTCTCACGCTCGCGTTCACGGGCGACGATCGCAAACAAAGCGGAGGTATCCACCACGATCACTTTGGAAGGCCATGCTCGTCATAGCCGATGATTTCATCAGCAGATCGTGGATCGTCGACCGGCAGTGAATCGAAATAAGCCAAGAGCTCCGCGAGCTTCTCGCGGTCGATGCGCCCCTTTTTCGTCTTGGGCCCAAGCCGCTGCAGCTTTTCCTCGACCGCATGGTCGACCGCATCAGTAATGCTCTCGCCGGTGCGCTCGGCGAGTTCCCGGATTTTTGCTTCAGTGTCCGGCTTCTTGATAAAAATGCCCATTGCGGGCCTCGTATATACTCCAATGATCTGAGTATATATGACCGGCGCATTTGCTGCCTAGGCCTGCTCCCGCTCGATCGCCCGCCGCCCGATGTCGCGCCGGCAGAAGCCGTCCGGCCAGTCGATCCGATCGACGGCCGCATAAGCCTGCCGCTGCGCCTCCGCGACATTGCGGCCGATAGCGCAGACATTCAGGACCCGGCCGCCATTGGCGAGAATGCGTCCGTCATCCGCCCTGGTTCCGGCGTGGAAGATCTGCACGCCCTCGATCGTCGAGGCTGCGTCAAGGCCGCCGATCACCGTGCCCTTCTTGTAGTCGCCCGGATAGCCTTTGGATGCCATGACGACGGTCAGTGCGGCGTCGTCATACCAGCGCAGATCGAAGGACTTCAGCACGCCGTCGCGCGCAGCCATCAATGCCGGCACGAGGTCGGATTTCAGCCGCAGCATCAGCACCTGCGTCTCCGGATCGCCGAAACGCACGTTGTATTCGATCAGCTTCGGACCATCCTTGGTGATCATGAGGCCGGCGAAGAGTACGCCCTTGTAGGGCGAACCCATGGCCGCCATGGCGCGCAGCGTCGGCTCGATGATCTCCGTCATCGTGCGTCTGGTCATGTCCGGCGTCATCACCGGCGCCGGCGAATAGGCACCCATGCCGCCGGTATTCGGACCCCGGTCGTCGTCGAAGGCACGCTTGTGGTCCTGCGCGGAGGCAAGCGGGATCGCTGTGGTGCCGTCGCACAACGCAAAGAACGAGGCTTCCTCGCCGTCGAGAAATTCCTCGATCACGACCTCCGCTCCCGCTGCCCCGAGCCCGCCCTCGAACATCATGTCGATCGCCTGCAACGCCTGATCGACATTTTCCGCGACCACGACACCCTTGCCCGCGGCAAGCCCGTCCGCCTTCACCACGATCGGCGCGCCGTGCTTGCGCACATAGTCCTTGGCAAGCTGCGCCGAGGCAAAACGCTCATAGGCCGCGGTTGGAATCGCATGGGCGCGGCACAGATCCTTGGTGAAGCCTTTCGAGCCTTCGAGTTGCGCTGCCGCCCTGCTCGGTCCGAATGCCTTGATCCCGGCCCCTTCGAGATCGTCGACGATGCCGGCGCAAAGCGGGGCTTCCGGACCGACCATCACGAGGTCGATTTTCCTGTCCTTGCAGAAGGCGATCACTGTCGCATGGTCCGCAGGATCGAGCGCGACGCATTCGGCCTCCTGTGCGATCCCGGCATTGCCCGGCGCACAATAGAGGCGATCCACCAGCGGGCTCGCCGCGATCTTCCAGGCCAGCGCATGTTCGCGCCCGCCGGAACCGAGCAGAAGGATGTTCATTCGTCGCGAAAGGCCTTATTTCGAGGTCGTTTGTGTAGCATGAAGGTCTCGACCCGCAAGCGAATCGCCAAAGATGTCTGAAGCCGCCCGCATCAATGTTGTGGAATTGAGCGTCTCCGAGGTCTCGCAGGCGCTCAAACGCACGGTCGAAGACAATTTCAGCTATGTGCGCGTCCGCGGCGAAATTTCCGGCTACCGGGGGCCGCATTCGTCCGGTCACGTCTATTTCGCCCTCAAGGACGAGGGTGCGCGGCTCGACGCCGTGATCTGGAAGATGACCTTCAACCGCATGCGGTTCAAGCCCGAGGAAGGGCTGGAGGTCATCGTCACCGGGCGCATCACGACCTATCCGGGGCGCTCGAATTATCAGATCGTCATCGAGACGCTGGAGCCCGCGGGCGCCGGTGCGCTGATGATGCTGCTCGAGGAGCGCAAGAAGAAGCTCGCAGCCGAGGGCCTGTTCGACGAGGCCCGCAAGCAATTGCTGCCGTTCCTGCCGCGCGTCGTCGGTGTCGTGACCTCGCCGACCGGCGCGGTCATCCGCGACATCCTGCACCGGCTGAGCGATCGCTTTCCGCGCCACGTGCTGGTCTGGCCGGTCCGGGTGCAGGGCGACGGCGCCGCCGAAGAGATCGCAGCCGCCATCGAGGGCTTCAACGCCATACCGGACGGTGCCGAAATCCCGCGCCCCGACATTCTCATCGTGGCGCGTGGCGGCGGCTCGCTGGAGGACCTCTGGTGCTTCAACGAGGAAATCGTGGTGCGCGCGGCGGCATCCAGCATGATCCCGCTCATCTCCGCGGTTGGTCACGAGACAGACGTGACGCTGATCGACTTTGCCTCCGACCGGCGTGCGCCGACCCCGACCGCGGCGGCCGAAATGGCGGTCCCGGTCCGCTCCGAATTGCTGATGCGCATCGCGACGCAGGCGCGCCGCGTCAGCGCCTGCTGGCTGCGCGGACAGGAGACGAGGCGCACCGAATTGCGAGCGGCCGCCAGAGCCCTTCCCTCGCTCGATAACCTGCTCGCAATACCGCGTCAGCGCCTGGATGCCGCAGCGGAGCGTCTGCCCCGTGCGCTGCAGGCCAACGCGCATATCCATCATCGTCAGTTTGATCGGGTCGCGGTCCGGCTCGCGCCCCAGCTTTTGCGGACGAGGCTGGAGCGATGTCGCGAGTGGGTCGCAACGCTTGGACAACGGGGTGCGCGCGCCAGCGCGATCTATCTTGAGCGCAGGGCCGACCGGCTTCGATCGGCGGACAAGCTGCTGAACGCGTTCTCGTACCGGGCCGTGCTCAGCCGTGGGTTCGCGCTCGTGCGCGACGGCAAGGGATTTCCGCTCCATGCGGCCTCCCAGGTGGTGCCCGGCATGGCGCTCGAAGTGGAATTCGCCGACGGCCGCGTCAGCGCGACCGCGGAGAAGGAACCGCGGAGCAGAGGCAAGTTGCGGGGCGGCAGCGGCGGCCCGGATCAGGGCAGCCTGTTCGGCTGACGTGCCGCCCTCAGGTTCCTGCGCGCGGGCTCACCAGACGCAAAATCGGCAATTGTCGAAAGTTGGAGCGGTCCCTTTGACCTTCGTCTTCTTGCCATTATGTTGATGACCTTGAGCATTTCGGCTTGCTTCGCCTTGCCAGGAACCTGGAGAAAAACCACGTGCTGAACCGCTTCGACCGCCCCCCGCCCATGGCCGGCGAGGCCGAAGTGAAGTTCCTGGACGGCGATTTCCGGATCGTGCGGCCCGGCGCATTCGTGCGCTGCGCGGTCACCAGCGTTCCCATTCCCCTGGAAGAGCTGAAATACTGGAGCGTCGACCTGCAGGAGGCCTATGCGTCGCCGCAGGCGGTCATGCAGCGGATGCAGACGATCAACGCACGCTCCTGAGCGCCCCGAGCAGATTCGGCAGTCCGGAAGGCTCGTCCGGCACCAGCGTCACCGGTATTGCCTTCGCGATCGCTGCGAGCCTGCCGCAGGGCCCGTCCCGTCCCGAAAGCCGCGCCAGGTCTTTCTCCGTTGTGACGGGGACGAGGTTGTCCGACGCACAGCGCGAGACGATGCGCTCGGCTTCCCCATCGGTATAGGGGTGATGATCGGGATAGGCCTCGCAAACCCGTGGCGTCACGCCGGCACGCCTCAGGGTGGCGAAGAACTTGTCCGGATTGCCGATGCCCGCGAAGGCATAAACCGGCTGCGATTGCAGTGAAGCGACAACGTCCTGTGCAGGTTGAAGCCGCCCGTGCAGCACAGGAATACCGCGCTCGCGCGCGCGCTCGGTTATCTCAGTTGCCGGCGCATCCTCTCCGACGAAAAGGACCGCATGAACATGGAGGAGTTGCGTGTCGAGCGGCGCACGCAGCGGTCCGGCCGGAAAGACATAGCCGTTGCCGCAACCGCGGCCCGCATCGACGACTGCAATCGACAGGTCCTTGTGAAGGGATGGGTTCTGCAAACCATCATCCATGACGATGACGCTCGCGCCGGCCGACTGCGCGAAGCGCGCCCCGGCCGCGCGATCGCGCGCGACGATCGTCGGAGCATGGCGCGCCAGCAGCAGCGGCTCGTCGCCGACGTCAGCGGCGCGATGCGTCGTTGGGTCGACCTGAACCGGGCCGGCAAGGCGGCCGCCATAACCGCGGGTCAGAAAAAAAGGGCTCTCCCCTCTCTGCGCGAGAAACGTCGCGATCGCGATCGCAGTGGGCGTCTTGCCGGTGCCGCCGAGCGTGAAGTTGCCGACACAGATCACCGGAATGCCGACGCGAAGGCCTGCACCGCGCATGCGCCGACCGGCAATTGCGCCGTAAATCAAAGCGATTGGAGATAACAGCCAAGCGGCGATTCCGGGCTTTTGCCACCAGAAATCAGGGTCACGCATCGGCCGCCTGATATCCGAGCCGCAATTGCAGCAGATAGGGCTCAAGCTCCGAAAAGGTGCGATCGAGCGCGCCGCCAAGCCGCTCGACAGTGCGCATCGCCGCCTCGCCTGCCGCCTTGCGCGCAGCCGCATCCTTCATGAAATCGCCGATGCGCATCGCGAGATGCCCGATATTCTCGACCTCCTCCGCACCGCGCGCCGCATCGAGCGCAGCATAGATATCGGCGAAGTTCCAGACATTCGGTCCATGAAGAATCGGCTTTCCGAGCTTGGCCGCCTCGATCGGATTCTGTCCGCCATGTTCGACGATCGAGCCGCCCATGAACACGAGATGCGCGATCCGATAGAACAGCCCAAGCTCGCCGATCGTGTCGGCGACATAGAGGTCGGTCCGAACGTCCGGCATCACACCGCGCGACCGCAACATGCCGCGCGATCCCGCGGCGACTGCCCGCGACAGGATTTCCGCGCCGCGCTCCGGATGCCGCGGTGCGATGATCGTGAGCAGGCGCGGCCTCGTCTTGCGCGCCCGACGATGCGCCTCGATGATCGCATCCTCCTCGCCCGGATGCGTGGAGGCCGCAACCAGGATTTGCCGGTCCATGATGGCCTGGCCCATCGCCGCAAGCGCAGCTGGATCTGCGGGCGGCGCCGGCACATCGAGCTTGAGATTGCCCGTGATGTGCACCGATTTCATGCCGAGCTGCGAGAACCGCTCACCATCCAGCGTCGATTGCGCGAGGCACAGGTCGAAGTTGCCGAGCAGCGCCTTGGCGGTCCGCTTCAGCGAACGCCATCCCTTGAAGGATTGCTCGGACATCCGCGCGTTGATCAGGACCAGCGGAATACGACGGCGCGCCGCTGCCTGAATGAGGTTCGGCCAAAGGTCCTGTTCGATGAACAAGCCAAGGTCGGGCCGCCAGTGATTGAGAAACCGTCCGACAAACCGCGGCGCGTCGAGCGGGATGAATTGATGCAGGACGTCGTCCGGCAGGCGATCCTGCACAACCTTCGCCGACGTGACGGTGCCGGATGTCACCAGTACGCGGACATCCTGCGATCGCAGCCGCTGAATCAGGGGGACCACCGCCATCAATTCGCCGACGCTCGCACCATGCAGCCACACGAGCGGGCCGTCCGGGCGTGACAGGCTGGGCTGGCCATGCCGTTCGGCAAGCCGCTCCGCCACTTCCTTGCCGCGACGCAAGCGGCGCTTGAGCCACAGATTGGCAAGAGGCGTGGCCGCCGACATCGCGCGGCGGTACGCGCGTAATGTCATCGGCAGCCTGTCAGCCACGCGGCGAATCCTCGGCCTTGCGATCGGCGATGGCGTAAGCACGCTCGGTCGCGGCATTGAGTGCGGCTTCCAGCGTCACCCGCGCCTCTTCCAGCTCAGCCTCACTCGCTTTCGCACTGACGCGGACGGGATCGCCGACCACGCCCGCGATCAGGCTGAACGGAAGATTGATTGTGGTCCGGTCCCAGTTGTCCATCACTTTGCGGCGGCTCGAGGCAAGCGCGACCGGATAGATCGCGCGACCGGAATCGCGGGCAAGCCGAATGATCCCGGGCCCGACCACCCGTGACACTTTCGGCACGTCCGCTGTCAACGCGACATTGTACCCCTCGGAAAGCGCATTGAGCATCTGGAAATAGGCGCTGACCCCGCCTTTCTGGTGGAATTCACCGCCATGATTGCCCGAGCCGCGGATCGTCTCAACACCTAGCCACTCCGCGGCGACCGCATTCATCTCACCGTCACGGTGACGTGAAATCAGCGTTTTCGCCTTGTACCCGTCCTTTTTGATGAACGGCGCCATGAAATGCTGGCCATGCCACATTGCGATGATGACCGGCAGATCGGCGCCGGCGCGCTCATAGATGTCGCCGGGCACGGTGACGGTGCGGCTGGTGAGATGCACGAACCGCAGATATTCCGCGGCAATGACACCGACTGTTTTCTGCACCCAGCGCGCGCGCGCAAGACGGCGTGACGATAGCATAGCGGATACCGTCAGACGTCAGCGCTTGTCCGAGCCCGGCGCTTCCGGATCAAGGAGGCGGTGCAGATGGACAATGAAATACCGCATATGGGCATTGTCGACCGTCTGCTGCGCCTTGGCGCGCCAGGCGGCATAGGCCGACGCATAATTCGGATAGATGCCGACGATATCGACCTGCGAGAGATCCTTGAACTCGACATCGTCGAGACGCGTCAGCTCGCCGCCAAGAACGATATGAAGAAGCTGTTTCTGCGCAGCCGGTTGAGACATGACACCTTTCCTGATGATCAGGCGAATTCCCTGCGGCGCCTGCGCACCAGATCGAGCATCGTTGCATGCCTCTCGCGTCCGGCCGCGACGATCGCGCCGTGAACGGGATCATGCAAGTTGTAGACCAGCGCTTCTCCAGCGAAATTCGTCATGGCGCCGCCCGCTTCGTGCACCAAAAGGTCTGCCGCCGCAAGGTCCCAGTCACGCGCATTGACCGAGGCGAAAGCCGCGTCGATTCGGCCTTCCGCGACACGGGAGAGCCTCAAGGCGAGCGAAAAAATTTTCGGTTCGTGGACGGTCGCGGGATCGATTGCGCTGAGCCGATCCAGCATGGTCTTGGGCCCGGCGACCCGCGCCTTGGCCAGCGCGGAACCGGCAGTCGCCCGGATCGGGTTGCCGTTGAGAGTGGCGCCTTCGCCTACCGCTGCGAGGAAAAGTTCATCGCTGACCGGGGCATAGATGGCTGCCGCGACCGGGCGGCCCTTCTCGGCCACGGCGGCGACGATCGACCAGTCCTCCCGGCCCTGCAGATACGCCCGCGTGCCGTCGATCGGATCTACAATCAGAAGGCGCTCGAAATTAAGTCGGGCCCGGTCGTCCTGGCTTTCCTCGGACAGCCACCCGTAGTCGTCGCGCGACAATCGCGCGCGCAGGAACTCGTCCACCGCGATATCGGCCTCGGAGACCGGCGAATCGTGCCCCTTTGTCCAGCTCTTGATCGATCCGCGAAAGTAACTCAGCGCAATCTTGCCAGCCTCGCGCAGGGCCGCGCCGAGTTCATCGGCCAATGCCACATTCACGCTGCGCTGTTCATTGGCCGGCAACCGTCAAGCCCTCCACCCGCAGGGTTGGCGCATTGGTCACAAACTTGAATGCCAGGTCGTTGGCCGGAGTGAGCGAACGGAACATGTCGAGGAGATGACCCGCGACGGTCACTTCGCTCACAGGGTAGGTCAATTCGCCGTTTTCGATCCAGTATCCGGCGGCGCCGCGGCTGTAATCTCCGGTGACGAGGTTGGTTCCCATCCCGATCAGGTCGGTGACGTAGAAGCCCGAACCGGTTTCCGCGATCAATTGCTCCGGGGTCAGCGCGCCGGCTTCCAGATACAGGTTGCTCGGTATTGGCGAGGGTGGCGCGGACACGCCACGCGCGGCGTGTCCTGTGGTCTCAAGCCCGAGTTCGCGCGCCGTCGCGCTGTCGAGAAACCATGACTTCAGGACGCCGTCCGCGATGAGGTCCATCCGCTGAACGGCGACGCCTTCGCCATCGAAGGGATGCGAGCGCAGGCCGCGCCGGCGCAGCGGATCGTCCACGATCCGGATGCCCGGTGCAAAAATGCGTTCACCCAGCTTGTCTTTCAGGAAGCTCGCCTTGCGCGCGATCGACACGCCATTCGCCGCACTGGCAAGATGGCTGATCAAGGTATTCGACAGCCGCGCGTCGAAGATCACCGGCACAGCCTGGGTCTTGACCTTCCGCGGATTGAGCCTGCGCACCGCGCGCTCGCCGGCTCTCCGGCCAATCGCCTCGGGCGCCTCCAGATCGGCGCCATGCAACGCCGAGGAATGATCGTAATCGCGCTCCATGCCGGTGCCTTCGCCGGCAATCGCCGTCATCGACACGCTTTGGCGCGAGGCGAGATAGGAGCCGTGAAAGCCGTCGCTCGTCACCAGCACCATGCCGCTGATCGCCGCACCCGCCGAAGCGCCGCCTGATTTCGTCACGCCCTTGACGGCCAGAGCGGCCTGTTCGGCATCACGCGCGCGTTGTTCGAGCGTGCTGACGTCAGGGATATTGGGATCGAGCAGGTCGAGATCGGGCCGCTCGCGCGCCAAGCGATCGCGATCGGCAAGACCGGCAAACCGGTCTTCGGGCGCGACGCGCGCCATGGCCACCGCACGCTCGGCAAGCGATTTCGCATTCGTGCGCACGATATCATTGGTCGATACGACGGCCTGCCTGTTGCCGACGAATACGCGCAAACCGACATCGTCGCTTTCGGACCGTTCGGATTCCTCGACCGCACCTTCGCGAATATCCACGCCGACCGAGATCGAACGCACGGCGATCGCGTCGGCCGCGTCCGCTCCGGCGCTTTTTGCGGCACGGACCAGACCTTCGGCGAGGTTGCTGAGGGCGGATTGATCAAGGAGGGAATGCATAGACACCTGGGGGATTTAGGGCGCGGCGGGGTGTCTGACAAGAACAGGTTAGGAGCAATGCTGCAAACCGGCCCAAGTCAGCAAGAACTCGTCAATCATGCGAATCGAGGAAGTGCCCGAAACGCCTGATTAACCGAGCTTTTTAAGCGGTTTCCGACGGCATTGTGGCAAAGTCCTGCTCATAACGGACGACAAAAGTCCGGGGGAGCAATTCGAGGCGTCAAATGGAAGCCGGCGGGGCCTTGCCTGCCGGGTCGGGCCGCACCATGCGGCTCGACCCCTTTACTTTGCCAGTTCGCTTTCCGGCACGCGATGCCGGCGCGGACGGCCAGATGCGACAGGTCGAACTCGACCGCGATCGCGTGGTGCTGCGGCGCGCAGTACGCGGGATGCGGATGAAAATCCGGCTAGCGCTGAATGCCTTTGTCGGCATCACGCTCGTACCGGCCGAGACGGGCCCCGCCGCTTCCATTATCCTCGACCATTCCGATCCAGGTTTGTCGATTCCGCTGCTCGATGCTGCCCCGCTCGACGAGGCAACGATGATGTGGCGCGCCTGGGGCCGCGTGCTGGGTCTGCCCCTGTGGCAGCGAGACGCGAGCGGTGCCAATCACCTCGTCAGCGCCGGGCGGCGAACGCTGGAAATCGAGAAGGACACACGGCGCAGGCGGCGCCGCTCCGCAATCAGACAACGTCGCCCGTCAATCCTGATGCGCCGCAAGCCCGGACGGCATCCCGGCACATGCGTCGTGCATCGGGGTGAACGCGAGATCATCGCACGGAACTAGGCCGACCCGCCGGTCACGTTCTGTGCACGCCCTCGCGGTCAGCGAAGAGCTGCGTCCAGAATCATCCCGCCGAACAGGATGAGGCCGGCATCGCGATTCGATTTGAAGAGCCGCAGGCAAAGGGCGGGATCGCCGATGTCCAGTCTGCGGACCTGCCACGCGAGATGCGCCGCAAACGCGGCAAGGCCGAGCGCGAAAACGAGACCTGCGCCCGCCAGCCATCCTGAGATGCCGATCAGCACCACCGCTGCGGAGTAGAACGCCGCCAGCATCGGCCTGGTGCGCTCATCGAACAGAATCGCCGTCGACTTGATGCCGATCAGCGCATCGTCCTCGCGATCCTGATGCGCGTAGATCGTGTCATAGGCGATCACCCACGCGATCGATCCCGCATAGAGGACGATGAATGCAGGATCGAGTCGGCCGAAGACGGCAGGCCCCCCCATCAGCGCGCCCCAGGAGAAAGCCAGCCCGAGGCCGATCTGCGGCCAGTGCGTCACACGCTTCAGGAACGGATAGATCGCCACCGTCGTCAGCGACAGGAACCCCATCAGGATCGTGAAGGCATTGAATTGCAGCAGGACCGCAAGTCCGACCAGCGCCTGCAGCACCAGAAAGGCCAGGGCCAGCCGCACACTGACCTGACCGGAGGGAATCGGCCGCGAGCGCGTCCGCTCGACCTTCGCGTCGAGATCGCGGTCGACGATGTCGTTCCAGGTGCATCCGGCGCCGCGCATCGCGAATGCGCCGATGAAGAACAGAAGGCAGTGCCAGGGATCGGGATACGGTCGCCCGGCGGCGATGGCGGCCAGGCCGGCCGACCACCAGCACGGCATCAACAGCAGCCACGAACCGATCGGCCGGTCAAGCCGCGCCAGACGCAGATAGGGTTTCAGCCAGTCCGGCGCCGCCGTATCGACCCAGTTTCCGGTCGAATCGGCAACACGCCCGGCGGTGCCGCTCATCGCGTCAACGGATTGCCGGTGAGCGTATCGAAGGTGCTGCCGCGCCGGGTCGCGGCCGGCGTATCCGTCGAGACGGTCGGCAGCTTCGAGGTTCCGAGCGCGTCACTCAGGCTGGGCGCCCGTTTCGCAGGCGCAGCGGCGGTGTCGCAGACCTTGGTGCGGACCTCGACGATCTTCGCAAAATTACCCTTGCGGGCTTTCGTGGCATCCGGCGGCACGCCGCATTCGGCCCCGTGGTCCTCGAAATACTTGATGACCTTGCTCTCGGCGGCGGCGAGATTTTTGAACGCCTGACACACCACCGGCTGCTGCTTGGTCGCCGCAGCTTTCT
>Ga0180222_1001990_pt1 | contig 18314 bp, 17 predicted proteins | sample eDN5th37CKraftOP_FD_151336 | JGI IMG/M metagenome (GOLD analysis project Ga0180222, IMG submission 151336) | Enriched Organic Plus compost microbial communities from Emeryville, California, USA - eDNA 5th pass 37_C Kraft OP (version 2) (version 2) ... | reverse complement strand
CATAAATCGTCACTCACTTATGCTCTCCGGTCCTTGCATGAGGCCGGTACTTGGCGCCCAAGCTATGACGTGTTGCCCGATTGCGCAAGTGCGGGATCGCCTTTCCCGACCGCGCCCCGCCCCTCCCCGCCGCTGCGGCGGGCGCAGGGAAAAACCGCGCCGGGGCGTGCAACAAACCCCCTTGACCCTGCATCGAACCTGGCCTATCTGCGGCCACCCATGCGGGCCATGCCCGCTTGTGATGCCCCGTCGTCTAAAGGTAAGACTACGGACTCTGACTCCGTCAATCGAGGTTCGAATCCTCGCGGGGCATCCAGAAATTTCCAGAGAATCAGATAGAGACCCGGTCAGCTAGTCGTAGTGGAAGCGGCATTGGGCGATTTCCAGCCGTTGCGCATCGCCCGCGCCTTCGACACGATAGACCGGCCGGTCAGCCTGATTGATCCGCCGCGGCCACCAGTCCGCCGGCCATCCGGCACCGTCCATTCAGCATCGGTTCAGCGCCGATGGACGATCCGCGCCCTCGCCGCCCTTCCTCCCCTCCGGGCGGCGCTGAACCCTGGCCCCGCCGTCGAGCACCCGCTCCGGCGGGGCGCTTTTCCTCCGCCGCGGATTATTTGCCGACGAATACGCCGCGCGCGCGGTCCTTCGCCGCGCGGTCGGCGGGGAAGAGCGTGCCGCTCATCGCGATATAGACGCCCGGCGGGGCGACCTGCGCCGCCGCGAAGGCCATGCCGAGGTTGAAGGGCGCGTCCGTCTCGGCGAAGCGGGCGGGCGCCATCGCGCCGGTGAACACCACCGTCTTGCCCGCCGCCGCCTCGCCCAGCGCCAGCGCGCTTTGCGTCATCGTGTCGCTGCCATGGGTGATGACGATGCGGCCGGCATCGCTTTCCGCCACCGCCGCCGCGATCGCCGCGCGATCGGCATCGTCGAGGTCGAGGCTGTCCTTGCGCATCAGCTCGCGCACCTCATAGGGGCAGGCGACGCGCGCGATCTCCAGCAGGCGCGGCGCCTGCGGGTCGCCGGTCTTATAGTCGGACAGCGCGTCGAAATAGCTTTTGTCGATGGTGCCGCCGGTGGTCAGCACCAGGATTTTCGCGCCGCCATCGGCCATGGCCGCCTCAGCGCTTCTTCACGAACTCGGCGCGCAGCACGAGGCCCTTGATGCCCTCATGGCGGCAGTCGATCTCCTGCGGGTCGCCGGTCAGACGGATCGACTTGATGAGCGTGCCGCGCTTGAGCGTCTGGCCCGCGCCCTTCACCTCCAGGTCCTTGATCAGCGTCACCTGATCGCCATCGGCCAGCAGATTGCCGACCGCGTCGCGCACCTCGACGCTGTCGGCCGCCGCCTGCTTCGCCGCCAGTTCGGAGGCGGGGAGCCATTCGCCCGTTTCCTCGTCGAACACATAATCCTCGTCGCCGCTCATCAGCCTTCATCCCCCATGCGCAGCGCGGCGATGAACGCCTCCTGCGGAATCTGCACGCTGCCATATTCGCGCATGCGCTTCTTGCCCTCTTTCTGCTTTTCCAGCAGCTTCTTCTTGCGGGTGATGTCGCCGCCATAGCATTTGGCGGTCACGTCCTTGCGCAGCGCGGCGATGGTTTCGCGCGCGATCACCTTGCCGCCGATCGCCGCCTGGATCGGGATCTTGAACAGATGGCGGGGGATCAGGTCCTTCAGCCGCTCGCACATATGCCGCCCGCGCGCCTCGGCGGCGCCGCGATGGACGATCATCGACAGCGCATCGACCGGCTCGTTGTTGACGAGGATGTTCATCTTCACCAGATCGCCCTCGCGCATGCCGATCTGGTGATAGTCGAAGCTCGCATAGCCGCGGGAAATCGACTTCAGCCGGTCGTAGAAATCGAACACCACTTCATTAAGCGGCAGCTCATATTTGATCTGCGCCCGCCCGCCGACATAGGTCAGATCCTTCTGGATGCCGCGCCGGTCCTGGCACAGTTTCAGCAGCGCGCCGAGATATTCGTCGGGCACATAGATGGTCGCCTCGATCCACGGCTCGTCGATATGGTCGATATGGTTGGCATCCGGCATGTCGGCCGGATTGTGGAGCTGGCGCAGTTCGCCGTTGTTCATGTGGATATCGTACACCACCGACGGCGCGGTGGTGATGAGGTCGAGATCATATTCGCGGCTGAGGCGTTCCTGAATGATCTCCAGATGCAGCAGGCCGAGGAAACCGCAGCGGAAGCCGAAACCAAGCGCCGCGCTCGTCTCCATCTCGAAGCTGAACGAAGCATCGTTGAGGCGCAGCTTGTGGATCGAATCGCGCAGCTTCTCGAAGTCGTTCGCATCGACCGGGAAGAGGCCGCAGAACACCACCGGCTGCACTTCCTTGAAGCCGGGCAGCGGTTCGGCGGCGGGGTTCTTCACCGTGGTGATGGTGTCGCCGACGCGGGTCTGCGCGATTTCCTTGATCTGCGCGGTGATGAAGCCGATTTCGCCCGGCCCAAGCTCCGGCAGCTGCTCGATCTTCGGGCGCATGCAGCCCACGCGGTCCACCAGATGCTCGGTGCCGCCGATCATGAACTTGATCTGCTGCCCCTTCTTCAGCACGCCGTTGATGACGCGCACGAGGATGACGACGCCGAGATAGGGGTCGTACCATGAATCGACCAGCATCGCCTTCAACGGCGCATCGCGGTCGCCCTTCGGCGCCGGTATCTTGGTGACGATGGCTTCCAGTATCTCGTCGATGCCGATCCCCGCCTTGGCGCTCGCCAGCACGGCTTCGGACGCGTCGAGGCCGATCACCTCCTCGATCTCCGCCTTCACCTTTTCCGGCTCGGCGGCGGGCAGGTCGATCTTGTTGATGACGGGCACGATCTCATGGTCATGCTCGATCGACTGATAGACGTTCGCCAGCGTCTGCGCCTCCACGCCCTGCGCGGCGTCCACCACCAGCAGCGCGCCCTCGCAGGCGGCGAGACTGCGCGACACCTCATAGGCGAAGTCGACATGGCCCGGCGTGTCCATCAGGTTCAGCTCATAGGTCTGGCCGTCCTTCGCGGTGTAATCCAGCCGGACGGTCTGCGCCTTGATCGTGATGCCGCGTTCCTTCTCGATGTCCATATTGTCGAGAACCTGCGCGGTCATCTCCCGCTCGGTCAGGCCGCCGCAGCGCTGGATGAGGCGGTCGGCCAGCGTCGACTTGCCATGGTCGATATGGGCGATGATCGAGAAATTGCGGATATGGGTGAGGTCTGCCATGGCGCGCCGATAGCAGGGGCGGCGGCTTATGTCACGAGGCGTCAAAACATACGCGCGGATCATGGTGAACCGGCTTGAGATTGCAACATCATGGCGATACGGTCACGGTCAGAACGGGGTCGTCCAGACATTGCTGACATCATCTTTCACATATTGACCTGATAGGGGGTATGACCATGAACAAGGCACAATTCCTGGCTGGGGCCTTCTCCGCCATCGCGCTGCTCGCGACGCCCGCCGTGGCGGCGGACAAGAAGGGGTCCTCCGCGCGGCAGGCGCAGACCAAGGCGACGACGGAGATTCCGCGCTGCACCCGCAAGCTGGGCACGGTGGCGATCGTGGAGCCGGACACCCAGTGGTGGCGCGAACTGAGCCTCGGCAGCCCCGAGGCGATCCTGCGGGTGTTCATCCAGCAGTCGGGCTGCTTCACGCTGGTCAATCGCGGCCGCTCGATGGCCAGCCGCAACATGGAACGCGCGATGGCGGATTCCGGTGAATTGCAGGCCGGTTCCAACCTCGGCAAGGGGCAGGTGAAGGCGGCGGACTATTTCCTCCAGCCCGATATCGTCACCACCAACAGCAACAGCGGCGGCAATGCGCTGGGCGGCCTTGTCGGCGGCTTCCTGGGCGGGCGCACGCTGGGCGCACTGGCGGGCGGCATCTCGGTGAAGAAGAAGGAGGCGAACGTCACCCTGTCGATCGTCAACGCCCGCACCACCGAGGAAGAGGCGCTGGTCGAGGGCTATTTCCGCAAGTCGGACCTGAGCTTCGGCGCGGGCGGCGGCATGGGCTGGATGAGCGGCGTCGCGGCGGCCGGCGGCGGCGGCTATCAGAACACCGAGATCGGCCAGGTGATCGTGCTCGCCTATCTCGACGCCTATACCAAGCTGGTGACGCAATTGGGCGGCCTGCCCGCAAATGCGGCGGCGGCGGCGCCCGTGGCGAAATAAGCCCCCTATTCCGCAGGGTATATAGGAACGTCCGGCCCGTTGGCCGGACGTTTGCTTTTACGGGACGGCTGCGCCTCAGCCGGGCACGTTCACCAGCAGCAACTCCACGCCCTCTCCCGCAGGCGGCAAGCCGACATGGGTGTCGGTGATCCAGATCAGCCGCCCCGCGCCATCGGTGATGCGGGCGGAAACGGCATAACGGTGCCCGGCCTTGATCTGGGCGGGATCATAATCGAACGCGAAGGGGATCGGCACCTGCCGCCCGTTGGTGGCGAACTCCGTCTGCGCGATGACCGGCGCGGCCACGTCCATCAGGCTGACATCGCTGATCCTGACCGTCACGCGCGCATCGGGCGGAAGGGCGATACGCTCGCGATAGAAAACGGTGCCGGACAGCGTGACGAGTCCGGGTGAAGCGGGTTGCACGGCGGCGCTCTCCCCCGGCGGTGTCGGCGCGCAGGCGGAAAGCGCGGCGATGGTCGAAATCAGGGCCATGACGTATCTCATTGCATCCTCCTTGCGTGACCATGAAAGGGACATTCGCGGGTTATGGCGGCAATCAGAGGCTGTTCGGGAGGTTTCGTCAATCTTGTCCCATGCATCTTCCCGCCCGATGGTCTAGAAGCCGCCCCATGTCCCGAATCGCGATCAAGATATGCGGCCTGTCGACGCCGGAGACGCTCGACGCCGCCATCGGCGCAGGGGCGAGCCATGTCGGTTTCGTCCATTTCGCCAAAAGCCCGCGCCATGTCGAGGCGGAGCAGCTCGCCGCGCTGGCCCGGCGCGTGCCCGGCCATGTGGCGAAGGTCGGCGTCATGGTGGAGCCGGAGGACGCGCTGCTCGACCTGATCCTGCGCGCAGGCAGCCTCGACGCGGTGCAGCTGCACGGCAAGGAGCCGCCCGAGCGCGTCGCCGCACTGCGCGCGCGTTTCCCGCAGATCCGTTTCTGGAAGGCGGTGCCGGTCAAGACCGCCGCCGATATCGCCGCCGCCGACCGCTATCGCGATGCCGCCGACCTCATCCTGTTCGACGCCAGGACACCCGACGGCGCGGACCTGCCGGGCGGCATGGGCCTGCGCTTCGACTGGACGCTGTTGCAGGGCCGCCCGCCCGCCGGGCCATGGGGGCTTTCCGGCGGGCTCGACCCCGCCAATGTGGGGCAGGCGATCCGCCTCACCGGCGCGCCGCTGGTCGATATCTCGTCCGGCGTCGAAAGCGCGCCGGGCATCAAGGATGTGGACAAGATCGTCGCCTTCTGCAATGCGGTGTTGCAATGTTGACGCCGGCTCTTCACCCCGCCCGTGCCCAGACACGATGGCGCTGACCGCTTCCCCCGACAGCGAAGCGATGCCCTCCATTTGTCTGCGAGACTGAAACGACCATGACCGATATTTCCAACGCCCCCAACAGCTTGCGCACCCAACCGGACGAGCGCGGGCATTTCGGCCAGTTCGGCGGCCGTTATGTCGCCGAAACGCTGATGCCGCTGATCCTCGACCTCGAAAAGGAATATCGCAAGGCGAAAGCCGACCCGGAATTCCAGCGCGAATTCGACTATCTGCTGCGCCATTATGTCGGCCGCCCCAACCCGCTTTATTATGCGCAGCGGCTGACCGAGGAACTGGGCGGCGCGAAAATCTATCTGAAGCGCGAGGAGCTGAACCACACCGGCGCGCACAAGATCAACAACTGCATCGGCCAGATCCTGCTGGCCAGGCGCATGGGCAAGACGCGGATCATCGCGGAAACCGGCGCGGGCCAGCATGGCGTGGCGACCGCGACGGTCGCGGCGTTGTTCAACATTCCCTGCACCATCTTCATGGGCGCGCTCGACGTGGAGCGGCAGCAGCCCAATGTGTTCCGCATGAAGCTGTTGGGCGCGGAAGTGCGCGCGGTGGAAAGCGGCGCGCGCACGCTCAAGGACGCGATGAACGAGGCGCTGCGCGACTGGGTGGCGAACGTCCACGACACCTTCTACATCATCGGCACCGCCGCCGGACCCCATCCCTACCCGGAACTGGTGCGCGACTTCCAGAGCGTGATCGGCCGCGAGACGCGCGAGCAGATCATGGAAGCTGAAGGCCGCCTGCCCGACATGCTGATCGCGGCGGTCGGCGGCGGGTCCAACGCCATCGGCATGTTCCACCCGTTCCTCGACGACAAGGAGGTGGAGCTGGTCGGCGTCGAGGCGGCGGGCCATGGCCTTGAAAGCGGCGAGCACGCGGCCAGCCTCGCGGGCGGCTTCCCCGGCATCCTCCACGGCAACAAGACCTATTTGTTGCAGGATGAGGACGGCCAGATCGCCGAGGCGCACAGCATTTCGGCGGGGCTCGACTATCCCGGCATCGGGCCGGAGCACAGCTGGCTGCACGAGATCGGCCGCGCCCGCTACGAGCCGATCACCGACGACGAGGCGCTCGCCTCCTTCCAGCGCCTCTGCCGCCTCGAAGGGATCATCCCGGCGCTCGAATCCTCGCACGCGCTGGCCGCGGTGGAGAAGATCGCACCGACGCTGGGCAAGGACAGGATCATCGTCGTCAACCTGTCCGGGCGCGGCGACAAGGATATCTTCACCGTCGCCAAGGCGCTGGGGGTGGAGATCTGACCATGACCGCCCATAAAGACGACCGCACCGCATCCGCCTTCGCCAGGGCCCGCGCGCAGGGGCGCGCCGCGCTCTCCATCTTCATCACCGGCGGCGACCCGACCCCGGCCCATACCGGCGCGGTCCTCGACGCGCTGGTCGAGGGCGGCGCGGACATCATCGAGCTAGGCATGCCGTTCACCGATCCGATGGCGGACGGCCCGGCCATTCAGGCGGCGAACCTGCGCGCGCTGGGCGCGGGGACGAAAACCGCCGATATCCTCGCCATCGCGACCGCGTTTCGCACACGCCACCCCGACGTGCCGCTGATCCTGATGGGCTATGCCAATCCGATGATTCGGCGCGGGGCGGACTGGTTCGCCGGTGCGATCAAGGCGGCGGGCGTCGACGGCGTGATCTGCGTCGACATTCCGACCGAGGAGGATGACGAACTCGGCCCGGCGCTGCGCGCGGCGGGCGTGCACTTCATCCGCCTCGCCACGCCGACCACCGACGCGGCGCGCCTGCCGGCCGTGCTCCGGGGCAGCGGCGGCTTCCTCTATTATGTCTCGGTCGCGGGCATTACCGGCAAGCAGCAGGCGGCGCAGGCCAGCATCGAGGCCGCCGTCGCGCATCTCAAGGCGGGCACCGACCTGCCGATCGCGGTCGGCTTCGGCGTGCGCACGCCGGAACAGGCCGCCGCCATCGGCAAGGTCGCCGACGCGGTGGTCGTCGGATCGGCGATCGTCGAGCTGATCGGCCGGTATGGCGCGGACGCCCCACCCCATGTGAAGGATTATGTCGCCTCGCTCCGCGCGGCGCTGGAACAGAAGGAACTCGCCCGATGAGCTGGATCAACCGGGTCCGCAAGGCCATTCCCTTCATCGCGAAGAAGGAGCAGAGCCCCGACAATCTGTGGCACAAATGCTCCGGCTGCGGCCAGATGATCTTCACCCGCGAATGGGAGGAGAATCTCTCCGTCTGCCCGAAATGCAACCATCATGGCCGCATCGGCCCGGCCGAACGGTTCGCGCAGATACTGGACGAGGGCAGCGCCAGCCTGCTGCCCGTGCCTCAGGTGAAGGAAGACCCGCTCAAGTTCCGCGACACCAAGAAATATGCCGACCGCATCCGCGCCGCCCGCGCCGCCACCGGCGATCAGGACGCGCTGATCAACGCCAGCGGCACGATCGAGGGCGCGCCGGTGGTAATCGGCGTGCAGAATTTCGCCTATATGGGCGGGTCGATGGGCGTGGCGGTCGGCGCGGCCTTCGTGCAGGGCATCGAGGAAGCGATCGCGCGCAATTGCCCCTATATCATCTTCACCGCGGCGGGCGGCGCGCGCATGCAGGAAGGCATACTCTCGCTGATGCAGATGCCGCGCGCCACCGTCGCCATCCGCCAGCTGCATGACGCGGGCCTGCCCTATATCGTCGTGCTGACCGACCCCACCACCGGCGGCGTGACGGCGAGCTATGCGATGCTGGGCGATATCCAGATCGCCGAGCCCAATGCGCTGATCGGCTTCGCGGGCCAGCGCGTGATCGAGAACACGATCCGCGAGAAGCTGCCCGAAGGGTTCCAGCGCGCCGAATATCTGCTGGCGCACGGGATGCTCGACATGGTGGTGGACCGCAAGGACATGAAGCAGCGGCTGGCCCAGATCACCGCCTATCTGATGCCCCGCAAGGCGGCCTGACCCCGCCCCCTTTCCTTCCGACAGCCGGACCCATAGCCGATGGCCGATCACGCGGTTTCCGACGACCCCGACGTTCAGACCCAGCTCGACCGGCTGGATGCGCTGTCCCCCGGCGCGGACATATTGGGACTGGACCGGATCGCCCGCTTGCTGGAGCGCCTCGGCGACCCGCATCTGGCGCTGCCGCCGGTGTTCCATGTCGCGGGCACCAACGGCAAGGGATCGACCTGCGCCTTCCTGCGCGCCGCGCTGGAGGCGGAGGGGCGCAGCGTCCACATGTTCACCTCGCCCCATCTGGTGCGCTTCAACGAGCGCATCCGGCTGGGCGGCGCGCTGATCGAGGATGCCGACCTCGCCCGCTATCTCTCCCGCGTGCTGGACGTCGCCGGGGATGTCGGCGCCAGTTTCTTCGAGGTGACGACCGCCGCCGCCTTCCTCGCCTTTGCCGAGCATCCGGCCGACACCTGCATCATCGAGGTCGGGCTGGGCGGCAGGCTGGACGCGACCAATGTGATCCGCACCCCCCTCGTCTGCGGCATCGCCCAGCTGGGCATGGACCATCAGGCGTTCCTGGGCGAGGGCATCACGCAGATCGCGGCGGAGAAGGCCGGCATCGCCAAGCCGGGCGTGCCGCTCGTCACCATGGATTATGAGCCGCATGTCGCCGCCGTCATCGCCGCGAAGGCGGCCGACGCGGGCGCGCGCTGGCACCCGATGAAGACCGCGTGGGACGCCGCCGTCTATCGCGACAGGCTGCATTATCGCGACGGCAAGGGGCGGATCGAAACCCCGCTGCCGCGCCTGCCCGGCCCCCACCAGCCGATGAACGCCGCGCTCGCCATCGCGATGCTGCGCCACCAGAACAGGCTGGAGGTCGGCGAGGCCGCGATCAAGGCCGCGCCGCTCTGGGCGACATGGCCCGCGCGGCTGCAACGGCTGGACAAGGGACCGCTGGTCGATCGCCTCAACGCCCATGCGCTGGGGCGGACGATCTGGCTCGACGGCGGCCATAATCCGGCGGCGGGCGAGGTCATCGCCCGCCATTTCGCCGCCAGCCTCGCCCCCGGCGAAAAGCTGGTGCTGCTGATCGGGATGCTCGCCAACAAGGAGATGGAGGGCTTTCTGGAGCCGCTGCGCGATCATATCGGCATGATCCACAGCCTGCCCATCCCCGGCCATGCCTGCCACCCGGCGGACGCCTTCGCCGCGCTGGCCGCGCGCTGGGGCATCGCCCATCGCGCCCATGACGATCTGGCCGAGGCGGCCGCCGCGATCGGGACCGGAAAGGGTGCGGAACCTCTGCTGATCGGCGGCTCCCTCTATCTTGCCGGGCAGGTGTTGCGCGCCAATGAGCAATATCCCGACTAGAGCCTTTTCAAGTCTAACGGCTGCATCTGGCGGATCGTAAGACATGGAAAACAAAGGATAATAGAGCCGATCCGATTCAATCCAGTCGGAACGGGCTTCATGGTTATTGCAAATCATTATCATTTGTGTAGCATGGCTGTTCCACGCAAGGGAGCACAGCATGACCGCGCCTTTTCCCACCCCGCTCGCCGATTCCCGCGCCGCCGACCTGCGCCTGTCCTGCCCGGCCCGCACGGACGGGCCGCGCCTCCTGTTCCTGAAGACGGCGCGGCTGATGGCGATCGGCGGCGCCAACGACGCCCGCGCCGCGTCGGTGATGATGGGCTGGTTCGGCCGCAATTACCGCCGCCCGCTCATCCTCATCCGCGCGCTGATGCTGGAGATGGCGCGCATATCCGAACGGCGCATCCAGCTCGCCCCGCCGTGCAGCAATCGCCTGACCCGCGACGAGGCCACCATGCTGCGCGCGCTGGGCCGCCCGGAATGGCAGATCGACCGCTGCCATGACGATGCCTGCGCGCTGCTGTCGGTGGACAATGCGCTGGGCGCGGCGACCTGCTTTCAGGCAGTGGCGTCCTGCTTCGAGGATCTGGGCGCGCCCGTGCGCTGAACGGCGGGGCTCACTCCGCCGCCGCCCCGACCGCCGGGGACGGCGCTGCCGCCCGCCCGGCCCGCACGGTGCGCGCCCATTCGAGCAGGCACAGCACCACCGCGATGCCGCCCAGCGCGGTGGTGAACAGGAACACCGGATAATAGCCGTCCGTCTCGATCATCTTGCCGAGCGCGCCGCGCCCCAGCGTGCCGACGAGGAAGGTCAGGGACGACAGCAGCGCATATTGCACCGCGCTATAGCCCTTGGACGTGATCGACGAGAGATAGGCGACCAGCGCCGCCCCGGCGATGCCGCCCGCGATATTCTCGCCCCCGATCGCGACCATCAGCCGGGCGAGCCGCTCGTCCCCGCCCAGATGCTCGACCAGCCAGCTGAAGCCGGTATAGCGCGACACCGCGCTCATCCCCGCGCCGCCCAGCGACAGGTCCGCATAGAGCAGGTTGGTGAGCGCGGCGGTCAGCGCGCCGATGGTCATCGTCGCCATCCGCCCGATCGTCGCGAACAGCACGCCGCCCAGCGTCACGCCGAGCATCAGCGCGCCGACGCCGAAGAATTTCGACGCGACCGCGACCTCGCTCTTCGTATAGGCCAGCTCGCCCAGATAGAAGGGATAGGCGAAGGTGCCCCAGATGGTGTCGGTGATGCGGTAGGACAGCACCAGCGTCAGCACGAGGATCGCCGCCCAGCCCAGCCGGCCCATGATGTCGGTCAGCGGCAGGATGAGCGCGCGATAGCCATGGTCGAGCGCGGCGTCGGCCCAATGGCTGCGCGCCACGGCGGCGTCCAGCGTGCCCCGGCCGTTGCGCTGCATCCACGCCAGCACCGCCGCGATGATCGACGGGATGACGACCGTGGCGATGACGATGATCGGCCCCTGCACGCTGACGAACTCGACCGAGTCGGGCCGCGCCGCCGGGTCCGACCCCAGCGACAGGATCATGAAGCGCACCACGTCGCCCAGCGCCCACAGCCACAACAGGCCGACAACGCCCAGCGCGATCGCGCGGATCTTCGGGCGCAGCTCACCCGGCTCGCGCAATTGCTCGACGCTTTCGGTCATCGCCTCGGCGCGCGGATTTTCCGGCGCGAACAGGCTGACGACGCCCAGCCCGACGAGGATCGCGCCCATCAGCGCATAGACCGGCGGCCAGCCGAAGCCGTCGGCCAGGAACAGCGCCAGCGCGCCGCCGACCAGCACGGCGGCGCGATAGCCCAGCTGATAGACGGTCGACAATATCTCGACCGTCGCCGTCTCGTCGGCGACGTCGACGCGCCACGCGTCGATCACCACGTCCTGAGTCGCCGACGCGAAGGCGCCGATCCCGGCGAGCAGCGAGAACAGGCCGATCGCCCCGCGCGGGTCCAGCGTCGAGAGGATCAGCATGATCCCGCCCAGCAGCAGCTGCGCCAGCACGATCCATTGCTTGCGGCGGCCGAGCCGCTTCAGCACCGGCAGGGAAATGCGGTCGATCAGCGGCGACCAGAGGAATTTGAACGCATAGGTGAGGCCGATGAGCGAGAAAACGCCCATGGTTTCAAGGTCCACCTGCGCGTCGGAAAGCCACGCATAGAGCGTGCCGAGCAGCAACGCATAGGGCAGGCCGGAGGAAAAGCCGAACAGCACCATATAGGCGGTCTTGGGCTGGCGTATCGACCGTCCGAAGCGCGCCAGACCGCCGCCGATGCCCCGCCGCGCTGCGCTGCTTCCTTCCGTCAAACCCGTTCCCCTGAACTGAAACCGTCCTGCGACATCCTTGCGCTTGTAGCGAAAATCGGGACGCCCGCCAGCCCCGGTTGCGATCAGGCGCGGAGTCGGGCATGGGACGGGCATGAGACCGCCCCGCAAGCCCCCTTCTTCCCCCGGCCGCACGCCGCGCCCCAAAAAGGCGGAGCAGGGCCGCGCCACCTCCCGCCCCTCGCCGTCCGAGCAGGCGCGGCGCGTGGCGGAAAGCTGGGGCGTCGCCCCTGAGAACAAGCCCGCGCGCAAGAGCGGCAGCGGTCGCCCCGCCGCCGCCGGGACCAAGGCCGCCGCCTCGCGCCGGGACGGCAAGGCCCCGGCTGCCGCGCCCGCCCGCAGCAAAAATCGCACTGCCCGACCTGAAGCGCCCGCGCGCGCGCAGGCCCGGACCCGGCCCGGCGGCCAGCCCGCGCCCGCTACGCCTCGCCCCGTCCGCGCCCCGCGCTCGCCCGATCCCGCGCCGGTCCATCGCATCAAGGCGGCCAGCGAGCCGCAGCGCATCGCCAAGCTGCTGGCGCGTGCGGGCGTCGCCTCGCGGCGGGAGATCGAGCGGATGATCGCGGAGGGGCGCATCGCCCTCGACGGCGTGCCGGTCGAAACGCCCGCGACGCTGCTCACCAGCCTGCGCGGCGTCAGCGTCGACGGCCAGCCGGTGGCGGACGCGGAGGCCGCGCGCCTGTTCCTGTTCCACAAGCCGTCCGGCTGCCTGACGACCGAGCGCGACCCGGCGGGTCGCCCGACCATCTACGACCGCCTGCCCGCGGGCCTGCCGCGCCTGATGCCGGTCGGGCGGCTCGACATGACCACCGAGGGCCTGTTGCTCCTCACCAATGACGGCGGGCTGAAACGCAGGCTGGAGCTGCCCTCCAGCGGGGTGGAGCGCACCTATCGCGCCCGCGCCTTCGGCGACATCAGCCAGGCGCAGCTGGAGGAGCTGATCGAGGGCATAGAGGTGGACGGCATCCGCTATGGCCGGATCGACGCCAATCTGGAACGGCGCACCGGGCGCAACCAGTGGATCGAGATGACGCTGACCGAGGGGAAGAATCGCGAGGTCCGCCGCGTGCTCGAACATCTGGGGCTGACGGTCAACCGGCTGATCCGCGTGCGCTACGGCCCGTTCGATCTGGCCGATTCGGCGCCGGGCGATCTGGTGGAGATCAAGCGCGGCGACCTCGACCGCTTCCTGCATCAGTTGAAGGAACGCGGCTGATGCGGATTATCGCCGGGAAATGGCGCGGCCGCCCGCTGGTCGCGCCGAAGGGCGATACCACCCGCCCCACGGCGGACCGCACGCGCGAGACGCTGTTCTCGATGCTGACGAGCCGCATCGGCGATCTGGAGGGGCTGGCCGTGGCGGACCTGTTCGCCGGGTCCGGCGCGCTGGGGCTGGAGGCGCTGTCGCGCGGCGCGGCGAACTGCCTGTTCGTCGAGCAGGATCGCGCCGCGCTCGACGCGTTGCGTGCCAATGCGGCGGAGCTCGGCCTCGACCGCCCGGATATCCGCGCGACCTCGGTGCTGACGCTGGGCAGCGCGCCGCGCCCGCTCGACCTCATCCTGATGGACCCGCCCTATGGCACCGGCGCGGGCGCGGTGGCGCTGGACAAGCTGAACCGGCAGGGCTGGATCGGCCCCGCCAGCTGGATCAGCATCGAAACCGACCGGCGCGAGGACGTGGCGGTCAAGGGCTTCGAGGTGGAAGCGGTGCGCGACATCGGCAAGGCCCGGCTGCACATCCTGCGCCCTGCTGCCCCTGCCTGAGGCGCGTCAACGCGCGCGCTTGCGAGTCGCTTTCTTAGCGGCCTTCGGACCTTCGCCGGGGTTGACGCAGCGGTCCTGCACATCGCCCTTGCAAACGGGATAATCGGCCTGCGGCGGCGGGGGCGGCGTCACATTGCCGCCGACCGTCACCGGATTGGCCGGGGAACCGGGCGTCGCCGCCGGATCGCGCGGCACGGCGGGGTCGGCGGGCTGGGCGTTGGGCGGCATGGTCACGGTGCCGGTCGGAACATTGGCATTGGGATCGGGCGGTTGCTGCATCGGGTTCGGGGTCTGTTGCGGCGGCTGGGCGACGGCGGCGGAGCCGAGGCAAAGCGCAAAGGCGCCCATCAGCATCTTGATCTTCACTGCTTCTCTCCTCTTTTCTTTCCCCGCTTTTGAAGTGATTTGGGAACAGGGGGTTCAGCGCATCATAGCCCGATAGGTTCCCCCCGCGCCGAATCCGCCCTTGCCCCGCCTCTTCCTGTTCCCTAAATGTTCGGCATGACTCTTCCCGCCGCGCCCGCCCCCGATCCCGAACCGCCCTATCTCGCCGGGCTGAACGAGCCGCAGCGCGAGGCGGTGCTGACGACCGAAGGCCCGCTGCTGGTGCTTGCCGGGGCGGGCACCGGCAAGACGGCGGCGCTGACCGCGCGCCTCGCCCATCTCATCGCGACGCGGCGCGCCTGGCCGTCGGAGATTCTCGCCGTCACCTTCACCAACAAGGCCGCGCGCGAGATGAAGGAGCGCGTCGGCCGCCTGATCGGCGAGGCGGTGGAGGGGATGCCGTGGCTCGGCACCTTCCATTCCATCGGCGCGAAGATGCTGCGCCGCCATGCCGAGCTGGTGGGGTTGCAGAGCAATTTCACCATCCTCGACACCGACGACCAGTTGCGGCTGCTGAAACAGCTGATCCAGGCCGAGGGGATAGACGAGAAGCGCTGGCCCGCGCGGCAACTGGCGGGCCTGATCGACCAGTGGAAGAACCGGGGCCTGACCCCGGCGGAGATCGACGCGGGCGAGGCGGAACCCTATGCCAATGGCGCCGGGCAGAAGATGTACGCCGCCTATCAGGCGCGGCTGCTCGCATTGAACGCCTGCGATTTCGGCGACCTGCTGCTCCACCCGCTGACGCTGCTCCGCAAGGACCGGGAAGTGCTGGAGCTGTACCAGCGCCGCTTCCGCTACATCATGGTGGACGAATATCAGGACACCAACTCCAGCCAGTATCTCTGGCTGCGGCTGCTGGCGCAGACGCGCAAGAATATCTGCTGCGTGGGCGACGACGATCAGTCCATCTATTCGTGGCGCGGCGCGGAGGTCGCCAATATCCTGCGGTTCGAGCGGGATTTCCCCGGCGCGAAGATCGTCCGCCTCGAACAGAATTACCGCTCCACCCCCCATATTCTCGGCGCGGCGTCGGGCGTGATCGAGGGCAATTCGCAACGGCTCGGCAAGACCTTGTGGACCGAGATGGACGCGGGCGAGAAAGTCCGCGTCGTCGGCGTGTGGGACGGGCCGGAGGAAGCCCGCACCGTCAGCGACACGATAGAGGGGCTGCACCGCGCGGGCGAGGCGTTCGACGATTTCGCCATCCTCGTGCGCGCGCAGTTCCAGACTCGCGAATTCGAGGACCGCTTCATCCAGATCGGCCTGCCCTATCGCATCGTCGGCGGCTTCCGCTTCTACGAGCGGGCGGAGATTCGCGACGCGCTCGCCTATCTGCGGCTGGTCGCGCAACCGGCGGACGATCTGGCGTTCGAGCGCATCGTCAACGTGCCCAAGCGCGGTCTGGGCGACAAGGCGGTCGAGAAGATCCACCGCCTCGCCCGCGCCGAGGGGGTGCCGCTGCTCGCCGCTGCCGCGCATATCCTCGACACCGACGAGCTGACGCCGCAGGCCCGGCGCGCGCTCGCCAATTTCATCGCCAACATCGCCCGCTGGCGCGACATGGCGAGCCAGCTGCCCCATGCCGAACTGGCCCGCATCCTGCTCGACGAAAGCGGCTATACCGCGATGTTGCAGGCCGAGCGCACCGCCGAGGCGAGCGGGCGGCTGGAGAACCTCAACGAACTGGCGCGCGCGATGGAGGATTATGAAACCCTCGGCGCGTTTCTGGAGCATGTCAGCCTCGTCATGGACAATGACGCGGCGGAGGACGACCGCAAGGTCACGATCATGACCATCCACGCCGCCAAGGGGCTGGAGTTCAACCGGGTGTTCCTGCCCGGCTGGGAGGAAGGCGTGTTCCCCTCGCAGCGCGCGCTCGACGAAGGCGGGCTTTCCGCGCTGGAGGAGGAACGCCGCCTCGCCTATGTCGCGATCACCCGCGCGCGGCATCATTGCACCATCCTTCACGCCGCCAACCGCCGCATCTACGGGCAATGGACCAGCTCCATCCCGTCCCGCTTCATCGGCGAGCTGCCGGAGGAGCATATCGAGGAGGAGAGCAATGTCGGCGGCGGCGCGAGCCTGTGGCGCGCCAACTGGGCCGACCAGCCCGACCCGTTCCGCAATGTCGAGCGCGGCTCCGGGCGCGGCCCCGGATGGCAGCGCGCCCAGCGGACCGGCGGCATCGGCAGCATGGCCGTCGCCTCGCCGAAGGAGGCCTACAGCCCGGCGATATCGATGGCGGCCAGGCCGCGCGACGACATCGGCCTCGGCCAGCGCGTCTTCCACCAGAAATTCGGCTACGGCACCATCGCCACCATCGACGGCAACAAGCTGGAGATCGATTTCGAGCAATCGGGGCGCAAGCGGGTGATAGACAGTTTCGTGACGCCCGCATGACGCGGAAAACGAGCCTTTTTCAGGCACTGCCCGCAACAAGTCGGTTGATGCCGCCCGATCGCGGGTGCAAAGGGGCCGCATGACCAGCGTTTCCGCATCGTCCCCTGCCCCGGCGGCGTCCGCCCATCCGCTCCGCTATCGCGATTTCCGATATTATATATTGGCGCGGCTGTTCACGACGCTGGGCCAGTTTTCGATGATGATCGTCATCGGCTGGCAGACCTATTCGACCGCGCGGCTGACCATGGGCACCCACGCCGCCGCCGCGCAGCTCGGCTTCATCGGCCTTGCCCAGTTCGTCCCGGTCTTCCTGCTCTCGCCCGCCACCGGCTGGATCGCCGACCATTATGACCGGCGGCGCATCGTCATCCTCGCGGTGCTGCTGCAATTGCTGAGCGCGGCCATCCTCGCCTGGGCGACATGGGAGGAGAATATCTCGCTGCCGCTGCTGTTCGGGGTCGCCGCGCTGCTCGGCGTCGCGCGCTGCTTCAGCGGCCCGGCCTTCGGGTCGATGGTGCCGCGCCTCGTGCCGATGGAGGCGATGCCGCGCGCGCTCGCCTTCAGTTCGATGATCTGGCAGTTCGGCATGATCATCGGCCCGGCGCTGGGCGGTTATATCTTCGCCGCGTTCGCCGCCGGTCCCTATCTGCTGGCCGCGACGCTGTTCGCGATCGGCACCGCCGCCATGACCCTGATCCCGCCGCAGCCGCCGTCCGAAGCGGCGTCGGTCGACCGCCGCCCGTTGCGCCAGATACTGGAAGGCATCGCCTATGTGCGCGGCAACCGGCTGGTGCTGGGCGCGATCACGCTGGACCTGATGGCGGTGCTGCTCGCCGGGTCGACCGCGCTGCTGCCCGTCTATGCGCGCGACATCTTCCATGTCGGCGCGCAGGGGCTGGGCGAACTGGCCGCCGCGCCCGGCATCGGCGCGGCCTTCACCGCGCTGATCTTCGGCCTGCGCCCGCCCGAGCATAATGTCGGCAACAAGATGCTGATCGGCGTCGCCTTTTTCGGCGCGGCGACGGTGGTGTTCGGCCTTACCGCCTTCATGCCGTCCGGCATCGCCCGCTGGGTGGCGATGGGCGCGCTGTTCACCTGCGGCGTGGCCGACATGTTCTCGGTCTTCGTGCGCCAGACGCTGATCCAGATCTACACGCCCGACGAGATGCGCGGCCGCGTCGCCAGCTTCTCGCTCATCGCCATTTCCGCCTCCAACGAGCTGGGCGAAGCCGAATCCGGCTTCCTCGCCGCGTTGATCGGCCCCGTCAGCGCGGTTGTTGCGGGCGGGCTGGGTGCTATAGTGACCGTCGCGATCTGGGCGAAACTTTTCCCCGAAATCGGCAGGGCCAGACGCTTCGATGCCGTGGTGGACGATGGCCCCGCGACCGGACAGGAGAAAGAGCGATGAAGGCAGCAACTATCCTCGAAACCGTCGGCAACACGCCGCATATCCGTTTGAACCGCCTTTACGGGGATTTGCCTGCGGGCAGCGAGGTGTGGATCAAGTCGGAGCGGAGCAATCCGGGCGGATCGATCAAGGACCGGATCGCGCTGTCGATGATCGAGGCGGCAGAGATATCGG
>Ga0180222_1001984_pt1 | contig 18385 bp, 14 predicted proteins | sample eDN5th37CKraftOP_FD_151336 | JGI IMG/M metagenome (GOLD analysis project Ga0180222, IMG submission 151336) | Enriched Organic Plus compost microbial communities from Emeryville, California, USA - eDNA 5th pass 37_C Kraft OP (version 2) (version 2) ... | reverse complement strand
CTCAGCGCGTTCGCGCCCAGTGTTTCTCTGGCTCAGCGATCTTCGCTTCAGTGCCTTTCCGCTTCGCGCTTCTCATCTCTGCGTCTCCGCGCCTCCGCGTGAACTTTCAATCATTGATGGGGCACGAATGATGCTGCTCACCAACCGTCCCAATATCGAGCCAGCCCCCAACCCCCGCCTCCTCACGGCGCTACCCAAGGATGGCGATCCCCTTGGCGCCTCACACCGGTCCAGCTTTCCTGCTCCAGATAAAGGGCGACGCCACCCGTCTGCCGCAGCCTCGCCCGGTCGAGTTTCAGCCAGCGCGGGGAGCAGGCCGGGGGCAGGCGGCGGTCGCTCACCACGATGTCGGCGCGGGCGCAGGCGTCGATCAGCGCCTGCCATGGCACGGTCATGTCGCTATGGGTCGCCAGGATCGTCCAGTCGCGCCGGCTCCCCGCGATCCGCACGGCGCACATGTCTCGGCTGCACCGCGCCTCAGGCGCCCGCGACAGCGCGCCCATCGCCGCACCCGCCTCCTTGCCGCCGCCTTCCCCCGCCGCTGCGCCGATGATGCCGCGCACATAATCCCCGGCCCCGTCGCGCAACAGCGCGATGCGGCCGTCGGCGAAGCGCACCGCCATATGCCGCCCGTCGCCCGTCACCACCACATCGGGCGCGGGCATCGTCAGCAGCACGGCGGCCCCCGCGCACAGCGGGACCAGCCCCACAAGGCGCACACGGGTCCGCCAGATCAGCAGCCACAGCCCGCCCAGCATCATCAGCGCGAACGGCACGCCGGAGGCGACGGGCAGCGCCCATGTCGCCAGCGGATGGTCGGCCACGCGGTGCGCCACCAGCAACAGCAGCGCCAGCGCCTTGCCGGTGATCCACCAGAAGGGCGCGCCCAGACCCACGACATCAGCCAGCAATGCCAGCGCCTCGGCGGGCATGACCACGAAGGTCGTCAGCGGAATGGCGATCAGATTGGCGAGCGATCCCAATATTCCCGCCTGATGGAAATGATGCAGGGCGATCGGCATCAGCGCCAGTTCGATCGCCACGCCGGTCAGGAACAGGGCGAGCAGCGCCCGCCCCGCCTTCATCCCCCAGCCCTCGTCGCGCGCGCCCGTCAGGCGGCGGAACCAGGGCGCCTCGGCCAGCGCGATCAGCACCGCGACCGCCGCGAAGCTCATCTGGAAACTCGGCCCCATCAGCGCGTCCGGCCAGAAGATCAGCACGACCAGCGCGCCCGCCGCCACCAGCCGCAGGCTGATCGGTTCCCGCCCCAGCGCCAGCCCGCCCAGCACCAGCAGCGCGGCGATGCAGGAACGGATCGTCGGCACCTCGGCCCCGGTCAGCAGCGTATAGCCGATGCCCGCCACCGCGCCCGCCGACGCCGCGATCAGCATCAGCGGCAGCCCCAGCGCGAGTCGCGGGCTGAGCGCGAGCAGGCGATAGACCAGCATCACCACCGCGCCGATCAGCGCCGACACGTGCAGCCCGCTGATCGACAGCAGATGCGCAAGGCCGCTGCGGCGCATCGCATCGGCATCCTCCTCGCTGATCGCGCCCCGGTCACCGGTCGCGAGCGCGGCGGCGATCGCCCCCTCCCCGCCCTCCAGCCGGGAGCGGACATGATCGGCCAGCCGCAGCCGCATCGTCCCTTCCCGCTGCGACGCGGGGCGCAACACCTCGATCGGCGCCAGCGCCCGGCCGGTCGCACCGAGACCGAGGAAATAGGCGCGCTCGGCAAAATCATAGGCGCCCGGAACGGCGGGCGGCGCGGGCGGCATCAGGCGCGCGCGGAACGAGAGCAGCGCGCCCCGGCCCATCTCCGCGCGCCAATCCTTTTCCGGCACGTTGACGCGGATGCGGGCGGGCAGCCCCAGCGCCGGGTCGGGCGCGACGGTGATACGCGTCCGCTCCATCGCGGGCTGCGGCTCGACGGAGAGGACCTCGCCCCGCACCTCGATGAACACCGGCCGCGCGAGGGGCTTTTCACCCCAGACCAGCGCCTTGCCCCAGATCAGGACGCAGCCCGCCGCCGCCAGCAGCGCGCCCGTGACCAGCATCATCCGCAGCCGTCCACCGCGCGGCAGCGCCAGAAAGGCCAGCGCGAGGATGGCGCAACCGCCCGCCCAGGCCGCCCAGCGTGCCGGATCGGGCAGGGAATACCACGCGATTATGCCGATTCCCAACGCCACGGGCACCCACAGGGCGATCCGCTCCCGCTCCGCCTCCAGCCAGCGTTCCACCCGGTCCAGCGCTATGGCAAAAGGCCGGTCCCGGTGCGGTGCAACATACATTTGTGATAGTTGGAAAGCCATGCTAGGGGGCGTGCGGCAACACCATGTTCCGGTTCGCCCGGTGCGAACCGATGGAAAATAGTCGGAGAATTTCTGGGTGAACGCAACCGGTGAAAAAAGAGCAGTCGTAACGCGTTTTGCTCCCTCCCCCACCGGATTTCTGCATATTGGCGGCGCGCGGACGGCTTTGTTCAACTGGCTCTTCGCCAAGCATCATGGCGGCCGCTACCTGCTCCGAATCGAGGATACGGACAGGACGCGCTCGACTCAACAGGCAATCGACGCGATTCTGGACGGGCTGGACTGGCTCGGCCTGGGGAGCGACGAGGAGCCGGTCTACCAGTTCGCCCGCGCCGAGCGCCATGCCGAGGTCGCGCACCAGTTGCTCGCCGGCGGCCACGCCTATAAATGCTTCGCCACGCCTGAGGAGCTGGCCGAGCTGCGCGAGGCGCAGCGCGCCGCGAAGCAGCCGATGCGCTATGACGGCCGCTGGCGCGATCGCGATCCGTCCGAAGCGCCCGAAGGCGCGCCCTATGTGATTCGCCTCAAGGCCCCGCGCGAGGGCGAGACGGTGATCGAGGATGCGGTGCAGGGCCGCGTCGTCGTCCGCAATGCGGAACTGGACGACATGATCCTGCTGCGCTCCGACGGCACGCCCACCTATATGCTGGCGGTGGTGGTCGACGATCAGGACATGGGCGTCACCCATGTGATCCGGGGCGACGACCATCTGAACAACGCCTTCCGCCAGCTCGGCATCATCCGCGCGATGGCCGAAATCGAGGGAGGCTGGGAAGAGCCGGTCTATGCGCATATCCCGCTGATCCACGGCGCGGACGGGGCGAAGCTTTCCAAGCGCCACGGCGCGCTGGGCGTCGATGCCTATCGCGACGAGATGGGATTGCTGCCCGAAGCGGTAGTCAATTATCTGCTGCGCCTCGGCTGGGGCCATGGCGACGAGGAGATCATCAGCCGCGAGCGCGCGGTCGAGCTGTTCGATCTGGCCGGCGTCGGCCGCTCCCCTGCCCGCTTCGACCTCAAGAAGCTGGAAAATCTCAACGGCCATTATATCCGCGAGGCCGACGATGCGCGCCTTGCCGCGCTGGTCGCGCCCCGCGTCGCGAAGCTGATCGGGCGGGAGCTGGCGGAGGCCGACACGGCGTTGCTGCAACAGGCGATGCCCGCGCTGAAGCCGCGCGCCAGGACGCTGGACGAGATCGCCGACGGCGCGCTGTTCCTGTTCGCGCAGCGCCCGCTCGTTCCGGACGAAAAGGCGGGCGCGCTGCTGGACGAGGCGGGCCGGGCGCTGATCGCGTCCTGCGTGCAGGCGCTCGGCGCCGTCGGGCAATGGACGCCCGAGGCGATAGAGGATCCCATTCGCGGCGTTGCGGAAAGGGCCGGTCTCGGTTTGGGGAAAGTGGCGCAGCCCCTGCGTGCCGCCCTGACCGGCCGCACCACATCGCCGGGGATATTCGACGTTCTCTTCCTTTTGGGCAGGGAAGAGACATTGGCAAGATTATCGGACGCCGCATAGTCGCTGCGTGGCGTCCAGCGATCAACTTAGGGAGAAAACTATGGCAGACAGTTCGGCCAGGCTCGATATCGGTGGCACAGGCCACGACTATGCGGTGAAGGACGGTTCTGTCGGACCTCAGGTCATCGACATCCGCAAGCTCTATGCCGATACCGGCATGTTCACCTACGACCCCGGCTTCACCTCGACGGCAAGCTGCGAATCCGGCCTGACCTATATCGACGGGGACGAAGGCATATTGCTGCATCGCGGCTACCCCATCGACCAGCTGGCCGAGCAGTCCAGCTTCATGGAGGTGTCCTATCTGCTGCTGCGCGGCGAGCTGCCGTCCAAGGCGGAGCTGGAGGAGTTCACCCGCACGATCACGCGCCACACCATGGTGCATGAGCAGCTGACCACCTTCTACCGCGGCTTCCGTCGCGACGCACACCCGATGGCGATCATGTGCGGCGTGGTGGGCGCGCTGTCGGCCTTCTATCACGATTCGACCGACATCAACGACCCGATGCAGCGGCGCATCGCCAGCCACCGCCTGATCGCGAAGATGCCGACGATCGCGGCGATGGCCTATAAATATTCGGTGGGCCAGCCCTTCGTCTATCCGCGCAACGACCTCAGCTACACCGGCAATTTCCTCAACATGACCTTCTCGGTCCCGGCGGAGGAATATGTGGTCGATCCGGTGATCGAGGATGCGATGGACAAGATCTTCATCCTCCACGCCGATCATGAGCAGAACGCGTCGACCTCGACCGTGCGCCTCGCAGGGTCCTCCGGCGCCAATCCGTTCGCGTGCATCGCGGCGGGCATCGCCTGCCTCTGGGGCCCGGCCCATGGCGGCGCGAACGAGGCCGCGCTCAACATGCTGCGCGAGATCGGCACGGTGGACCGCATCCCCGAATATATCGCCCGCGCGAAGAACAAGGACGATCCGTTCCGCCTGATGGGCTTCGGCCACCGCGTGTACAAGAATTACGATCCGCGCGCGAAGGTGATGCAGAAGACCGCGAACGAAGTGCTCACCAAGCTGGGCGTGACCGACCCGATCTTCGACGTCGCGCGCGAGCTGGAGCAGATCGCCCTCAACGATCCCTATTTCGTCGAGAAGAAGCTCTACCCGAACGTCGACTTCTATTCGGGCATCATCCTGTCGGCCATCGGCTTCCCGACCGAGATGTTCACCGTGCTCTTCGCCCTGGCCCGCACCGTGGGCTGGGTCGCGCAGTGGAACGAGATGATCTCCGACCCCGCGCAGAAGATCGGCCGCCCGCGCCAGCTCTACACCGGCCCGACGCAGCGCGACTATGTGCCGGTCGACAAGCGCTGAACCTTCCGGTCAAGATAACAAGGGAAAGGCGGGCCGCAGGGTCCGCCTTTTCTTTTCGGCGGGTGCCGGTTGAGACCATCAGGGAAAGTCGGCTTTGGGTGGGGAGCGGACGTCAGGCGTTGAAACGATGTTTTCACGCGGAGACGCGGAGAAAAATATCGCGAAGCGTTCCTGTTCATACCGGCAGAGGTGGCATGGGGACAAAGAGCCTGCGGCTCAACCCCTCTCCGCGTCTCCGCGCCTCCGCGCCTCCGCATGCTCAACATCTACTTGGCTGACCGTGTCAGCTATTGACCGAATCCCCCTACCGGCAGGGCAAGCCCACAACGCAGGCCATCCAATGGGGTGACAGCGCCCGCCTCGCCGCTTAAAGAACCGCCCCATGCAAGACGATCCGTTCAACCGACCCCTTCGCCCCCTGCCGCTACTGATCTTCAGCTCGCGCTGGCTCCAGTTGCCGCTCTATCTCGGCCTCATCGCCGCGCAGTGCGTCTATGTGTTCCTGTTCCTCAAGGAACTTTCGCACCTCATCCTGCATGCCTTTGAATTCACCGAACAACAGATCATGCTGATGGTCCTCGGCCTGATCGACGTGGTGATGATCTCCAACCTGCTCATCATGGTGATCGTCGGCGGCTATGAGACTTTCGTCTCCCGCCTCGGCCTCGAAGGGCATCGGGACCAGCCCGAATGGCTGAGCCATGTCAATGCGGGGATTTTGAAGGTCAAGCTGGCGATGGCGATCATCGGCATCTCCTCCATCCACCTGCTGCGCACCTTCATCGAGGCGACCGCGCTCGGCACCGCCAACGCCCGCGTCACCGAACAGGGGGTGATGTGGCAGGCGATCATCCACGGCCTGTTCATCCTTTCGGCCATCGGCATCGCCTATGTCGACAGGATGACGCAGACCAGGCATTGAGCGGGCGCCGCGCCTTCCCTCAACGCATCGGCAATTGCAGCACGAAACGGGCGCCTTTCCCGGCCGGGCCGCCCTCGATGAGGATATCGCCCTGCATCGCGCGGGCGAGGCGGCGGGAGATATAAAGGCCGAGGCCGCTGCCCGCGACGTCGCTGCGGCCCAACCGCTCGAACTTGTCGAACACCCGCTCGCGGTCCTCCGGCGCGATGCCCGGCCCCTGGTCGGTGATCGACAGCATCGCCCAATCGCCCAGGCTTTCCGTGGCGATGCGGATGTCCGACCCTTCTGGCGAATAGCGGACGGCATTGGTCAGCAGGTTGACGATGATCTGCAACGCCCGGCGGAATTCTCCGACAGCGGGCGCCTTCTCCCCGGCTTTGGGCGTGCCGATGGTGATGCGGCGGTCCGCCGCCTTCACCCCGAGCAGGCCCGCCGCCCGGCGCGCCAGATCGGCGAGGTCGATATCCTCCCGCGCGACGGTGAAATTGACGCGATCGATCGCCTGCAGATCGGCCAGATCGTCGACCAGTTCCATCAGATGCCGTCCGGCCTCGGCGATATCGGCGGCATAGGCGGTATAGTCGCTGCGCAGCGGCCCCTCGATCTGGCCCCGGATGGTTTCGGCATTGGCGATGATGCGCCCCAGCGGCTGGCGCAGCGCAAGGTCGAGGCGGCGCCCGAAATCCGGCAGCGTGATGGCCTCGTCCGCCTCCTCGCCATCCCCCGCGCGCGCATCCTCATGCAGAGGGACGACTGGCGCGGGCACCCGCTCCTCCTTGCAGAAGGACAGCTTGCCGCGATAGCCGAGGAAGGAGCCGTCGGCATCGAACAGCGGATGACCGGAAAGATCGACCATCCGGCCTCCATCCCCGCACAGTCCTTCGCTCAGGCCGACCCTCAGCCCGAAAAAGGCCCGGCGCGCGGCGACTTCCATCGCCAGGCGCTTCATCCCGTCGCTCCCGCCGGTGAAGGCGGCGAAGAATTCGTCACCGGGCGCGGCGATTTCGGCCTCCGCCCCCAGATAGAGGAAGCGCATCTGCGCGTCGGTGCGCCATTCCGCCCCGTCGGGTGCCAGCGAAATCTGCGCCGCCCGCAACGCCGCGATCGAATCCGCGTCGGCATGGGGCGCTTCCTGCCATTCGGAAAATTCCAGCTCCACCCCGTCCTCGACCGGCTTCGCCCGGACCCAGAGGCGGATGTCATATTCCTGCCCGCCGATCAGCAGCGGCCGCGCGATCAGCAGGCCCAGCCGCCGCGCCAGCCGCGCCACCGCCGCGACCTGCGGAATGGCGATGCGCCCATCCGGCTCGCCCCCGGCGGCGGCCTGCAACCGCAGCACCAGATCATCGGCGGCGAGGATATGATCCTGCGCGTCCAACCGCGCCGTCACGACCGGCGCGTCCTTCCGCTCGAACGGGCCGCGCTCAGCAGTCATCGCCCGGTGGCCGGTTCCGCAGCGCGGACAGTTTTTCCCGGAAACGGAGGGACAGCCCTAGCGGAGCCACGGCCAGCGCCGCCTGCTCCCGCGACATGCGATCATATCCTTCCGCATATTCGATCAGCACCGAATCCTCTACTCCGCGCGCGATACCCCTTCGCCCTAGCATGAGGCGGACGGCAACTTCACGCGGGAAATCGGCGGCGCGGCATATTTGGAACAGCAGATGCTCCGGCCCCTCGACGATCCGGCCGACCAGCGCGGCGTTCTCCATGCCGGTGCGGTCGGCGAGGATCGCCAGCAGCGCCAGCACCTGCCGGTGCCGCCCCAGCCAGAGCAGATGCTCCTCCCCCGCCCCCGTGCCACGCAGCCTGTGCGCGACGAGGGACGCCATGACGAAGGGCGCGGTCTGCTCGTCATGCCGGGCAAGCACCGCGCACCCGGCGCGATCGGCCAGCCGCACCATGTCGCCGAGCGGAAAGGCGCGAACCGGCGCCGCCGCATCGGCGAGCAGCGCCATGACCGTCCAGACCAGTTGCTCCATATCCTCGGCGGGCAGGTCGGCGACCATCGGCGCTTCGTCGGGCCGGTCGTCGCACCAGCGCCGCTCGGCCAGCGCCAGCGAGGCGAGGTCGCGCGCCAGGGCGGACGGAAACAGGCTTTCCGGCGGCTCGGCATTGCCGGGTGCGCCATCGGCAAGCTCTTCCTGCGTCATCAGACTGACCGCCGCGCGATCGCGGAAATGGGCGATAAGGCGGCCGCCCAGCAGATCCGGCCGCCGTTGCAGCGCCGCCCAGCCGACCGCTTCGGGCAGGGCCGCGACCAGCGCGCGCCCTTCCTCGCCCGATAACACGAGTTGATCCCGCAATGCGGCCTCGACCGCCGTCACGCAACCGCCGATATGCCGCCGCATGCGCGTCACCAGTGCGTCGCTCCAGCGCGCATCGTCGCCGCCGAAGCACCGCTCCAGCAGCAGCGAGGCCGGACGCGCGCCATTCTCCCGCACGCCCAGCAGCACAGGCGACAACGGCCAGCGCCCTTCGTCGGGGCGCCGGTGCGGGTGAGGCGGCATCTCGCTCATGCCATCCGGCTTATCCCGCCAGGGTAAATTATCGTTAAACCCCGAAGATCTTTTTTGCGGCGGGCCTTTCGGGGGCGATTATGTCCCTGCGAACACGGAGCTTGAAAGCCGGTTGGGACACTCCTCCGACCGTTCGGGCTGAGCTTGTCGAAGCCCTGTCCTTTCTTGCTCCAAGAGAAGAACAGTCCTTCGACAAGCTCAGGGCGAACGGAGGTGAGATGTCACGAATTGACCGAATGCCGCCCCCCAGATCAAGCCGTCGCGGCGAGCCTGTCGGGCAGCAGCAGCAGCGCCGCCAGCGACGCGATGCCCAGCACCGCCGCAAGGGACAGGGCGGCGGGCAGCAGGCCGACGAGCAGCGCGGCGAGCAGCAGCAGCAGCACGCTGCCGGGCGTCACATAGGCCCATGCGGGCAGCGCCAGCCGGTCGCCCCGGTACAGCACCACCGCCGTGATCGCGGACAGCAGCGCGAGGTGCAGGCCGTCGGCATGCATGTCCGCCTCCACGCCGATCCACGCCACCCCGGCGAGCACCAGCGCATCGGGCAGCAGCCGGATCAGCGTCTTGCGCCCGGCCATGCGCCCCATGGTCGCAATATGTCCGGCGACGAGGTTCGCGGTCAGCGCGATCAGGAACAGGATGACCGCCGGAACCGTCCAGCCCGGCACCAGCAGCGCCAGCCCCAGCCCGGCAATGCCCGCAGCGCCGAGCAGCAGGTGGCGCGGCGGTATCTGCAAGCGCAGCAGGCGCGGCGCGATCAGTTGCGCCACAGGCCCCAATATATAACGCTCCGCCCCCGCCTCGACGCCGCCCTTCGCCAGCGGCGCGACCAGCGCGCGGGCGACCAGATCGGCGGTTTCCTGCCGGTCGATCAGCGCGATCCGGCCCTCGGCGACCTCCGACTGAGGGATGACGACGCGGCGCGGCTGACCCTGCACCGCCGCCCGCAGCAGGGTCAGCACCAGATCCCAGTCCCCGATCAGGTCGAGCGTGTTGAACAGCGTCTGCGGCGACAGGCGGGCGACGCCGGCCCAGCGATAATGGCTGTCGACCCGCTCCAGATGACCGGTCGCCGGGCCGTCATCGACCAGCAGCAGCCCGTTCCCCTCCATCGAGGCGAGGTCCCGCACATGATCCTGATCGACCACAATCCCGTCGGCGAACAGCAATATGTCGCTGTTGCGCGGCAGCTGGCGCATCAGCGCGGGCATGTCGCGGATCAGGTGCACCTGTATGCCGTCGGCGATCAGCCGGTCCACCAGCCGCGACAGCTGGGGCGTGACCGCCTCCACCATGATGAACAATTCCCGCGCCCCGGCCCCGGTCGCCTGCCGCGCCTGATATTCGATCAGCGTCTGCGCGGCGAAGATGATCTGGCCGCGCAATATCTCGGGCCGATCCACGGAAGGAGCGCTTGCACAAAGAATCGCCGCCAAAGGCATGAAGGAACCCATGTTGATGGAACAGACCCTTCTCTTCGCAACATGAAGCGCGATATGCAAGTCGTTCGCAAGGTGCCGCCACCGCGAGCCGCCCGCGCGGGGCTTTTTCAGCCCGCCGCCAGTTCGTCCAGCACGGCGCGCAGCCGCTTCAGCATCTTCGCATCGCCCGGCCGCGCCTGCTCGGCCTCCTCGGCCAGCGCGATCATCGGCAGGATGCCGAAGCTGCCGCTCAGTCCCCGCAGCCGCCAGAGCGCCTGCTTCCAGGCCGCTTCGTCGCGGGCGCGCGACGCCATGTCGATCTGCCGGTCCGCGCTTTCGAGAAAGGCCCGGCGCAGATCGTGAATCAGCAACGGGTCGTCCCCCACCACGGCGGTCAGAGCCATATCCAGATTGCCAGCTTCGTAGGACATGGGCCCATCATAACCCGCAGAAGGTTAAGAGGCGGTTGCAAAATCGCATTTGCGGTTTCGGAAAAGCTGCTACACAATGGGCCATGAACAGGGAAAAGAATGTGGTCAGCCTGAAGCGCGAGGAAGAAATGGCGCAGCGTACCGCTCTGGAAGGCCATGAATTATTGCTGGATTCCAAAGTGGAAGCACCGCTGGACGCGGACGCCGAAGAATTGCTCGGCTATCAGGAAATCGACGTGGCCGACATGCCCCCGCCCGCGACCCAGCCGCTGCTGAAGGCGGGCCGGATCGCGCTGATCGCCGGAGCCGCGGGCTGGATCGGCTTTGCGCTCTGGCTGCTCGCGCGGCGCGACTTCCGCCTGCCCGCCGTCGAGCAGATTCCCTATGCGGTGACACTGGTCGCGATCCCGCTGATCCTGCTCGCCGTCCTTTATCAATTGCTACTCCGCACCAGCATGGGCGAGGCGGACCGCTTCGCCCGGATCACGTCCCAGCTGCGCCGGGAAAGCGAGGCGCTGGACCTGCGGCTCGCCATCGTCAACCAGCAACTCGACACCGCGCGCGAAACCATGCGCGAACAGGCCAGCCTGCTCGAACAGTATGGCGCATCGGCCAGCCTCAACCTCGAAACGGCGGCGCGGACGATGACCCAGCATGCCCATAATTCCGCCAAGCAGGCGGAAATGGTGGAGCGGGCGGGCCTTTCCCTCGCCCATCAGTTCGGCCAGCTGGTCGAGGCGATGCCCCTGCTGGAAGAACGCGCGGATCGCGTCGCCTCCTCGCTCGATCAGGGCGGCAGCGCGCTGGCCGACAAGGTCGACCGGCTGGAGGCGAAGCTCGATTCCCTCTCCCGCCTGCTGGAGGACACCCGCTCCCGCACGATGAACGCGACGCAGAGCCTCGTCGCCCAGCTGATGCAGATCCAGGATGCGTCCCGCTCCGCCAGCGACGAGGTGACCGGCATGGCCGAGCTGAGCGCCAGCCGGATCGGCACGACGATCGAGCAGGCCCGCCGGGCGCTCGACGAGACCGGCACCGCGCTGGACACGCAGATGGCCGATCTCAGCCATCTGGTCGAGCGCTCCCGCACCGCGCTGGACGATATAGGCGGCGGAGCGGTCGCCGCCTATGGCGAGAGCATCGACCGCATCGAGGCGCGGCTGGGCGAGCTGGACCGGATGATCGGCGCGCAGAACGAGCTGCTGGCGAATATCGGCGACGAGCTGACCGGCCGGATCGACCGCGCGGGCGAGCGGTTCAGCCAGTTCGAGGCCGAAGGCGCGTCGGGCGCCGAGCGGCTGGCGACGACATTCGACCGGCTGACGCACCGCACCGCCCAGCTCGATGAGGCGCTGCAATCGGGCAACCGCACCGCCGAGGCGATGATCGCGCGGTCCGAGGCCTTGCTGGTGGCGCTCGACGCCAGCGTGCGGGAACTGGACGAAGGCCATCCCGCCGCCCTCGCCCGGCTCGACGAGCGCGTCGACCAGAGCCGCCGCCTGCTGATGGCCGTGGCGCCGGAGATAGAGCGGCTGGAGGCGATTTCCGCCGCGATATTGGGGCAGGCGAAGGATTCCGAACAACTGCTCAGCGGCCAGAGCCAGAAGCTCGCCGCGTGGCTGGAAAGCGGCGAGCGCGCGCTGGTCGCCAACAAGGAACAGGTGTCGGCGCTACGCCTCGCGCTGGAGGCGGCGGACGCCGACGCGCGGCGGCTGGCCGACAGCTCCGGCCCGCAACTGGTCGCGACGCTGCTGCGCATTCGGGAAGCGGCGGATCAGGCGGGCGAGCGGGCACGGCAGGCGCTCTCACGCGCCATCGCGCAGGCGACCGACGAGCTGGGCGAGGCCAGCGAGCAGGCGCTGTCGCAGCGGCTGGGCGACCAGTTCCAGGCCCGCATGGAGGAGATCAGCGCGGTCGCCGATCGCGCGGTGCAGGCCGCCCATGTCGCCTCCGACCGGCTCATGCGCCAGCTTCTCACCATCGCCGACACCACCGCCAGCATCGAGCAGCGCATCGCCGAGGCGGACGAAGCCGCCGAGAAGCGGGACCGCGACAATTTCTCCAACCGCTCGGCGATCCTGATCGAATCGCTCAACAGCATCGCCATCGACGTGACGAAGCTGCTCGCACAGGAGGTTGGCGATGCGAGCTGGGCGGCCTATCTGAAGGGCGATCGCGGCGTGTTCACCCGGCGCGCGGTGTCGCTGCTCAACGCAGGCGAGGCGCGGTCGATCGGCCAGCTCTACGACGAGGACAGCCTGTTCCGCGACAATGTGAACCGCTACATCCACGATTTCGAGGCGATGCTGCGCACGGTGCTGGCCGCCCGCGAAGGCAGCTCGCTGGGCGTGACGCTGCTGTCCTCGGACATCGGCAAGCTCTATGTCGCGCTGGCGCAGGCGATCGACCGGCTGCGGAACTGACCTGTCGTCCGCCGACCGTCAGCCCCACGACCGTCATGCCAGCGCGGGCTGGCATCGTTCCCGGCGGCGGAGGAACAAACCTCCCGAAATGCCAGCCTGCGCTGGCATGACGTCACAGGAAGGTCAGCGCCCCTTCCACGAGATGAAGTCGATATCCTCGGCCGTGATCCAGCCCTGCACATAATTGGCGTAGAACAGACCGAACAGCACGAACGACAGCAGCGTCGCCCGCAGGAGGATGCGCCCCGGCCGGAAATTGCTCGGCGCGCTGGTCGCCTGCCCCGGCACCAGCGCCTCTCCCGTCTCGTCCGGTGTGCGCACGCCGATGGGCAGCAGCAGGAAGGCGCTCATGACCCAGAACAGGGCGTAGATGGCGATGATCGACGTGATTTTCATGGCGCCACCTTCCGCCGCCTGGCCATCAGATGTCAATGATCAGCACGTCGACCACCGGCTTTTTGCCGGTCCAGCGCGTCGCGGTCCGCCGCACGGCAAGGCGGACGCGCTCGCGCAGCGCCTCGATATCGCCATTGCCCGTCGCCACCGCCGCGGCGGCCTCGTCCTGCGCCTCGCTGAGGAACGCCTCGCGGTCCTCCTCCAGCGGCACGCCCTGCAGGCGCAGCACCGGCTTGCCCTTCAGCCGCCCGACCGCATCGCGCGCCACCGCGACGCTGATCTGGCCGTGCAGCGACAGCTTGCGCCGCTCGTTGATGGTCGCGCCGTCGGCGGGCAGGATCACGTCGCCGTCCAGCACCAGCCGCCCGGTCTGTTCATGCCCGATGATCTCCGGCGCGCCGGGGGCCAGGCGCACCACGTCGCCGTTGCGCTGCACCACCGCCCGCGCGATGCCGTGGGCGAGGCCGAGCCGCGCCTGCTCCATCATATGGCGAATCTCGCCATGGACGGGCAGCAGGATGTCGGGCCGGATCCAGTCGTACATCGCCTGAAGCTCCGGCCTGCCGGGGTGGCCGGAGACATGGACATGCGCCTGCCGCTCCGTCACCATGCGCACGCCGCGCGCGGCAAAGGCGTTCTGCACACGGCCGATCGCGATCTCGTTGCCGGGGATTTCCTTCGACGAGAACACGACCAGATCGCCCTCGTCCAGCTTGATCGGGTGCATGTCCTGCGCGATGCGGGCCAGCGCCGCGCGGTTTTCCCCCTGCCCGCCGGTCGCGACGATCAGCACCTCGCGCGGCGGCAGGTCCATCGCCAGATCCCAGTCGATCATCGGCGGCAGGTCACCCAGATAGCCGTTCGCCTTCGCCACCTGCACGATCCGGTCGAGCGAGCGCCCGGCGAGGCACAGGCGTCGCCCGGTCGCCTTCGCCACGTCGCCCAGCGTCTTGATGCGCGCCACGTTGGAGGCGAAGGTGGTGACGACCACCCGCCCCTTCGCGCCCTTCACCGTCTCCATCAGGCCGTCGCGCACATCCCCTTCCGATCCGCTGGCTTGCGGATTGAAGACATTGGTGCTGTCGCACACCAGCGCGAGCACGCCCTCGTCGCCGATCGCCCGCAGATCCGCCTCGCTGGCGGGGGCGCCGATCTGCGGCTGGGCGTCCAGCTTCCAGTCGCCGGTGTGGAAGATGCGGCCGAACGGCGTGTCGATCAGCACCGCATTGCCCTCGGCGATGGAATGGGCGAGCGGCACATAGCGAAAGCCGAATTCGCCCAGGCGGAACTCGCCGCCATTGTCGACGACGTTCAGCTCGACCTGATCGAGCAGCCCTTCCTCCTCCAGCTTGCCCGCGATGAGGCCCGCGGTGAACGGCGTCGCATAGAGCGGCACGCCGAGATCGGCGGCCAGATAGGGCACCGCGCCGATATGGTCCTCATGCCCGTGGGTCAGCACGATGCCCAGCAGATCCTCGCGCCGTTCCTCGATGAAGGCGAGGTCCGGCAACACCAGCTCGATGCCGGGATATTGCGGATCGGCGAAGGTCACGCCGAGGTCGACCATCACCCATTTGCCGCGACAGCCATAAAGATTCACATTCATGCCAATCTCTCCCGACCCGCCAAGGGCCAGGAAGAGAAGCTCGTCACCTGCCGTCATCAGTTCCGCAAACTCCGTGCATAGATCATCGCCAGTCCCTCGATCGTCAGATCGGGCGCGATGATGTCGAAAAGATCCGTATGTTCGTCGAACAATACGGCGAGGCCGCCGGTGGCGATTATCTTCACCGGGCGGCCGATCTGGCTGCGCAGCTTCTGCGCCAGTCCTTCCATCATCGCCACATAGCCCCAGAACACGCCGATGCGCATCTGTTCCTCCGTAGTGCGGCCGATGACCGAGGTGCTTTCCGGCGCCTCGATGGCGATGCGCGGCAGCTTCGCCGCCGCCGACACCAGCGCTTCGAGCGACAGGTTCAGGCCCGGCGCGATGATGCCGCCCTTATAGGCGCCCGCATAATCTACCACGTCGAAGGTGGTGGCGGTGCCGAAATCGACGACGAGAAGATCGCCCTCCGCCTTGCTGTGGGCGGCGATGGCGTTGACGACGCGGTCGGCGCCGACCGACTGCGGCTCCACCACGTCGAGCGCGATGCCCCAGCCGGCCTTGCCTTCGCCCGCGACCAGCGCGTCGACCTTGAAATATTTCGACGCCAGCACCTTCAGATTGTGCAGCGCGCGCGGGACGACGGTGGCGATGATGACCGCGTCCACATCGGTCATCCCATAGCCTTCCAGCATCAGCAGCTGATGGAGCCAGACCGCATATTCGTCCGCCGTGCGCCGCGCGTCCGTGGCGATGCGCCAGCGCGTCAATATGGTCGCGCCCTGCCCGTCCACCCCCGGATCGACCAGCGCGAAAACGATGTTGGTATTCCCGGCATCTATCGCCAGAAGCATCGACCCTCTCCCTGATGCATGCTTCAGATCAGAAACACGTCACCTGCGTGAATGACATCGCTGGACCCGTCCGCCAGGCGCAGGATCAGCGCCCCGTCCCGGTCCAGCGTCTCGAACGTCCCTTCGATCCGTTCCCCGTCGGGCAGCAGCACGGCGAGCGGCGTGCCCGGCGCATGGGCGCGGTCCTGCCAGGCGCGGGCAATGGGTTCGACCCCGAAACTGCGCCATTGTTCCACCTGCCGCGCGAAATGCCGGGCGATCGCCTCCAGCACGCGCTGCGCATCGGCCGTTTCCGCGCCCAGATCGCGCAGACTGGCCGCCTGCCGGTCGGGCAATGCGGGCGCGCCGGCCACATTGACGCCGATGCCGATGATGACGGCATCGCCCGCCCGTTCCAGCAGCATCCCGCACAGCTTGGCGCCGCCCGCCATGATATCGTTGGGCCATTTGATGGCGATGGCCTCCGCGCCGACGAAATCCGCCAGCGCCTCATGCACCGCCACCGCCACCGCCAGCGCCAGCGTCGGCGCGGGCGGATCGGCGGGGCGCAGGCGGATCAGGGTCGAGGCGTAGAGATTGCCTTCCTCGCCTTCCCATGGCCGCCCCATCCGGCCGCGCCCGGCGCTCTGGCGTCCGGCGCGAAGCCACAGACCCTCCGCCGCACCCCCGGCCGCCAGCGCGCGCAGATCCGCGTTGGTCGATCCTGTTTCGGGCAGGAAACGGATCTCGATGGCCGGGCCGGCGGATTGGGACAGCGGCGGCACCTGCCGGTCAGAGCAACGCCGCGGCGGCGGCGGCGCTGACCTTGCCCAGGAACGGGTTGAGCAGATAGCCGAGCACGATCACCGCCGCGCCGACCGCCACCAAGCCATTTTCCAGCGGGCTGCCGACCGGGGCATAGCCTTCCGCCGGTTCGTCGAAATAGATCGTCTTGATGATCTTCAGATAATAGAAGGCACCGATGACCGACCCGGCGATGCCGAAGGCCGCGAGGCCCGCAAGGCCCGCGCCCACCGCCGCGTCGAACACCAGGAACTTCGCCCAGAAGCCGAAGAGCGGCGGAATGCCCGCGAGGCTGAACATGAAGATGGCGAAGGCGGCGGCCAGCCCCTTGCGGCTCTGCGACAGGCCCGCGAGGCTGGCGATATCCTCGACCGGATTGCCGTCGGCATCGCGCATCTGGAGGATGCAGTAGAAGCTGCCCATCGTCATCACCACATAGATGGCGAGATAGCTCAGCACCGCCGCGACGCCTTCGGGCGTGCCCGCCGCAAGGCCGACCAGCGCGAAGCCGACATTGTTGATCGACGAATAGGCCATCAGGCGCTTGATGTTGGTCTGGCCGATCGCCGCGACCGCTCCGAAGAAGATCGACGCCAGCGCCAGGAAGATGATGATCTGCTGCCACGCGGTGAACGCGCTGCCCATCGCCTCGATCGTGACGCGGACGAACAGCGCGACGGCGGCGACCTTCGGCGCGGTGGCGAAGAAAGCGGTCACCGGGGTCGGCGCGCCTTCATAGACATCCGGCGTCCACATGTGGAACGGCACCGCGCTGATCTTGAACGCCAGCCCCGCCAGCACGAACACCAGCCCGAACAGCTCCCCGTTCGACAGGCCGTCGGTCATCGCCGTGGCGATCCCGGCATAGCTGGTCGATCCGGTGAAGCCGTAGAGCAGCGAAATGCCGTAGAGCAGGATGCCGCTCGCCAGCGAGCCGAGCACGAAATATTTGAGGCCCGCCTCGGCCGAGCGCCCGTCCTGCCGCATGAAGCTGGCGAGCACATAGGAGGCAAGGCTGTTGAGTTCGAGGCCGATATAGAGCGTCAACATGTCGCTCGCCGACACCATCAGACCCATGCCCGCGACCGCGAACAGGATCAGCACCGGATATTCGGCGCGCACCGCCCGGCCGGTCGCGAAGAAGCGCGGCGCGACCACGATCGACAGCGCCGCCGTCGCGTAGATCAGCACCTTGGAGAAAGAGGAGAAGGCATCGGCGCGATAGAGGCCGTCAAAGGCGTCGCCGCCATGGCCCGCAATGCCGCACAGCGTGAGGCCCGCCGACACCAGCGCCGCGACCGCCAGCCAGCCGACGATGCGCGCGCTGGCATCTCCGCCGAAGGCCGCGACCATCAGCAGCACCAGCCCCGAAGCGGTCAGGACCAGCTCCGGCGCCGTCATCAACAGGGAAGCCATATCCAACATCAGTGCGCCTCCCCGGCGTGTTCGGTTGTTGCGGAAGGTTCATGGGTGGCCGCGCCCTGCTCGCCATGCCCGGCCCCGTGTGCGCCATGGGTGGCGGGCGCGGCAGGCTTGCCGGCGGTCAGATGCGCGTCGCCCGGATGTTTCGCCGGCTCCATGCGCGCGACCACGGCGCGCACATCCGCCCGCATCGGCGCGAGGAAGCTTTCGGGATAGACGCCCATCCACAGCACCGCTGCGGCGATCGGCGCGAGGATCGCGATCTCGCGGGCGTTGAGGTCCGGCATCGCGCGGACATCGTCCTTGGTCAGGTCGCCATAGCAGATGCGGCGATAGAGATAGAGCATATAGGCCGCGCCCAGGATGATGCCGGTGGTGGAGACCAGCGCGACCCAGCTCGACGCCTGATAGACGCCCATCAGCGACAGGAACTCGCCGACGAAGTTGGACGTGCCCGGC
>Ga0180222_1001979_pt1 | contig 18422 bp, 16 predicted proteins | sample eDN5th37CKraftOP_FD_151336 | JGI IMG/M metagenome (GOLD analysis project Ga0180222, IMG submission 151336) | Enriched Organic Plus compost microbial communities from Emeryville, California, USA - eDNA 5th pass 37_C Kraft OP (version 2) (version 2) ... | reverse complement strand
GTGGTCCAAGCAGACCCCGAATGGCTTCAATGCCCAATGTTATCGATCGGCGCGGAGATGAAGCGAAGATTTCAGATCAATCTGCCAGGACATCATTGGCCGGGCAAAAATTCTTCGCAGCATCTTGACGCTCATACTGCTGTAGCGCAGCGACGATTGTCAATGACGTCCTGCGCGCATTTTTTGATCACGCAATGCACAATGATCCCGCATCGGGAAACTGCCGTGCGCTCTTTCCAGAAAAGCATTCGCGTGGTTTGCTGACGGCACAGGACGATCATGAGCAAACCTCGAATTCCCATCGGCCTCGTGTTCTCGCAATCGGGGCCCTATCAGATGATGGCCGGCGAGATGCTGAAAAGCGCGCGGATGGCGATCGACGAGATCAATGCAAGCGACGCCTTTGACTTCGAGCTGGTCCCGCATCTGCGCGATCCGGCCGGCGTGGTGGCGGCTTATCACACCGCATGCGAGGATCTGATCCGCGAGGTCGGCGTCGATCATATCGTCGGCTGCTACACCTCGGCGTCGCGCAAGCAGGTGCTTCCCATCATCGAGCGCACCGACCGCCTGCTGTGGCACCCGGCGCGCTACGAAGGTTTCGAATGCAGCGACAACGTCATCTATGTCGGCGCGGCGCCCAATCACACCGTGGTGCCGCTGGTGCATTACGTGCTCGAGCATATCGCGAACGAGGTGTTCTGCGTCGGCTCCAACTACGTCTGGACATGGGAGACCAACCGCGTCACCCGTGAGCTGGTGTGCGGCGCCGACGGCCACATCGTCGCCGAGCGGCTGCTCGAACTGGGCGAGCGCAATGTCGAGCATATCGTCAAGGAAATCATCGCCCGGCGGCCGCCGGTGGTGTTCAACACGCTGGTGGGCGAATCCAGCTATTTCTTCATGCGCGCGCTGCATGCCGCGACAATTCGCGCAGGGCTCTCCCCGACGGTTCTGAGTTGCAGCCTGTGCGAACCTGAACTCAAACTGATCGGCGGTGACGCCGCCGCCGGCTGCCTGACCTCGTCGGCCTATTTCGAGAGCATCGATCTCATGGAGAACCGCGCTTTCGTATCCCGCTGGAAGGCCCGCTACGGTGCGGACAGCAGCCCGTCGGTCGATGGCCAGTCGACCTATGTCTCGGTGATGCTGCTGGCCCGCGCCATCCGTCGCGCCGGCTCGACCGAGGTCAGCAATGTGCGCCGCGCCGCGGCCAACCATCTCTATCAATCGCCGCAAGGACCGGTCTGGGTCGATCCGGACAACAACCACTGCTATCTCACGCCGCGGCTCGCGCGATCGACCGCCATCGGCCAGTTCGACATCCTCTGGCAGGCCGAGGCGCCGCACAAGCCGGATCCCTATCTCTCGGCACTTGACCCGGCCGCCGGCCGCAAGCTTCGCCCCGGCGGCACCTTCGTCAACCCCAGCTCGCTTCGGTTGCTGCATTGACCCGGCCGTCTCCCCTTTCCGTCCGCGGACGCGTCGCACTGGTGATGATGCGCGACGAAGCCGAGCTGTCGACCATCCACCGCCAGCTCGACCGGCTCGGCGTGGGCATGCGCGCATGGGACACCCATCAGGCGCAAAGCGATGCAGGCGGAAAGATCGATATCATCCTGCTTGATGCCGACCTGTTTCCGATCGAGCAGAAGCCATCGCATCCGCAGATCCCGGAGGCGCCCATCGTCGCCCTGATCGGCACGGAGACGCCGAGCCGGTTGAAGTGGCTGCTCGATCTGAAGCCGGCCTCGTTCCTCATCAAGCCGATCCGCTCCGCGGGGCTCTACAGCGCGCTGGTGATGGCCTTCGGCCAGGCTCAGCAGCGCGCCGAGGCCGAGGAGCGCATCCAGCGGCTGGAAGCGCGCGTCCGCTCGCGGCGCATCGTGATCGCCGCGGTGCTGCGGCTGATGGAAAACCGCCAGCTCAACGAACCCGCGGCCTTCGCGCTGATCCGGCGCACCGCCATGCAGCGCCGCACCACCATCGAGGAGCTGGCCGCCGAGATCGTCGCTAGCGGCGGCCAGCCGTCGCCGGCGTTCCGTCCCCTGTAATCGCCGCGCGCGGCCCGGCGCTTCCTCAGACCGCGCGGGTGAGCGCTCCGTCGATGATGAGATTGGTGCCGGAAATCCGGCTCGCGACCGGACTGCACAGGAACACCACGCCGGCGGCGACCTCCTGCGGCGTGCCCATGCGGCCGGTGGGATTGAGCGCCATCGCCGACTTGTAGAGATCGGGCGAACCGTTCTCGATGTTCTGCCAGATGCCGCCTTCGAAATAGGTGTTGCCCGGCGAGACCGCGTTGACGCGGATGCCTTTGCCGGCGAGCTGGTTGCTGAGCCCCTTGGCGTAGTGAATCAGCGCCGCCTTGAACGCGCCATAGGAGCCGGCGGCGAAGTCCACCTCGAAACCGGACACGCTCGACACGATCACGATCGCCGGCGACCTGGATTTCTCAAGGTAGGGCATTGCCGCGGCGACCGCATTCACGCTGTGCATCATGTCGACGCGGAATGACTTCTCCCAGCTCTCCGGCGTGTCGCCGACCGCGAGCGCGCTGACGTTGCAGACGATCGCGTCCACGCCGCCGAGCTCCGCAGCGCCGCCCTCGACCCACTGCTTCAGCGCCGCCGGATCGGCGACATCCACCGCGCGGCCCCAGCTCTTGACGCCCTTCGCCGCCAGCGAGGTGACCACCGCCGCAACCTGCTCGGCATTGCGCGCGCAGATCGCGACGTTGGCGCCTTCCGCCGCGAACAGCTCGGCGACGGCGAGCCCGATGCCCTTGCTGCCGCCCGTCACAAGAACATTCCCGCCCTTCAGTCCGAGATCCATCGCTCCGGCTCCTGATGATGCGTTGATGTTTCGACACGTCCTCCCGCTCCGGCACATCGGCGTCGCCGGCTCCGGCAGCGCGATATCGAGGGACAATCCCGAGGCGATGTCAATGGCGGTCGCCCGCGGCCACGGTGGTGGTGCATCGCCTCTCATCCGGGCGCGAGGCGGCTGCAGCGATGCGCGAGGCGGCCTTAAAGGCCGGCTTCGGGTGCGTGGGACAGCATCGCCGATGCAAGCACCGGCGCGACCGCGCCGCGTCTTTCCGCCGCATCGAAGGCGCAGCGCCGCCGCTCCGCGGACGCGTCGGCATAGAGCGTCGTGCGCAGCCGCGGCGCGCGGCCGAGGCTGACGATCAGCGCCTCCATCGCCTGCGGCGTCATCTCGTGGCCGTGGCTCGCGCCGGCGGAGCGCGAGATCGTCTCGTCCATCAGCGTGCCGCCGAGATCGTTGACGCCGGCCTGCAGGCAGGCGCGGATGCCGGCCTCGCCGAGCTTCACCCAGGAGGCCTGCACATTGTCGATCTGCTGATGCAGCACGAGACGGCCGACCGCGTGCATCAGCACGGTCTCGCGGAAGGTCGGTCCCTTGCGCGAGCGGCCCTTGAGATAAATCGGCGCCTCCATGTGCACGAACGGCAGCGGCACCAGCTCGGTGAAGCCCCCGGTCTCGCTCTGCAGATCGCGAATCCGGAGCAGATGCCGGGCCCAATGCTCGTAGCGGTCGACATGGCCGAACATAATGGTGGCGGTGCTGCGCAGCCCCGTGCGATGCGCCGTCCCCATCACCTCGAGCCATTGCGCGGTGTTGATCTTGTCCGGGCACAGCACGGCGCGGACCTCGTCGTCGAGCACTTCCGCCGCCGTTCCCGGCAGCGTGCCGAGCCCCGCGCGCTTCAGCTCGGCGAGAAACTCCGCCACCGACACGCCGAGCGTCTTCGCGCCCTGAAACACCTCCAGCGGCGAGAACGCGTGCACATGCATCTCCGGCGCCGCCTGCTTCACGGCGCGGCAGACCGCAAGATAATGCGCGCCGGTATAGGAGGGATGGATGCCGCCCTGCATGCAGACCTCGGTGGCGCCGCGGTCCCAGGCCTCGCGCACGCGCGTCGCGATCTCGTCGAGGCCGAGATCATAGGGCCGGCCGCGCAGGTTCTCCGACATCTTGCCCTTCGAGAAGGCGCAGAACTGGCACTTGAAGTAACAGATGTTGGTGTAGTTGATGTTGCGCGTCACCACGTAGCTGACGCGATCGCCGCTGACCGACCGCCGCAGTTCGTCGGCGGCGCGGCAGACCGCGGTGAAATCGGCATCTTCCGCGGTGAACAGCTCCGCCACCTCGGCCTCGTCCAGCCGCCGGCCCGCCTGCGCGCGGGCGATGACACCCGCATGGGCGCTGAGCTGCGCCGGCGCGGCGACAGCCTTGCCGAGCAGCGCCAGATCGCGCATCGGCGGATGTATCGCCGCGCCCGGACACCAGTCGTCACGCCGCGGCCGGCCGTGGCCATCGATGAAGGCCATCAGCGCGGTGTGCAGCGATGCATCGATCCAGCGCGCATGGCGGCGGGCATAGGCGGGATAGATCGCCAGCCGTTCGACCAGCGCCTTGCCGCCCTGCCGCGTCGCCGCCTCCAGCCGCGCGAGATGCGGCCACGGCGCCTCGGGATTGACGTGGTCGGGCGTCACCGGCGAAACGCCGCCCCAGTCATTGATGCCCGCCGCAATGATGCGATCGAGCGCGCCGGGGCTGAGATTGGGCGGCGCCTGGATGTTCATGTCCGGACGGAACAGCAGCCGCGCGACCGCGATGGTCCACAGATGCTCGGCGAGCGGTGCGGCCTCGACATCGGCCATGCGCGTATCGGGCTTGGGCCGGAAGTTCTGGACGATGATCTCCTGGATGTGGCCGTAGCGCGCATCCAGCGCGCGCAGCGCCAGCAACGCCTCCACGCGCTCCTGCCGCGTTTCGCCGATGCCGATCAGGACGCCGGTGGTGAACGGCACCTGCTGCTCGCCGGCCAGCGCGATGGTGCGCAGCCGCGCCTGCGGCGCCTTGTCGGGCGAGCCGAAATGCGGGCCGCCGCGCTGGCACAGCCGCTCCGACACGCTCTCCAGCATGATGCCCTGCGAGATCGAGACCCTGCGCAGCGCCGCGATATCTTCGGCGTTCAACAGCCCCGGATTGACGTGCGGCAGCAAGCCGGTCTCCCTGAACACCAGCCGCGCCATCGCCCCGAGATAGGCGAGCGTGGTCGGATAGCCGAGCGCCGCCAGTTCCTCGCGCGCCACGCGATAGCGCACCTCCGGCTTGTCGCCCAGCGTGAACAGCGCCTCCTTGCAGCCGGCGGCCTGCCCCTCGCGCGCGATGGCAAGCACCTCGTCCGGCGACAGGAAGGCGCGCTGTCCCTTCCGCGGCGCATGGGCAAAGGTGCAGTAGTGGCAGACATCGCGGCAGAGCTGCGTCAGCGGAATGAAGACCTTGCGCGAGTAGGACACCCTGTCGCCGTGGGCGGCATCGCGCCGCGCGGCGGCGAGCTGCATCAGCTCGGCCATGGCTATCTCGCCGATCAGGTCCATGACCTCGCCGGCGCCGATATCAGCGCGCTGCAGCCGTGTCAGCAGAGCATGCTCGGTCATCATCCATGTGCCTCTCTGGCGGCAGCCCCCTCGCGCGGCCCGATGCCTGCCGCACCGGCGGAGGCCGCCGACATATGGTTTCGCGCCCCGAGCTCCAGCCCCCGCAGATAGCCGTCGGTCCGCGACGGCGTCGACCGCTCGAGAAACGCCTGCAGATGGTGCGGCTCGTCGAGATCGAGCCCGAGCCGCTGATTGAGCAGCACCGCGGGGCGGATGCCGGCGGCGTTGGCCGCGGCGATATGCCGGGCGAAGCTGTCGGGACCGAAACAGGGCGCGATGCGTCCGACCGCATCGCAGGCGAGCGCATTGGTGCCGCCATCCTCCGGCGCCGGCGCCAGCGCCACCTGCATGCGCTGCGCCGCTGCGAACAGCGCCGCGAGATCCCCCGGTATCACGCCGGGCACGTCGCCCGGCAGCGCGAGCACCGCGCCGCCGCCACGCCGCGCGACCGCGGCGAAGCCGATCTTGACCGCGGCATTGGTGCCGTGCGCTCCCTCATCGTCGACCACACCGACGCCGACGCCGCGCGCCTCGTCCGCCACTTCGTCATCGCCCGTCACCACCAGCACCTGCCGCGCACCGACAGCGCCGACCGCGGCGGCGAGCACATCGGCCAGCATGGCGCGCGCGAGCGCGGCGCGCTCGACGGTGCCGAGCACCGGCGCGAGGCGACGCTTGGCGCCATGAAACGCCTTCACCGGCACGATCACAAAGGCCTCCGGGCGGATCATGAGCGTGCGTCCCTATGCGCGGACTGCTGTGGCGATGCCGCGAGCCGGTCACCGAAGGCGAGAACATCCTCCGCCAGCTTCACCTTGGATGCATCGTCGGTCATCAGCGTCGGCACCGCCTGCACCGGCACGTCGACCGCATCCGCCTCCGCCGCGTCGCCAATGTCGAGCACCAGTCCGTCGATCAGGCCGCGGTAATGCGCGGCGATCGCGCGGGTGCTGGCCTCGACGCCGAGTTCGTCCATGATCTTGCGCGTCGGCCCCTTCACCGCCTGGCCGCCGACCAGCGGCGAGACCGCGACGATGGGAACGCCTGCGGCGCGCAGAGCCTCGCGCAGCCCCGGCACCGCGAGCACCGGATCGATGCTGAGGAACGGATTGGACGGGCAGATCACGATCATGCGCAATCCCGCCCGCTGCAGCGCCGCCTGCACCGCCGCGCTGAGCCGCGCCTCGGCAGCGCCATCGAAGCGGATGGCGCGAACCGCCGGCTCGCATCGGCGCGCCACGAAATAGCGCTGGAACGCCAATTCCTCGTCCGGCGTCACCACGATGGTCCGGATCGGATCGTCCGTGACCGGCAGGACTTGCGCTGTCAGCCCGAACCGCGCAGCGATATCGGCGGCGATGCCGGTGAGACTCTCGCCGGCGGCGAGGCGGCGGGTGCGCTCGACATGGAGCGCGAGATCGCGGTCGCCCAGCGCGAACCAGGTCTCGCCGCCGACCTGCGCCAGCGCCGCCATGAAATTCCAGCTCTCGTCGGCCCGCCCCCAGCCGCGCTGCCGGTCGCTCAAGCCGCCGAGCGTGTAGAGCACGGTGTCGAGATCCGGCGAGACGTGCAGCCCGAGATGCCGGAAATCATCCGCCATATTGACGACGATGTGCAGCTCCGGCCCGAGCACGCTCTGCAGTCCCAGGGCCAGCTTGGCGCCCCCGACGCCGCCGCACAGCGCCACGACGCGGCCACCGGCGGATGCGGATGATGACATGACGCTCGCGCTCATCGAAACAGATCCTGCTCGCGCGGCCGCACCAGCGCCGCGGCCGGCCGCGCCGGCGCCGCGCTATTGAAGCCGCGCACATGCACCACGGGCTGGCCTTCGGCGCCCTGCCCCATCACCAGCGATGCCGCAGCGGCGAGCTCGTCCGCCACCGCGACTTCGGTGATGCGCAGCGCCCGGTCGAACAGATCCGGCTCCCCGATCATGCTGCGCAGCGACGGAACGCCGGCGCTGCCGATCGCCACGCCGACCACGCCGTTGCGCCACGGCCGCCCGAAACTGTCATTGATGATGACGCCGACATCGACGCCGAAGGCATTGCGAAAGCCCTGCCGCAGCCGCTCGCTGCTGGCGTCCGGATTCTCCGGCAACAGCAGCACCCGTGCATGGCCGCCCTCGTGGGCGATGTTGGATTCGTCGATGCCGGCATTGGCCATCACAAAGCCGAGCCGGTGCGCGACGATCATCACGTTCTGCCGGCACCGCACCACCTCGGTGGACTCCGACAGCACCACCTCGATGTGGCGGGGATCCTTGCCGACGGTCTTCGCCAGTTCGAGCGCCTGCGCCGACGGGGTCACGTCCGCGAGATCGACATAGCGGTTCTCCGCCTTGGAGACGATCTTCTGCGCGACGACGAAAATGTCGCCCGCCTCGACGGTGAGGCCGGCAAGGCGCACGCCCTCGCCGATGATCGCAGCCAGGTCGTCGCCCGGCTCGACCAGAGGCAGTCCCGGAAGCGCGGTATATGTCACGCTGTTGACCATCGGCCGATCACTCTCCGCATCCAGGGCGACATCGCGAGCAGCCATCTCCCCGACCGGGCCGCGCGCTATCCCTTCATCGTCGTCTGGAATGCCTTGTGCAGTCCCAGAACATTTCCTTCATAGTCGAGCGCCCGCAGGATGTCGCCCGCCGGGCGCACGCCCACCATATCGGCCCCCGCCTCGTGCAGCGCCGCAATCCGGCGCGCGCATTCCCCGGCAGAGCCGAGAATCGCGAACTTGGCGATCAGGTCGTTCGGCAGCAGATCGGCCCCGATCGGGAACTGCTTGGCCTTGACCCGGGTCACGATCGCCTCGACCTGTCCGGGGTCGAGCTGCAGCAGAGCACGGATCTTCGAATGCGCCGCCGTGATCGTGCGCGCGGTCATATCACGGATGATGCCGGCGAGGCGATCGGCATCATCGCCCCACAGGATCATATTCCACGCCACGACGGTCACATCCTCGCGCTTGCGGCCAGCCGCCTTGAGGCCCTCCTCGACGAAGCCGATCACCTGCCGCATGGCCTCGGGCTCGGCGACGTTGCCGACGATGACGCCGTCTGCCACCTCCCCCGCCATCCGGAACGCATCGGGATGGGTGCTGGCGACATAGATCTTCGGCGCGACGTGCGGCAGGAAGTCCAGCTTGGCCCCCGCGATCTTGAACACGCTGTTCTCGGCGGAGACGCGCTCGCCCGCGAACAACTGCTTCATCGCCACGATGGCATCGCGCGTGACGCTGACGAATTTGCCATCCGGCGCCGCCAGCGCCTCGCGGGTGTGCTTCAACCCCGCGCCGATACCGACGATCACCGGCTCCTCGCGCAGATCCTGCACCGTCGCCATCGCGCGCGCCACCTGCACCGGATGGCGGGTATAGGGATTGGTGATCCCGAGCCCGAGACCGAGCTTGCGGGTGCGGCTGCCGACGGCGGCCAGCACCGCGAACGGATCGCGATAGAACTCCTCGTCGGGAATCCACAGCAGATCAACGCCGGCCTGTTCCGAGCGGACCGCGATATCCACCAGCGTATCGATCGGCCGGTTCGGAATCGTGCAATAGGAAAACTTCATTCTCTCCCCCCGATATTGGTTCAGCTTCTGCCGCCCTTGAACAGGCCGGTGATGCGCTGCCACAGCAGCGACCAGAGCAGCGAAACGAGATTGAGCGACTGCGGCTCGGCGGCCGGGCGCGGCCCAGCCGGCCGCGGCGCGGGTTGCGCGGGTGCAGGCTCAGCCGAAGCCGGCGGCGCGGCATCGCCCGCGGGCGCGGCAGGCTGCGGCGCGGGCGCGGCCGGCGCCGACGAAGCCACCAGCATCGCCTCGAGATTGGTGGCGAACATTTTTGTGATGCTGGCCGCGATATCCTTGACGATGCCGCCACGGCTGAACTGCGCCAGCGGCCCCGCGATGTTGTAATCGACCTTCAGATCGATCCGGGTCGCCGCGTCGCCGACCGGGACGAGCGTGTACTCCACCGATGACTTCACCCGCGACGCATTCTTGCCGTCGCGGCCCGAACCGGTGATGGTGCCGGAATAGGTGGCGTCATCGCGCACGATCTCGGCTTCGCCGGCGAAGGCGGCCTTGATCGGCCCGAGCTGGATGCGAAACGTCCCCGCCGCCTTGCGATTGTCCTCGACCTCGGTGATCTCCGCGCCGGGAATGCAGGACGCCGTGGCGCGAAGGTCCTGGAAGGCCTGCCAGACGGTCGCGATCGGCCGCGCGACTTCAAAGGATTGTTCAAGCAGCATGGTGTTTCCCCTTCTAGCCTTCGTTGCGCTTGGCGGCGAATGCGTTCTGCAGCGCGCGCACGATGCCCTGATAGCCGGTGCATCGGCACAGGTTTCCGGACATTTCGCGCCGGATCCCGTCCTGATCGAGATCGGGAAAGCGCGTCAGGATATCGTAGGACGTCATCAGCATTCCCGGCGTGCAGTAGCCGCATTGCAGCGCGTGCTCCCTGGAGAATTCGCTGCGGAGCGTCTCCATGCGCGCGTCCGTTTCATAGTTCTCGATGGTCTTGACGTCATGGCCGTCGCAGGCCGCGACCAGGGTGATGCAGGAGCGCGCGGAAACGCCGTCGAAATGCACCGTGCAGGCGCCGCACACGCCGTGCTCGCAGCCGATATGCGTGCCGGTGAGATGCAGCTTCTCGCGCAGGAAATCGGCCAGCGACATGCGCGGATCGACCAGCGCATCGACCCGCTCGCCGTTGACGGTGAAGGAGACCTGAATCATGACGCCAGACCGCTCTGAAGGGCGCGCAACACCGCCGCCGCGTGAAAATGGACATGCGCGCCCTCCACCGCAGGCGCGGCGCGCTCGACCTCGGCGCGGAGCACCGCGATGTCGATCGCGGAGGGCCAGCCACCCTGATCCGCGAACAGCCGCACCGGCGGCGACGACAGCGCCCCCGCGACGACGCGGCGGATGCCCTGCGCATCATCACGAACGAAGCAGCCGATCGCCTCGGCGAATTCACCGACCTTGCGATTGTGCTTGTAATAGCCCCATTGCGCCGTCGCGCTGAGCCGCGGCACGTGGATATGGGTGAGAAACTCCCCGGTCCCGATCACCGTGGTGAAGCTCGACAGCATGAAGTCCGCCGCCGGCACCTGCCGCGCTCCGGACGGGCCTTCCAGCGTGAGCCGCGCATCCAGCGCGGCGAGGCACGAGATCCAGTCCGCGGCCGGATCGGCATGCGCCACGCTGCCGCCGATGGTGCCGCGGTTGCGCACGCCGCGATAGGCGATGCCGGCGGCGACCTTGCGCAGCAGGTCGAATGTCGGGCCGGCCTCCTGCGAGAACTCCAGCGCCGCATGGGTCACCAGCGCGCCGATCGTGACCTCGCTGTCCGACACTTCGATGCGCTTCAGCGCGTCGAGCGCCGAGATGTCCACGACCACCGCGGGCCGCGCCAGCCGCAGGTTCAGCATCGGCACCAGCGACTGGCCGCCGGCAAGCACGCGCGCGTCGCCGTCGTTCTCAGCGAGGACCGCCGTAACCTCCTGCACCGTCGCCGGGCGGACGTAGTCGAACGCGGACGCCTTCATGGCCGCGCTCCGGCAACGAGTCCCGGCGCCACGCCGGCCGCTTCCAACGCCGCGAGAATGCGCGACGGCGACACCGGCACTTCAGCCACCTCGGCGCCGAACGGCATCAGCGCATCGTTCACGGCGTTGACGATGGCGGCCGGCGGCGCGATGGCCCCGCCCTCGCCGACGCCCTTGATGCCGAAACGCGTGAACGGCGACGCCGTCTCGGTCTTGAACAGGCGTATGGTGGGAATGTCGCCGCAGCCGGGCACGAGATAGTCCGCGAAGGTCGAGGCCAGCGGCTGGCCGGTCTCGTCGTAACGCACCTCCTCGTAGAGCGCGGTGCCGATGCCCTGGACGATGCCGCCCCAGACCTGGCCGTCCACGATCATCGGATTGACCTGAATGCCACAATCGTCGACTGCGACGTAGTCGCGCAGCTTCACGGTGGCGAAGTCACGATCGATCTCGAGCACGGCGACATGCGTCGAATAGGCGAAGGCGCCGGTATCGATCTTCGGGCGATAGCCGCCGGTGACCTCGAGCCCGCCGGAATCCATCCCCTCCGGCAGCTCGGCCGGAACGAAATAATGGATATAGGCGATCTGCTCCACCGTCATCGAGGCATTGTCGGCATGGAACGCGCCATCGCGGAAAACAAGCTCGTCCGGCGCGCGCTGCATCAGATGCGCGGCCGCGACACGCATCCGCGCGATCAGCCGGTCGCAGGCGTCGGCCACCGCGCCGCCCACCATGATCATGCAGCGCGAGGCATAGGTGCCGGTGGAATAGGGCGTCAGCGCGGTGTCGCCATGCGTCACCTGAATCTTGTCGGTATGAATGCCGAGCACTTCGGATGCGACCTGCGCCAGCGAGGTCTCCATGCCCTGGCCGTGCGACTGGACGCCGGTGCGGATGTCCACGCCGCCATCGGGGGTGATGCGCACCGCCGCCTGCTCATGGCCCGGCATCAGCCGCGTGCCGAGCGGCGCCAGCACCGAGGTGCTGACGCCGGTATGCTCGGTATAGGTGGCGAAGCCGACGCCCAGCAGCGCGCGGCCGTCGGCAAGGCGCGCCTTCTGCTCGGCGCGAAGCTGCGTCAAATCGATCGCGCCGAGCGCGATGTCGAGGCTCTTCGGATAGTCGCCGCTGTCATACAGCTTGCCGGTCACCGCCTTGTAGGGCATCGCCGCGGCCGGCACCAGGTTCTCGCGCCGGACCTGATAAGCCTCGCGCTTCACCTCGCGCGCCAGCGCATCGATGGTCAGCTCGGTGGCGAAGCATGCGCCGGGCCGTGCCACGGCACGATAGGCCTGGATCGGCGGCTTGTTGGTCGCCACCGTCCTCGTCACCACATGATAGCGCGGCACCTGATAGGGCCCCGGCAGAATGCCGGCGGCCTGGATCGCATCGAATGCACAGGTGTGCGGCCAGATCGAATAGGCGCCGGCATCCACCACCACGTCTGCGTCGAGCCCGAGCAGCCGCCCGTCGGCATCGCCGAACGCGGTCATCGTATAGATGTGCTCGCGGCAATTGGCGCCGGCGGTGAGATGCTCGCGGCGATCCTCCAGCCAGCGCACCGGGCGCTTCAGCTTGAGCGCGAGGAAGCCGAGGATCAGCTCCTCCGGATGCAGGATGGCCTTGTAGCCGAAGCCGCCGCCGACATCCGGCGCCACCACGCGGATGCGGTTCTGGTCGAGCCGCAGAAACTCCGCGAGGCCGTTGCGCACCAGATGCGGCGACTGCGTCGAGGAATAGACCACGAGCTGATCGGCGCGCTCGTCCCACAGCGCCACCACGCCGCGCCCCTCCATCGGGACGATGGCCTGCCGCGCCAGCTTGAGGGTGCGCGTCACCTTGACCGGCGCCGTCGCGTAGAGATCCGACAGATCGGTGCCCTGCTCCATCCTGTGAAACACATTGTTCGGCAGCTCGGGATGAATCGCGGGCGCGCCCGGCCCCGTCGCCGCGACCGCATCCACCACCGCGTCGAGCTCGTCGTAATCGAAGAAGACACGCTCGGCGAGATCCTCCGCCTCGGCGCGGCTCGGGCCGAGGCAAGCCGCGAGAATCTGGCCGACGAAATTGGCCTTGTCGCGCGCCATCACCGGATAATCGGTCTTGATGTAGCCGGGAATGGTGCCCTCGGCGACGATCGGCGACACCGCCGCGAGATCGCTGCCGATGAAGACGCGGGCGCGATCCTCCGGATCGATCTCGGCGTCCTTGAGCGTGGCATGGGCGACCGGGCTGCGCACAAAGGCGACGTCGAGCATGCGCGGAAAGCTCAGATCGCCGACGAACGTGCTCTTGCCGTGGAGATGGCGCCGGTCTTCCTTGCGGGGAACGCTGACACCGATGCCCGTGGAACTCATCCTCGTCTCCATAGCGGCCGTGATCCGACGGCGCGACTAGCCGCCGAGATAGGCCGCCTTGATGCTTTCATCCTGCAGCAGCGCCGCGGAGGTCATCTGCGCGGACACATTGCCGCGCTCGATCACATAGGCAAGGCTGCTGTATTCCAGCGCCATGAAGGCGTTCTGCTCGACCAACAGAATCGATACGCCCTGCCGGTTGATGCTCTTCAGCTTCTCGAACACCTCTTCGACCAGGTTCGGCGCCAGGCCGAGCGAGGGCTCGTCCAGCAGCATCAGCTTCGGACGCGCCATCATCGCCCGCCCGATCGCCAGCATCTGCTGCTGCCCGCCGGAAAGCGACCAGCCAAGCTGGTTGCGCCGCTCGGCCAGAATCGGGAACAGCGCATAGACGCGCTCGAGATCCTCCGTCATCGACATGCCGCGGCGGAACCAGGGCGTGGTGGCCACGCGCAGATTGTCATAGACGCTCAGGCCCGGAAACACACCCCGCCCTTCCGGCACCATCGAAATGCCGAGCCGGGCGATATCCGGCGTCTCCCGGCCAAAAATGTCCTGGCCCATGAAGGTGACCGAACCGCGGCCGCGGACCAGCCCCATGATGGCGCGCAGCGTCGTGGTCTTGCCGGCGCCGTTGGCGCCGATCAGCGTGACCATCTGCCCCTCGCCGACCGAGAGGCTGATATCGTGCAGCACCTCCACCCCGTCGGGATAGGCTGCGCTGACATTGCGCACCTCAAGCAATTGCATTCTGAACGTCCCTGGCCGCACCGCGCTTGCCGAGATAGGCGCTGATTACATCCGGATCGTTGCGGATCGCCTCCGGCGTCCCATCGGCAATCTTCTTGCCGAAGTTGAGCACGGTGATGCGATCCGCGATCCGCATCACGAACGGCATGTTGTGCTCGACGATGAGGACGGTCAGTCCGATCGCCTTCATCTTCTGCACATAGCTGACGAGCCGCTCCACCTCCGTGGGGTTCATGCCCGCCGCGGGCTCGTCGAGCAGGATCATCTTCGGCCGCATCGCCAGCGCGCGGGCGATCTCGACCAGCCGCTGCTGCTCATGCGGCAACGCGCTGACCCGGATGTCCCGCACGGTCCACAGCCCGACGAAACGCAATGCCGCCTCGGCGGTCGCCCTCAGCTCAGCCTCCTCGGCCGCGGCGGAAGGCAGCGCCAACATCACCGCGGGCCAGCTCGCGCGCTTCGCACTGCGGCAGCCGACCAGCACGTTGTCCATCACCGTCAGCGAATGGAACGAGCGCAGGTTCTGGTAGGTGCGGGCGATGCCGAGCTCCGCCAGCCGCCACGGCTTGGTTTCCGACAGCGCCGCACCGTCGAAGGACATGGTGCCGGGCGCGCGGTCATACACCCCCGTGACCAGATTGATGAAGGTGGACTTGCCGGCGCCGTTCGGCCCGATCAGGGCATGGATGGTGCGCGCCTCGACCTGCATCGTCAGATCGTTGATCGCGACCAGCCCGCCGAAGCGGCAGGTGAGATTGCTGATCACCAGCATGGCGCCGCTCCGGCCCGGTGCGCCGCCGGCCGGCCGCAGCAGATCGATCGCCGGATCGTCGAGCGCCAGTTCCACGACCTGCCCGCCCTCGGCGATGGAGGGCACCGTCTTCGCCTTGCGGCCGTGCAGCAGCCCGAGAAAGCCCTGCGGCAGGAACAGCACGGCAAAGGCCACGCCAGCCCCGTAGATCACCTGATAGTATTCCTTGGAGACGCGCAACGCCTCGGGCAGCACGGTGATGAACACCGCGCCGAGCACCGGGCCGAGCGTCGTTCCCATGCCGCCGAGCAGCACCATGGCGAGCACCTGCGCCGTCACCTCGAAGGTGAAGGTATCGGGGCTGATGAAGCCGACGAGGTGCGCATAGAGCGAGCCGGCGCAGCCCGCGATCACCGAGCTGATGACGAAGGCCAGGATCTTGATGCGGGTGACGTTGACGCCGGTGGTGCCGGCGGCGAGCTCGGCGTCGCGGAGCGCGGCGAAGCTGCGGCCGAACTTGGAAATCTCCGTCCGCCGCGCCAGTGCCAGCACCAGCAGCAGCACGGCGAGGCCGAGGAAATAATACTTCTGGTCACTGTCAAACGCGAAGCCGAGGGCCGCCGGCGGCGGAATGGCGCCGATGCCGTCGGCGCCATGCGTCACCTCGCGCCAGTTGAACAGGATGATACGGATGATCTCGCCGAAGCCGAGCGTGCCGAATGCGAGGTAATGCCCCTTCAGCCGCAGCGCCGGAACGCCGATGATCGCGCCGGCGATGCCCGCCGTGATGCCGGACAGCACGAACACCGGCCAGAACAGTTCGCCGGAGCCGCCATGGGTGACGATCGCCGCGGTATAGGCGCCGATGCCGAAGAAGCCGGCATGCCCCAGCGAGATCTGCCCCGCATAGCCCAGCACGAAGTTCAGGCTGACGGCCAGAATGGCATAGATGATGCCGATATTGATCAGCCGCAGCAGATAGTCGTTCTGAATCGAGAAGGGCAGCGCCAGCAGGCAGGCTGCGATGGCCAGGAGGGCGAGCTTGCGCATGACTCAACCACGCTCCTTCACGGCTTCGCCAAACAGGCCGCGCGGGAACGCGACGAGAAACAGGATGAGGATGGCGATGCAGATCGCATCCTTGTAGACCGACGAGACATAGACCGCGGTGAGGATCTCGATCAGTCCCACCGCGATGCCGCCCACCACCACGCCCGGAATGCTGCCGAAGCCGCCGATCACCACGGCGATGAAGGCCTTCAGCAGCACCGCGCCGCCCATGTCGGTGTCGATCATGAAGATCGGCGCCAGCAGCACGCCGGCGAAGCCGGCGATCGCCCCCGACATCGCGAAGGTGATGCCGATCATGCGGCGGGGATAGATGCCCAGTAGCTGCGCCATCTGGGTGTTCTGCGCGGTCGCCCGCAGCCGGCGGCCGAGATCGGTGTGAAAGAACAGCGCATACTGCGCCAGCAGCACCAGCGCCGTGACGATGACGATGGCGATATTTTCCGGCGACAGCACCACACCGCCGATCGACACCGAATCGACGGTGGTGAGCGGCGGCACTTTCAGCGGATTCGGCCCCCAGATGATCAGCGCGAGATTCCGCGCACAGATCGAGAAGCCGATGGTGACGATCACGAAATAGAGGAACGACCGGTCCTTCAGCGGGTAGAACAGCACCCGCTGAAACAGCCAGCCAAGCAGGCCGAGCGCAGCCACAGATACGATCACCGCCAGCCAGTACGGCAGATGCAGCGCCATCGCCGTGAACATCGCGAAGGCGCCGAGCATGACGAACTCGCCCTGGGAGAAATTCAGGCCTCCGGAGGCGTTGTAGATGAGCACGAAAGCCAGGCCGACGAGGGCATAGATGCAGCCCATCGCCACTCCGGATGCAAGAATCTGCGCCATGACGAGCTCGACCGGCCTGCTTGACTAGTTCTTGTAGCGGGATACGACTTCGGCCTTGCCGTTGGCATCGAAGCGCATGATCACGCCGCTGTGCCACAGCGTGCCCTCGGCATCGGACTTGTAGTTGCCGAGGATTCCGTCATAGGACTTGGTGCGGAAGCCGTCGCGAATGGCGTCGCGCTCCACGCCCTTCTCCTTCATGATCGCCACCAGCATGTGGACCGCGTCATAATCCTGCGCGATATACATGTCGGGCGGGAATCCGGCCTTCTTCTTGTAAGCCTCGACGAAGGCCTTGACCGCGGGCAGATCGTTCTGCGTCGGCAGCACGTCCGGCGCCTGGCAGTACTTGCCGGCGACATCCGCCGCCGAGACCAGATCGCGCAGCAGCGCCTTGCACATGCTGGCGGAGGCCATGTATGTGGCGCTGCCGCCGAGCTGATTGAACTTCTTCAGCGTCAGCGCCTCGTCGATCGGATAGCCCTGGACGAAGACGAGATCGGCGCCCGCCGTCGTCATGGCGGTGACCTGCGAGGTCATGTCCTTGTCGGTCGGCTGATAGGAGCCCACCGCCACCGGGGTGATCCCGCCGACTTCCTTCAGCTCCTTGGTCAGATAGTCGCGTCCCTGATAGCCCCACTCCGCCATCACGTGAATGATGCCGACCTTGCTTTTCTTCAGGTCGTTGACGATGAAGCGCGCGACGCCCGCCTTGTCGACAGCGTCGTTGCCGCTGTTGCGGAAATAGTACTTGGCGCCCTGCTTGGTCACGCCGGGCGTGGTCGCGCCGCCGATCAGCGTGACCTTGGCCCGCTCGGTGACCGGCTGCATCGCCAGGATCTGCGTTCCCAGCCCCGGCCCGATGATCGCCACCGGCTTCGACTGCAGGACCTTGTTCAGCGCGTTGATCGCGGTGGTGTTGGAGGCCTGGGTATCCTCCACCACCAGCTCGATCTCGCGCCCGTCGACGCCGCCGGCCTTGTTGGCCTCATCGACCGCCAGGGTGATGGCTTCGAGATTCGGCTTGCCGTAAGGCGCCAGCACGCCGGTCAGCGGCAGCACCACGCCGACGACGATCTTGGGCTTGGCCTGCGCCCTTGCCGGCGCCGAACCGAGGATCGCACCCACTGCGAACACGGTGCCGAGAACACACGCGAGAAATCGTGACTGTTTCATTTTATAATTTCCATCCCTATGCGAAGGTCGCTGCACGCCGACGGCCGATCAAAGAAAAACTGCATCTGGACGATAACATCCGTCCCTGACCGTTTCAAATTAAAAAAACATTGTTTCTATTATTGAAACACGTTCGAAAATTGCGTATCCGTTAGTCAGATCACGATCCTCCGGCGAGCAACGGGCCCAAAGATTGAGCAGCGGCGCATCCACCCTCCCGCAATCCGTGCGGCTAAATGTCCGAGAGCCCCTGCGACCGCGCGGCGCGGACGAAGTCGATCCACGATCCATCGCACGAGGGCAGCGGCACACTGCCGACGCCGACGTCCTTGAAGCCCGAAGATGTCGCGACGCAGACCACCGGCCGCGTTTCGCGATTCGGCCGATCCGCCAGCTTGCGCAGCGCGGCGATGCTGGACGCCGCGGCCAGCTCGATCCAGAGA
>Ga0180222_1001974_pt1 | contig 18462 bp, 18 predicted proteins | sample eDN5th37CKraftOP_FD_151336 | JGI IMG/M metagenome (GOLD analysis project Ga0180222, IMG submission 151336) | Enriched Organic Plus compost microbial communities from Emeryville, California, USA - eDNA 5th pass 37_C Kraft OP (version 2) (version 2) ... | reverse complement strand
GACAGATAGCCGGCATCGATCAGCGCCTGGACGAATTCTTTCGGATAGGCCATCTCGCGGTCGAGCTTGCGCCAGTATTCGCCAGGGAACTGGGCACACAGCTTGGCGACGGATTCGCGGATGTCGGTATAGTCTTCAGTGCTCACGGGGTCCTCGATCGTCGTTCGCGGCATCTTAGCATGGAGCATGGCGTGGTCGACAGCATGGTCCATGAGCCGGTTTCTGCGCGCCGGATGGCGGCCGGCCGTGCCGTCGATGCGCCGGTGGGAGCGGATGCGGATGACGCGCAGTAGCGGATACCGGGCCATCCGGCCAATATAATTTCGCTAATTTCGCTCGGCACGATAGAGCGATTTGCGGTGGGGCCGCCCGGCGCGGGCCGGGCGCAGCCCGTTCGCAGCCTGCGCCCGCACCAGTTCAGGACAACCGGACCGGCAGTTGCTCGTAGCCCTTCACGAAGCTGGAATAGGTCCGCTTCGGCTCGCCGACCACCTCAATGGTCTCGAAGCGCTGCAGCATCTCCTCCCACAGGATGCGCAACTGCAGCTCGGCCAGCCGCATGCCGACGCAGCGGTGGATGCCGAAGCCGAACGACATGTGGATCTTCGGCCGCGGCCGGTCGATGATGAAGTCGTCGGGGCGGTCGATCACGGTGGCGTCGCGGTTGCCGGAGACGTACCACATCACCACGCGGTCGCCCTTGCGGATGGTCTTGCCGCAAAGCTCGGTATCCACAAGCGCGGTGCGCCGCATATGCGCGAGCGGGGTCTGCCAGCGGATCACCTCGGGCACCATCGATTCGATCAGGGCCGGATTGGCGCGCAGCTTGCCGTACTCTTCCGGAAATTCGTTCAGCGCCAGCACCGATCCGCTCATGGAATTGCGGGTGGTGTCGTTGCCGCCGACGATCAGCAGGATGAGGTTGCCCATCAGGTTGTCGGGGTCCATGTGGCGCGTCGCGTCGCTATGGGCCATCATCGACAGGAGATCGTTGCGCGGCTCGGAATTGACCCGCTCGTTCCACAGCCGGCCGAAATAGGCGGCGCATTCGTTCAGCTCCGCGCGGCGCTGCTCCTCGGACTCCACGATCATGCTTTTCGGCAGCGCGGTGGAGACATCCGACCAGCGCGTCAGCTTGTGGCGGTCTTCCCAGGGGAAATCGAACAGCGTCGCCAGCATCTGGGTCGTGAGGTTGATCGAGACGCGGGGAACGAAATCGAAGGTCTCGTTGCGCGGCAGGCCGTCCAGCAGCTCGCAGGTCCGCTTGCGGATCAGCACCGCGAGTTCGTCGAGATGCGCCGGCGTGAACATCGGCATCACCGTCTTGCGCTGCGGCATATGGCGCGGCTCGTCCATCGCGATGAAGCTCGGCCAGTCGTAGCCCTCGGCGACGTCGCGGATCATGATGCCGCCATGCCTGATGTCCGACGAGAACACGTCGTGGCTGGTATCGACATGCATGATGTCGTTGTAGCGGGTGACGGACCAGTAGGGCTCGATCGGCGCCTTGGTGCAGTAGTGCACCGGTGCCTCGTGGCGAAGCCTTTCGAAGAACGGCCACAGCGTATCGTCGCGGAACAGGCGCGGCGCGCCGGGGTGGAAATCCTCGATCGGCATGGAGTAGGCGAGCTCGCGCGCTGCGCGCAGGCGTGCGGCCTTGTCCGGTTCGATGGTGCGATGGATGTTCATGGCTTCCTCCCGTCTGACGACGATGCTTTGAACATGATCCGCAATGGCGCGCCGCTGCAGGATGGCCGGCCGGGCCGCGGCGGTCTTGTGTCAAGTCGCCGTCCCGGCTGACCGGTCCGGTTCACGCGGCGGTCCGTTCCGGTGTCATCCTGCCCGCGGAATCCGGCAGAATACCTCTTTTCGCCGCAACCGTAAAAATTGATTAACACATTGGAGCGCAGCCTCGCCGCGTGGGTGGGAGGCTGCAATGAATTTTTTTCGTGGACCGCAACAACTGGTCGCCAAGTTCGCGGCCCTCGACAGGTCGCAGGCGCTGATCGAATTCGATCCGCAGGGCGTCATTCTGGCCGCCAATGCCAATTTCCTGGCGGCGGTCGGCTATGGCCTGGACGAGATCAGGAACCGGCATCACAGCCTGTTCGTCACGCCGGAGCTGCGCGAGAGCGAGGCCTACCGGGCATTCTGGAGCTCGCTGCAGCGCGGCGAATGTCAGTCGGGCGAATTTCGGCGGCTCGCCAAGAACGGCCGCGAAATATGGTTGCAGGCCTCCTACAACCCGGTCCGCGACGGGCAGGGACGCGTGGTCCGCGTGGTCAAGCTGGCCACCGATATCACCGCCCAGAAGCTCAGGAACATCGAATTCGAGGAGCAGATCAAGGCGATCGAGAAGTCCCAGGCGGTGATCCGCTTTACCCCTGAGGGCATCATTCTCGACGCCAACGACAATTTCCTGAAAGCGCTGGGCTACCGGAGCGGCGAGATCGAAGGCAAGCATCACAGCCTGTTCGTCGAGCCCGGGCAGCGCGAGAGCCAGGACTACCGTCTGTTCTGGGAGGCATTGCGGCGCGGGGAGTACCAGGCCGGGGAGTTCAAGCGGATCGGCAAGGACGGCAACCCGGTCTGGATCCAGGCCTCCTACAATCCGATCACGGACGGCAACGGCAGGATCGTCAAGGTGGTGAAATTCGCCACCGACATGACCGCCCAGGTGCAGGAACGGCTGCGGCGGGCCGATGTGCAAAAGGCGATCGATGTCGATCTCGGGCTGATTACCGAGGCGGCGGCGCGCACCACGGGGCAGGTGTCCTCCGCCGCGGGTGCTTCGACGCAGACGTCGTCCAACGTGCAGGCGGTGGCGGCCGGCGCAGAAGAACTGGCGGCCTCGGTGTCCGAGATCAGCCGCCAGGCCAGCGACGCATTGACGATCTCGAAGCGCGCGGTGGCGCAGGCGAACGAGACCGGAGCCATCGTCTCCGGCCTCGCCGCCGCGGCGCAGCGCATCGGTGATGTCGTGAAGCTGATCAACAGCATCGCCGATCAGACCAATCTGCTGGCGCTGAACGCCACCATCGAGGCCGCGCGGGCCGGCGAAGCCGGGCGCGGCTTCGCGGTGGTCGCGGCGGAGGTGAAGAGCCTCGCGGCGCAGACGGCGCGGGCCACCGACGATATCAGCGCCCAGGTCGCGGAAGTGCAGGGCGCGACCGGAAGCGCCGTCACGGTGATCGAGGCGATCTCGCAGACCATTTCGCGGGTCAACGAGATTTCCGCCGCCATTGCCGCGTCGGTCGAGGAACAGGCTGCGGTGACGCAAAGCATCTCGTCCAACATGCAGGTGGCGGCGAAGGGGGTCGCCGAGGTCAATGACAGTCTTGGCGAGATCGCGGAGTCGGCCCGCTCCGTCGATGCCGCGACCCGCAAGGTCAAGGACGCATCCCGGTCGCTCGGCTAGCATTGTTTCGTCAAGCCACTTCTCCGTCTCGCCGGCCCATGGCATGGTGCCGTCCGGACCGGCCTCCGCCTCTGCAGGGGCGGAAGGAACCGGCAGGTCCGCAGGAGGAGACGGTTGACGATGCTGCCCAATGCGCAACGGATATTCAATTTCGATCTTGGCGAAACCGCTGACGCGATCCGCGAGACGGTACGCGACTTTTCGTCCAATGAGATCGCCCCGCGCGCCGAGGAAATCGACCGGACCAACCAGTTCCCCCGCGACCTCTGGCCGAAGATCGGCGCGCTCGGGCTGCTCGGCATCACCGTCGAGGAGGAGTTCGGCGGCTCCGGGCTCGGCTATCTCGAGCACTGCATCGCCATGGAGGAGATTTCGCGCGCCTCGGCCTCGGTCGGGCTGTCCTACGGCGCGCACTCCAATCTCTGCGTCAATCAGCTCCGGCGCAACGGCAGCGAGGCGCAGAAGCGCAAGTACCTGCCCAAGCTGATCTCCGGCGAGCATGTCGGAGCGCTGGCGATGTCGGAGCCGGGCGCCGGCTCAGACGTGGTGTCGATGAAGACCCGCGCGGACAAGAAGGGGGACCGTTACGTCCTCAACGGCAGCAAGATGTGGATCACCAACGGGCCGATCGCCGAAACGCTGGTGGTCTATGCCAAGACCGATCCGAATGCCGGCCCGCGCGGCATCACCGCCTTCATCATCGAGAAGGGCATGAAGGGATTCTCCACCGCGCAGAAGCTCGACAAGCTTGGGATGCGCGGCTCCGACACCGGCGAGCTGGTGTTCGAGGACTGCGAGGTGCCGGAGGAGAACGTGCTGGGGCAGGTCGGGCGCGGCGTCAACGTGCTGATGTCCGGCCTCGATTATGAGCGTGCGGTGCTCGCCGCCGGGCCGCTCGGCATCATGCAGGCCTGCCTCGATGTCGCGCTTCCTTACGTGCATGAACGCAAGCAGTTCGGCCAGCCGATCGGCACGTTCCAGCTCGTCCAGGGCAAGGTCGCCGACATGTATGTGACGCTGAATGCCTGCCGGGCCTATGTCTATTCGGTGGCGAAGGCGTGCGATCGCGGCGAGACCACGCGCGAGGATGCGGCCGGCGCCATCCTCTACGCGGCGGAGAAGGCGACGCAATGCGCGCTCGACGCGATCCAGCTGCTGGGCGGCAACGGCTACATCAACGACTATCCGACCGGCCGCCTGTTGCGCGACGCCAAGCTCTATGAGATCGGCGCCGGCACCAGCGAGATCCGCCGCATGCTGATCGGCCGCGAGCTGTTCGAGAAGACGACGTAGCGGAAGGCACGTTCATTTGACGTCACTGCCGGTGCGCCGCCGTCGGGGGAGTTGGTCTTCATGCGGGTTCTCAACATTCTGGTACGCCGGTATCTGCCGCTCGAGGGGTTTGATCAGGCCGTCGCTTTCTATGAAAGATTGATCGGGCAGGAGGCGCGGCTGCGTTTCGATTACCCTGAATTCGATCTCAGGCTCGCGCAGGTCGCCTCGATCCTTTTCATTGCCGGCACGACCGAGAGCCTCGCCCGGTTTGTCGAGACCCAGGCGACCTTTCTCGTCGAGGATATCGAGGCGTTTAGCCGGCATCTGCCGACGGTCGGAGCCGAAATTCTCGAGCCGCCCAAGCCGGTCCCGACCGGATGGAACATGCTGGTGCGCCATCCTGACGGGATGCGGGTCGAATATGTCGAGCACCGGGTCAAGCACCCGTCGGATCGTCTGGCGTAGCGTCAGCGCGTCAGGTTGTTGGTCTGCGCGACCCAGCTCCGCACGTCGCGCAGAACCTGCGGCAGCACGGCCTTCACCTCGTCGATCGTCATGCCGGCCTTGATGCGCGGGTCGTACAGCATGTTGAGCAGATGCTGGTCGTAGATGTCGAAGAAGCCCATCTGGACGTCGTCGTTGAACATCGTCCAGGGCACGGCGTCGGTGTCGTTGATCGGCCCGAGCGACTGCAGCAGCTCCTCATAGGCGCAGTCCTTGAAGATGAAGTCACTGCTGTCGACGGTGAGGAAGACGTCGGACCCGGTGATCGCGAACTGGTCGTTCTTGCGGAAGCCGGAAAGACATTGCGGATCGAGTGAGCTGCGAATTTCGCGGGCGCGGTCGCGGCCGTAGAATTCCGTAAGCGTGGCGTCGAAGTTGCGTTCGCGGATCAGGTGCACGGTCACGTTGGCGTCCGCTTGGTGCGCGGCCATGGCGATATCGAGATGGCGGACGTGGCGTCCGATGTCGGCGACGATCGCGGCGAGTTGCGCCCTTCTGCGGGCATTGCCGCCGCGCGCATAGATCCGGACCGGCGTCTCGTATTTGCGGATGCGGTCGACCCGGCCGGCGAGGTGGAATTCCGCGCCGAAGGTGGTGCGCAGGAAGCCGTCGATCAGTTCGTCGTCGGTAAAGGCCGTGCGCTGGCTGCGCTGTCGCGCGGCGATGGACGCGTTGTCGGCGGCGGATACGGAGGACGGCGGCGCTGCCAGCGTGATCAGCGTGGCCATTGCGACCAGCGCGGCGACACGCTTTCGCGCATGACGGATGCCGCGTCGGCCAAAGCATGATCGTCCTGACCAGAAATGCTCGCCGTCATCCTGAGAGGCTGTCGCTGCGCGGCAGCCCTTCAGGGGGACGGTTGAGCGATTCAACGTCGTCAAATCATGCTCTATCGCGGACGCCTCAGTTTCTGACGATCACCAGCGCGCCGACCGGCACGCGGTTGTAAAGATCGACCACGTCCTCGTTGGTCATGCGGAAGCATCCGGACGAGACGGCCTGGCCGATGGTCTCGGGTTCGTTGGATCCGTGGATGCGGTAGAGTGTCGATCCCAGATAGAGCGCGCGTGCCCCCAGCGGATTGTCGATGCCGCCCTTCATATGCCGAGGCAGATCGGGGCGCCGCCGCAGCATCTGCTTCGGCGGGGTCCAGTCCGGCCATTCCTTCTTCGCGGTGACGCGATGCGTGCCGCCCCATCGGAACCCGTCGCGGCCGACCCCGATGCCGTAGCGCAAGGCGGTGCCGTTGCCCTGCACCAGATAAAGCCGGCGCTCGCGGGTATCGATGATGATGGTGCCGGGTGCATGGCTGCCGGTGTAGCTCACCACCGTCCGCGGAATCGGGCTCGAGCTGCCGAACGGCAGACGGAAGCCGGGATCCATGAAGGTGCGGGTATCCATCTGTGCTGAGGCGCTGTCGGCCATGATCAAGCCCAGCACAGCAACGACAAAAGCAAATCCGCGTCTCATAAAGCCCCCTGCCAATTTGATCCTGCCTTCAGGAAGGCCACAATTTGCCCGATTTCGCAACCCACGGGCGTGTGAAGAGGGTTCGGGGCGCTGGTGACGCGGTCTGGCGCTTTCAGGATGGCAGCCCTGCATCTTTGCTAAACCTTTGACGCGGCGGGCGAACAATGATTGATCGAGGATAGGGAAGCGAGGGAGAAGCGGTGATGAATGGCGCGGAAAGCTTGGTACGGACTCTGGTCGCGGGAGGCGTCAATGTCTGCTTCACCAATCCCGGGACGTCGGAGATGCACTTCGTGGCGGCGCTGGACCGTGTCGAAGGCATGCGCTGCGTGCTCGGCCTGTTCGAGGGCGTGGTCACCGGAGCGGCGGACGGCTATTTCCGCATGCGCGGCACGCCGGCCTCGACGCTGCTGCACCTGGGCCCCGGCCTCGCGAACGGCCTCGCCAACCTGCACAATGCCAAGAAGGCGTCCTCCGGCGTCGTCAACATCGTCGGCCAGCACGCCGGCTACCACATCGAATATAATGCGCCGCTGACCTCGGATATCGAGGGGCTGGCGCGGACGGTATCCGGCTGGGTCCGGACCTCGCCCGATGCGCAATCGGTGGCCAAGGACGGTGCCGCCGCCATTGCCGCCGCGAGCGGCGCGCCGCCGCAGGTTGCGACCCTGATCCTGCCCGCCGATACCGCGTGGAACGAGGCCGATGGCATTGCACCGGTGCCGGCACCGGTGCAACACGCCGGTTATTCGGTGGAGGCGGTCGAGGCCGCGGCGCGGGTACTGCGGGGCGGGGAGCGGACGTTGCTGCTGCTGACCGGCGGCGCGCTGACGGACAAGGGGCTCGCGCTCGCCGCACAGGTCGCCGGCAAGACCGGTTGTGCCGTCATGGCGCAAACCTTCAACGCGCGGATGGCGCGCGGCCAAGGCCGCTTCTTCATCGAGCGGGTGCCCTATGTGGTGCCGCTGGCACTCCAGACGCTGAAGGAGTTTCGCCACATCATTCTGGTCGAGGCCAACGAGCCGGTGGCGTTCTTCGCCTATCCGGACAAGCCCAGCCTGCTGAAGCCGGAAGGCTGTGAGGTTCATCGCCTGACCGAGGGCGGCGAGAATTCGGTGGCGGCGCTGGAGGCGCTGGCCTCGGCGGTGGGGGCGCGGCCCGCCGACGTCAAGCCGCAAAAGATGCCCGAGCTGGTCAAGCCGACCGGTCCGCTGACGCATACGTCGATCGTGCAGGCGATTGCCGCGGCGGTGCCGGAGAATGCCATCCTGATCGACGAGTCGATCACCACCGGGCGTGGTTTCTTTCCCTACACGGCCGCGGCGGCGCCGCACGACTGGCTGCAGAACATGGGTGGCTCGATCGGGTTCTCCACGCCGGTGGCGACCGGCGCCGCTGTCGCCTGTCCGGACCGCAAGGTGATCTGCATGGTCGGCGACGGCAGTGCGATGTACACGCTGCAGTCGCTGTGGACCCAGGCCCGCGAGGGGCTCGACGTCGTCACCATCGTGTTCGCCAACCGCAGCTATCAGATCCTGCGTGCCGAGTTCGATGGCGTCGGCGCCGGCGAGCCCGGACGCCGCGCGCTCGACATGCTGAATATCGACCGGCCCGCGCTGGACTGGGTGTCGCTGGCCAAGGGCATGGGGGTGCCGGCCCGCGCGGTGACCACCGCCGACGAGTTCAACAAGGCGCTGGCCGAGGCCAATGCGGAGCAGGGGCCGCGCCTGATCGAAGTGCAGATGGCGGATTGATCCCGCCGCTCACGGCGCCGCGCCGACATCTGCGCGGCGTTCGGCGGAGGGCCTGCGCCGGCTGGCGCCCGGCAGTCCGGGCGTGGCGGCGGCAGTTTATCGGAGCGAGATCGCAAGGCCGCTGAGGTCGGCATTCACCATCAGGCCGGTCTGGCGCCCTTGCAGCCGCAGCACGGCGCCCTTCTCATTGGTGAGCACGATGCTGCCGACCCCGCGCCCGACGGCAGCGCCGGCTCCCGCGGCGCCATAGACGCCCGCGACGTCGGAGGGCCGGCGGATGTTGCTGACGATGCCGGTGAGCTGGGTTTGCGATGCACCAAAGACCAGCCCCGCACTCAAGCCGCCGATCGACAGGGGATAGCGGCGGCCATGGAACACCAGGGTGCCGCTGCCGCCGGAAGCGCCAATGAACCATCCGCCCTTGACCACGGAGATGCGGATGGTGCCCGAATCGGCGTGTGCCGCGGAGGGCTGGCCGACACCGATCAAGAGCGCGAGAGCGGCAAGGAACGACAGTGAGCACAGCGAGCGCATCGGGCCTTCTCCGAGATGGCGTCCGTGCCGATGGCGGCGCGGAAAACGAGGTTTATGGCCCGGCTCGCGAACCGGCGGGACCAGTTCGACGTTGTGGCCCAGCGCTGCGATAAAATCAATTCGAGCCTCTTGAAACAGGCCATCGTTGCGCTACGTCATTGTCGCCGCCGCCAGTGCGGCTGCCGGACGCCGTCAGGGTCCGGCGCGAGAGACGGATGCCGGTGGTATCCGGTATCCGCTCGTATCCATCTTGCTCTTAGGAGGATTTGGTTATGAGAACCTATGATTTCGCACCCCTCTGGCGCTCGACCATCGGCTTCGATCGCCTGTTCGACCTGTTCGATGCGGCGCAGCACGCCGAAGAGGATCACTACCCGCCCTACAACATCGAGCGCCTGTCGGAAGACGGCTATCAGATCTCGCTGGCTCTCGCGGGGTTCTCCCCGGACGAGATCACCGTGACGGCCGAGCAGAACGTGCTGTCGGTCGAGGGCCGCAAAGCCGACGCCACCTCGCGTGAATACCTCTATCAGGGCATCTCGGCGCGGCCGTTCAAGCGAACGTTCAACCTCGCCGACTATGTCGAGGTCGAAGGAGCGACATTTGAAAACGGCCTGCTGCGGATCAGCCTGATCCGGAGAGTGCCGGATGCGATGAAGCCGCGTCGCATTGAGATCCAGGCCGGCGGCCCTGCGCAGATCACCCAGAAGCGCGCGGCTTGACCGTTGACTGACGAACTCCCGGGTGCCGCCACCGGCGCCCGGGGTTGATTGCGTTGCCTCCCGAACGAAAGGAGTTGTGTGGGGAGACCGTCATGAGCAATGTTCACTATCTCAACTCGCGGCCTGTCACGTTCCGTCATGCTTCTCATCACGCATCGGTCGATGCAGTGATGGCCGATGCTGCTTTGTCGTCGGATGAAAAGCGCGCCATCCTGTCATCCTGGGCGTCCGACATGTATGCGGTGGAGGGAAAGCCGGCGCTGCGGCATATCCCGGGCCAGGCCCGGCCGCTGGCGTTGAGCGATATCCTGCGGGCGTTGCGCCGGCTTGACGATCCCGAGCCGCCGCATGGCGGCGGCGTCGCGGCCGAGCCACCGATGCCTCCGGTGCAGATCGACGCGCATGCGTTACCGCCGGGCGATCACGGCTGGCGCAAGGCGGCACAGCGGGCGCATCTGTCCAATATCCGCCGTTATGAGCGGCTGCTCCGCACCCATCTGACCGATCTGGAGCGGGAGTTCATCCGCCGGCGGATGGCGGAGGAATATGCCGCGCTGGATGCGCTGGCGGCCCGCCGCGCCCCGGCGCTGGCCGCAGCAGGTGGGCGATGACGGCGTTCAAGGCGATGCAGGAGATCGCCCGGTTGCAGCGGCTGCAGCAGGCGGCCCTTGGCTCGGCGCGCGGCAGCGGCAGGATGATCGCGTCGGCAGATTGGCTCGCCGCGGTGGAGCGGCGCATTGCCGAGCTGGAGCGAAGCCTGCCAGGCCCGGCGCGCCCCGACGGTCGCGCCTTCGCCGCGTGACGACCCATCCCCGGTGCTGGCGCGGCAAAAAGCGGCGCGCCGGCACCCGATTGGAGCAATATTTGAAGAATTTTCAGCCGGTTAAGCGTTTTCGAGTGAAAATGGTGGGCGCAATAGGGATTGAACCTATGACCTCTCCCGTGTGAAGGGAACGCTCTCCCGCTGAGCTATGCGCCCGGAAGCCCGCGTGGCGTTCGATCGGGGCCGATCGATGCCAACTTCCGACGGCGCGATTTAGGGAGGGAGGGGTGCCGGTGTCAAGCCGCAGGCGGCAGAAACTCAGCCGGAACGCCGGGGCTGCTGCGTGGTCCGGGACTGGAGCGCGCGAATCCGCTCGGCGAGCGTGTCTTGCGGCGCCTTGCCTGCTCCGTTCGACGTGCCGGCGCGGGCCGGGCGGCGGCCGTGCTCGGCATCCGCCGCGAGAATGGCATTGATCGGCGACTCCGGACCTTCCAGCGCCAGTGTAACGCTGGCGATCTCCGCCGCGATCTGGCTGATCTGCTCGCGCAGCAGCGCGTTGTCCGAAAGCTCGCGCTTCAGTGCGACGGCTTCGTCGCGGGCAGCCTGCAGCTCCTCGGCGTGGCGACGGCTGTCCGTCTCGAGGGCCGCCAGACGGGGCGACTCCATGCCATGGCTGAGGGCGAAAATCTCGTCGCGCAATTGCTTCACCGCGGTTTCCGCTTCCTCGCGGGCGGCGCGCAGCCGCGCATTGTCGGCCTCGCGCTGGGCGAGCTGCTCCTCACGCGCGGCGAGCTGTTGCTGCAAATCACCCGCGCGCCGGCTCAGCGATTCGGTGTGCTGCAGTTGCGCCGTCAGCCGGCCGTCGAGGTCGTTCATCCGCTGATCGAGGCCGCCGAGACGCTCCTGCGCCTCGTCGCGCTCGCGCCTCGTCGTCGCATGATCGCTGCGCTCCTGCTCGAGCTGCTGCTGCGTGGTGACAAACTGCTGCTCGACATCGTCGACGCGCTGCTTCAGCGCCTCGACCTGAGCCACCAGCGCCGCGAGTTCGGCCTCGCGCGCCGCGATGATCTGCGCCCGGTCGGCGAGCGCGGCGGTCAGCCGCGACACTTCTGCCTGCTGCTCGGCCAGCGCCTGCTGGGTCTGCTGCAGCGATCCGGCGGTCGTCTGCAACTGCTCGGTGGTGGTGCGAAGCTGATCCTGAAACGCCTGTTCCCGGGTCTTGAGCGCGAACGCCTCGGCGCTCCGCTCGCTCAGCTCGACCTTGAGGCGATTGACCGCGTCGGTCTTCTTGCCAAGCTCCGCGAGCTGGCTGGCGGAACGGCTCTTGAGCTGATCGATGGTCAGCTCAAGTTTGCGCGCAGCCACGGCAAACTCGGCGCGGAGCTGATCCTTGTCGGCTTGAACCTCGGCCATCGAGACCGGCGCGGATGCCTCCAGCCGCCTGGTGGTCAGCCGGACGGCGCGATTGTGCACCAGCGGCAGCAGCATCAGCCCCAGCAGGGTCGACACCAGGAAACCGATCGCCATGTACATGATCGGTTCGATCATGAGGGGAGCTCCACGCCAAAGATTGACCGCCCTCCATGCCATGGCTGACCCGCTGAATGCCAGCGGGATCGGGCTGGAACATGATCAGGCCCGCGGTTTCGGCCGCCGCTCCGGGTCAGAACGGATTCCAGGTCGGGGTCGGCGTGTATTTGAGATAGCCGATATTGGCGCCGAGCCGCAGGCCGAGCCCGGACCGGATCGGGACCAGCACGATATCATTGGCGGTGAGGGCGGTCATGCCGAAGCCGCCGACGATATAGGCCGAGCCGTCGATTCCGGCGAAACGCTGGTAGATCGCGTTTGTGGCGGGCAGGTTGTAGACCAGCGTCATGGTGCGGGCGCCGTCGCCGCCCCAGTCGAAACCGACCGACGGACCCTGCCAATAGACTTTCAGATCACCGGCGTTTTTGGTGTAGAGGGTGCCCTCGCCGTAGCGCAACCCGGCCACGAAGGCGCCGCTGCCTTCCTCGCCGAGGATGTAGCCGTTCGGCAGGCCCCACTGGCTGACGGCGCGCTCGATCACCGAGGCGAGCCCGCGCGACACGTTTCCGAAGAACTTGTGCCCTGCGCCCACAAGTTCTTCCGGCGCATAGGTCCCACCACGCCCCTGGGCGGCCTGCTGCGCTGAAGCCGGCACCGCCCAGAGCGTCATTGCGGCGATCGCCATCGCGGCAAGGCGTGAAGCGAAAGTCATGTATGAACCCCTGATAATGACAATTCCGATGGCAGCTTTAACCGGATGCTGAGACACGTGATCCTAGGTTGTGGCCGTTCCATCGTTCCCCGACTCGAACTTTATCAACATCAACTATGACGGCACAGCGGCAGGAAGAAAACGGCCGGCTCCGCCTCCGGCTGCTGGCCGGCCTCGTGATGGCGATGGTGGCCGGCTTCGATGCGGGCGGCGGCGGCCCCAGAGCGGCCCCTTCCGAACGCGTGGTGACGGATAGCCGCACTGGATTGGCGATCGGCGGGATCGATCCGGTGGCTTATTTCACCGATGGGCAGGCGCTGCCGGGCCGGCCGGATGTCGAGGCTTCGGCGTCGGGCGTGGTCTGGCGCTTCCGCAACGAGGCCAACCGGGATTTTTTCCTCGCTCATCCTGAAATCTATGGCCCGCAATTCGGCGGATACGATCCGGTCGATCTCGCTCGCGGGGTGATTGTCGCCGGCCGCGCGCAATATTGGCTGATCGCCGGACAGCGGCTCTATCTGTTCGGGCGCCCCGACACCCGTGACGCTTTCGCCGCCGATCCGGCGGCGGTTGCCGCGCAGGCCCGCGCCCGCTGGCCGGCGCTGCGGGACACGCTGCCGCAGCAGTAGACGAGGCGCGCAGAAGAGGACGATCCGGATCAGCGCATCGCCGCCGGATCGCCCCAGGCAATCATCTCCGGCAGCACGAAACCGGGCCGGCTGGTGCCGTAGCGAAGCGGGCGCCCGGCGCCGTCGGTCACGATGCCGCCGGCGGCAACGACCACGGCATGTCCCGCGGCGATGTCCCATTCGCTGGTCGGCGACAGTCGGGGATAGATGTCCACCTCGCCATCCGCCACGCGGCACAGCTTGATGGCGGAGCCCAGCACCCGCCGCCTCGCACCGGGCCGCGCGGCGATGAAGGCATCGGAGCGCTGGTCCTGATGCGAGCGGCTGACGGCGGCGACCCAGGGCGCGCCGGCGCCAGGCCAGGGGCGGGTCCGGATCGCGGTTACCGTGCGCACAAGGTTTTCTGCATCGGCACCCGTTGTCGGGGCTGCAATCGGTTGGTAGGCGATCCGCTCCGCACCGCGGCCCACCTGGCCGCGCCACAAGAGGCCGAGCGCCGGCGCGCCGACCACGCCGAGCACCGGCGTGCCACCCGCCACCAGCGCGATATTGACGGTGAACTCATCCCGCCCCGCGACGAACTCCTTGGTGCCGTCGAGCGGATCCACAAGGAACACCGGGTCGGCGGTTGCGGGCTCACATCCGGTGATGCGTTCCTCCGAGATGGCCGCGATGGACGGCGCGATGCGGGCGAGCCCGGCGACGATGATGCGGTCCGCGGCGAGATCCGCCGCCGTGACCGGCGAGCCGTCGGTCTTGTGTGCAACGTCGAGCGCGCCGCGCCGTACCGCGAGAACCGCCGCGCCGGCCTCGACCACCAGCGCGGTGAGCGGTTCCATCAGGGCGGCGATGGCGTCATCATCCAAAGCGGCGGCGATGTGAGGGTCGGGCGATGAACGCATGTGCAATGACGTGAGGTTGTCGCTGTAAGGACGTGGTCGCAGCCGGTCCACGGAATAACCGGGTCATCTCAGGAGTCCTACGCTGGCAGCATCGGCCTCCACAGTGTATCAAACCACAGTTCAGGCCTGATTCGTCGATATCTTCGCGCGGCTCCGAGGAAGCTTACATGTCCGATACCTTGTCGCCTTCGACCCCATCATCCGACAATGCCACGCCGGATAAGCTCGAACTCGCCGCGCTGTTGTGCTCGCGCGTATGCCACGATCTCATCAGCCCGGTCGGCGCCATTGTCAACGGGCTGGAGGTGATGGACGACAATCCGGCCCCGGAAGATCGCGAATTCGCGCTCGACCTGATCCGCAAGAGCGCCAGGACGGCGTCGGCGCGTCTGCAGTTCTGCCGGCTGGCCTTCGGCGCCGCCGGGTCCTCCGGCGCGCAGATCGATCTCGGCGATGCCGAGACCATGGCGCGCGGCCATCTCGAGGACAACAGGACCAGGCTGACGTGGAATCTGCCGCGGCTGCTGCTGGCGAAGAATCGCGTCAAGCTGCTGCTCAATATGCTGGTGATCGCGCAGCAGACCATTCCGCGCGGCGGCGTTCTGACGGTCGATCCGATCGGGCAGGGTGATGCGATCGCCTTCCGCGTGACCGCCGCAGGTCTCAACGCGCGGCTGCCGCAGGCGATTGCCGAGATGCTGGCCTCGGAGCAGGACGGCCCCGTGGAGGCCCACGCGGTGCAGCCGTATTACACGCGCCTGCTGGCGCAATCCTGCGGCCTGAAGCTGGTGATGGCGATGGATGGCGAGGCGGTGACCGTCACGGCGTCCTGAACACCGATGGTTAATCAGATATTGACGATGCCGAAGCCGCTGTCTCGCGCGCGCTGAGACAATTGCCTGGTGTCCCGGGTGCCTGGTGTCCCGAGGTTCGCCTCACTCCAACTGCCAACGAATACGCAACCAATATTAAACGCTTTGCATAGAAACTGGCCGGACTCCGGTGCGGTGTGTTTTCTGCCGCCCTTCGCCCGCGAAGGCCTGTTTCGATGGATGATTTATTAAAAGAATTCCTGACCGAGACCAATGAGAGTCTCGATGTCGTCGACAATCAGTTGGTCCGCTTCGAGCAGGAGCCGAACAACGCCAAGATTCTCGATAATATTTTCCGGCTCGTTCACACCATCAAGGGAACGTGCGGGTTTCTCGACCTGCCGCGCCTGGAAACGCTGGCCCATGCCGCCGAAACCCTGATGGGCAAATTCCGCGAGGGCATGCCCGCGACCGGCGAGGCCGTCACGCTTATCCTCACCACCATCGACCGTATCAAGGACATTCTGGCGCAGCTCGAGGCCACTCAGGCGGAGCCGCCCGGGACCGATGAGGATCTGATCGGCCGGCTGCATGACATGGCCGAGAACGGGCCGGCCGCCGTGCAGCCCGCGAAGGACGTGACGAGCGGCACGCTGGTGCATCAGGTGCTCGAGCGTCCGCTGCGGCCGGGAGAAGTCTCGCTCGACGAGCTCGAGCGTGCCTTCCGCGAAACGCCGAGCGAGGTCGTGCTTCCGCCGCAGGCGCAGGCGCAACGGCCTCAAGCCGCACCGGTTGAAGCCAAGACCGGGGAGATCAAGACTGGGGAGATCAAGCCGGCCGAGATCAGGCAGGCGCCCCGTGCGGCGAAGAAGATCGGCCCCGAGGCTGATGCCGGCGACGCCGATCGCGTCGCCAACCAGTCGATCCGCGTCAATGTCGACACGCTCGAACATCTGATGACGATGGTGTCGGAGCTGGTGCTGACGCGCAATCAGCTCCTCGAGATCAGCCGGCGCAACGAGGATACCGAGTTCAAGGTGCCGCTGCAGCGGCTGTCGAACGTCACCGCCGAGCTGCAGGAAGGCGTGATGAAGACGCGCATGCAGCCGATCGGCAATGCATGGCAGAAGCTTCCGCGCGTGGTCCGCGATCTGGCCGCCGAGCTCGGCAAGCAGATCGAGCTGGAAATGCACGGCGCCGATACCGAGCTCGACCGCCAGGTGCTCGACCTGATCAAGGATCCGCTCACCCATATGGTGCGCAACTCCGCCGATCATGGTCTTGAGACGCCGGAGGAGCGCATCCGCGCCGGCAAGCCGGAGCAGGGCACCATTCGCCTGTCGGCCTATCACGAGGGCGGCCACATCATCATCTGCATCGCTGACAATGGTCGTGGCCTCAATACCGAGCGCATCAAGGCCAAGGCGATCGCCAACGGACTTGCGACCGAAGCGGACATCGAGCGGATGACCGAGGCGCAGATCCACAAATTCATCTTCGCGCCCGGCTTTTCGACCGCCGCCGAGGTGACCAGCGTGTCCGGCCGCGGCGTCGGCATGGACGTGGTGCGCACCAATATCGACCAGATCGGCGGCACCATCGACGTCAAGTCGGTGGCGGGCGAGGGCGCCTGCGTCACCATCAAGATTCCGCTGACGCTTGCCATCGTATCGGCGCTGATCGTCGAGGCCGGCGGCGAGCGCTTTGCGATCCCGCAGCTCGCGGTGGTCGAGCTGGTGCGGGCTCGATCGAACTCGGATCATCGCATCGAGCGCATCAAGGACACGCCGGTGCTGCGGCTGCGCAACAAGCTGCTGCCCCTTGTGCACCTCAAGAAGCTGCTTCGGATCGACGACGGCACCCCCGACGACGCGGAGAACGGCTTCATTGTGGTGACGCAGGTCGGCAGCCAGACCTTCGGCATCGTCGTCGACGGCGTGTTCCATACCGAGGAGATCGTGGTCAAGCCGATGTCCACCAAGCTGCGCCACATCGGCATGTTCTCCGGCAATACCATTCTCGGCGATGGCACGGTGATCATGATCATCGATCCCAACGGCATCGCGCACGAGCTGGGAACGTCCGTCACCACGCATCGCGATCTGGTCGAGGACAATACCTCGGCCCGGACGGGCTCCGCCGATCAGCTCACCTCGCTGCTGGTTTTCCGCGCCGGCTCGTCGCAGCCGAAGGCGGTGCCGCTGGCGCTGGTCACCCGGCTGGAGGAGATTTCGTCCGACAAGATCGAACTCTCGAACGGCCGCTACATGGTGCAGTATCGCGGTCAGCTGATGCCGCTGGTGCAGATCGAGGGGGTCAGCATCGCCAGTGGCGTTCAGCCCATCCTGGTCTTTTCCGACGCGGGACGGGCGATGGGCCTCCTCGTCGATGAGATCATCGATATCGTCGAGGAGCGGCTGAATATCGAGGTCGCCGGCAGCCAGAACGGCATTCTGGGCTCGGCGGTGATCAAGGGGCGTGCGACTGAAGTGATCGATGTCGGTCATTTCCTGCCGATGGCCTTTGCGGACTGGTTCAAGCGGCACGAAATGGCCCCGGCGTCGAGCGCCCGCTCGATCCTGCTGGTCGACGATTCCGCCTTCTTCCGCAACATGCTGGCGCCGGTGCTGAAAGCGGCCGGCTATCGCGTTCAGCTCGCCACCAATGCCCAGGAAGGCCTGGCCATGCTCCGCGCCGGCGAGGCATTCGATGCGATCCTGACCGACATCGAGATGCCGGACATGAACGGGTTCGAATTCGCCGAGGCGCTCCGCGCCGATCCGCGTCTCGGGCATATGCCGATTATCGCCCTGTCGTCGATGGTGTCGCCTGCCGCGATCGAGCGCGGGCGCCAGGCGGGCTTCCACGATTACGTCGCGAAGTTCGATCGTCCGGGTTTGATCGCCGCTCTGAAAGAGCAGGTGTCGGACACCATGAGCCGGGCAGCGTGAGGTGGCAGCGATGAAGCAGACCGGTTCGAGCAGCGAGGGCAGCATCACCGAATACGTCACGATCATGATCGGCGAGCAGTTGTTCGGTCTGCCGATCGCGCGCGTGCAGGACGTGTTCATGCCTGAGCGACTGACCCGCGTGCCGCTGGCCTCCAGCGAGGTGGCCGGCGTGCTCAATCTGCGTGGCCGCATCGTCACGGCGATCGATATGCGGGCGCGGCTTGGCCTGCCGAGGGCGGATGCGCAGCGCCCGGCGATGGCGGTCGGCGTCGATCTGCGCGGGGAGTCCTACGGGTTGCTGATCGATTCGATCGGCGAGGTCATGAAGCTCCCGGATGCGGATCGCGAGACCAATCCCGTCAATCTCGATCCGCGCCTCGCCAAGATGGCGTCGGGTGTGCACCGGCTCGACGGACAGCTGATGGTGGTTCTCGACGTCGATCGGGTTTTGGAAATTTCACACGATGCCGTCGCGGCGTAAGCCAT
>Ga0180222_1001970_pt1 | contig 18499 bp, 21 predicted proteins | sample eDN5th37CKraftOP_FD_151336 | JGI IMG/M metagenome (GOLD analysis project Ga0180222, IMG submission 151336) | Enriched Organic Plus compost microbial communities from Emeryville, California, USA - eDNA 5th pass 37_C Kraft OP (version 2) (version 2) ... | reverse complement strand
AATGGACCAACTCGCCACCCTCCGGCTGTTCGTCCGGATCGTCGAGCGCGGCAGCTTCAGCGCCGCGGCGGCGGACTGCGGCGTGTCGCGCCCCGCGGCGACCGCGGCGATCAACGCGCTCGAGACACGGCTCGGCGCCCGGTTGCTCCAGCGCACCACGCGGCACGTGCGCCCGACGGTGGAGGGCGAGACCTATTATCGGCGCTGCGTCGCGATTCTGGCGGATCTCGAGGACGCCGATCGGGCGGCGAGCGGCGCCATCGCCGGCCTCGTCCACCTCGACGCGCCCGGCAATCTCATCCGCGCGGTCCTGCTCCCGACGCTGCCCGGCCTGCTCGCGCGTCATCCGACCCTTGCCGTCTATCTCGGCGAGGGCGAGCGTTTCGTCGATCTGGTGCGCGAGGGGGTGGACTGCGCCGTGCGCGCGGGCGAGCTCAACGACAGCGACCTCATCGCCCGCCGGCTCGGCGTGATGCGGGAGATCACCGTCGCCAGCCCCGATTATCTTGCCCGGTTCGGCACGCCGCGCGGTCCGGACGATCTCGACGGCCACCGCATGATCGGCTTCGTCTCCTCGCGCACCGGCCGGCCGCTGCCGCTCGAATTCACGCGAGGCGGCGAGGTGATCGAGGTGGATCTGCCGGCGGCCGTGCTGACCAGCGGCGCCGACACCGCCGCCGAGGCGGCGCGCCTCGGTCTCGGCCTCCATCAGGCTCCGCGCCACCGGTTCGCGCGCGATCTCGCCAGCGGCGCGCTCGTCGAGGTGCTGGCCGACTTCGCGCCGGCCCCGACGCCGCTGTCGATCGTCTATCCGAGCAACCGCCAGCTGTCCCCGCGCGTGCGCGTCGTCATTGACTGGCTGGTCGAGACGGTCGGGCCGCTGCTGGACCGCGACTGAGGAACGCCCGGTGGGCGCCGACGACCGCGCCGAAGACCGGCCCGACGAAGGGCACCGGGATCGCGATCAGCGCGCCGATGCCGCCGGCAATCGCGGTCCGCTTGGCGACGGGATTCTCGAACATGGCAGCATCCTTTCCCACATGTGTATTATTCATATAATACGGAATGCGGGAGGTTCAACCGGTCGGGCGCGACCCAGGCGCGCCGCGCCTCCACGGAAAACAGGCGTTCACGCGAATAGAACAGCAGCGGCCAGTCGCGGCGGCCTTCCTCCGCGCGCAGCACCGCATTGACGCGCTCGACGAGGCTCGCGCCCTCGGTCCGCGCCAGCGCGGCGCGCACGCCGCGAATGTAGAGCTGCGTGATCGTCTCGTGATAGCCCTCGGTGTCGCTGTTCACCCCGCCGACGCTTTCGTTGTAGCGTCGGATGAGGCCCGGCAGGTCCCGTTCGGGCAGGATGTCGGGCCGCTCGAGAATCAGCCAGGCGCAGGTGGCGAGGTGCGCCTCGTGGGTCCATTCCGCCTTCGGCAGGGTGCGGGCGAGCATCCGCTCGCCGACGCTGCGGATCGCGGCGTCGTCGGCGAACAGCCGCGGCGCGAAGTCGCCGGTCATGGCCGGCCCTTTCGGCGCCTGATGTCCGCGGGCCGCCGGCCCGGTTCAGGACTGGCTGGAGCCGCCCCCGAAGAAGCCGCGCGCCAGGTTCGCGACGTCGTTGAGCGGATTGCCGTCGCCGTCGCGGTCGAGCATCCCGGCGAGGCCGGAAAGCGGACCGCCCTGGGCGAAGATGCCCTGGAGGCTCTCGAGCGAGACGCCGTGCTCGGCCGCCGCCTGGCGGAGCGCCATCGGCGTGGGCCGCGCCACCTTGAAGATGGCCCTGGAGCGTTCCCGCGAGGCTGCGGAACTGGTCCAGGCTGATGCCGACGCGGGCGGCCAGCTCATCGATGTTGCCGAGATTGCCGAGAATGTCGTCGAACATGCTCATCATGCGCTCCTTTCAGGCCGGCGCCGGCGGGCGACGGCACCGCGCTGGCGGCCGCCTGAGGGCGACTCGCCGACCGCTCCCTTCATAGACCGCACCGCGCGGCGCCGCACCGCGCGCGCCCGGCGCCTCGCAACGACGAAAGGCGGGCGACCGCGGACGTCGCCCGCCCTTGCCCTTCAGGCGACGGTGAGCTGGGGCTCGGCGGCGGTCTCGCCCGCCGGGCTCGGGCCGGCGGCGCGGACGGATTCGTCCACGTACGGCGCGAAGACCGCGAAATTGTCGGCGAAAAGCCTGACCAGCTTCGCCGCCGTCGCGTCGTAATCGGCCTTGTCAGCCCAGGTCTCGCGCGGGTTCAGGATCCGCGTCTCGACGCCCGGCACGTTCACCGGCACCTCGAAGCCGAACCAGGGATCGACGCGATATTCGACATGATCGAGGCTGCCGTCGAGCGCGGCGTTGAGCAAGGTACGCGTGACCTTGATCGGCATCCGGCTGCCGACGCCATACTTGCCGCCGGTCCAGCCAGTATTGACCAGCCAGCACTTCACGCCACCCTTGGCGATCCGCTCCTTGAGCAGGTTGCCATAGACGCTCGGGTGGCGCGGCATGAACGGCGCGCCGAAGCAGGTCGAGAAGGTCGCCTCCGGCTCGGTCACGCCGATCTCGGTTCCGGCAACCTTGGCGGTATAGCCGGACAGGAAGTGGTACATCGCCTGCTCTGGCGTCAGCCGCGCGATCGGCGGCAGCACCCCGAAGGCGTCGGCGGTGAGGAAGATCACGTTCTTCGGCACCGGGCCCATATTCTCGGCCGAGGCATTGGGAATGAAATCGATTGGATAGGCGCCGCGCGTGTTCTCCGCGAGCGTCGCATCATCGAGGTCGAGCTCGCGCGTGTCGGGATCGATCACGACATTTTCGAGCACCGTGCCGAAGCGCCGGGTGGTCGCGTAGATCTCCGGCTCCGCCTCGGGCGAGAGGCGGATCATCTTGGCGTAGCAGCCGCCCTCGAAGTTGAAGACCGCGGTGTCCGACCAGCCATGCTCGTCGTCGCCGATGAGCGTCCGGCCCGGATCGGCGCTGAGCGTCGTCTTGCCCGTACCGGAAAGGCCGAAGAAGACCGCCGTGTCGCCCTTGGAGCCGATATTGGCGGAACAGTGCATCGGCATGATGCCCTCGGCCGGCAGCTTGTAGTTGAGCACGCCGAACACCGATTTTTTCATCTCGCCGGCATAGGCGGTGCCGCCGATCAGGATCAGCTTCTCGGTCATGTTGACGGCGATCACCGTCTCGCTGCGGCAGCCGTGGCGGGCCGGATCGGCGCGGAAGCTCGGCAGGTCGATGATCGTGAATTCGGGCACAAAGCCCGGAAGGTCGGCCGCATCGGGCCGCACCAGCAGCGTGCGGATGAAAAGGCTGTGCCAGGCGAGCTCGTTGATGACGCGCACGTTCACGCGATGCTCGGCCTGCGAGCCGCCGTAGAGATCCTGCACGAACAGCCGCTCGCGCTTGCCGAGCTCGGCGAGGAAATCGGCCTTCAGCGCGGCGAAATGCTCGGGTGACATCGCCTTGTTGTTGTCCCACCAGACCGTGTTCTCGGTCTCGGCGTCGCGGACCATAAACTTGTCCTTGGCCGAGCGGCCGGTGTGCTTGCCGGTCGCGACGACCAGCGCGCCGCCGCGCGCGAGCACGCCTTCCTCGGCGCGGATCGCATGTTCGACGAGCCGCGGCGTGTCGAGATTCCAGAGAATCTCGGCGGGCGTCGCGATGCCCTGGCGGGCGAGATCGAAGTCGGGGGCGGTGCGGGTCAAGGCACTTCTCCTGGATTGTGCTGGGGGTCGCGATGGCGGCCCGATCAGGTCGCGGGCTTATCGAAGCGCCGATGCAGCGTCAAAGGGTGGCGCGGCGGAGCGCCCTTGCGTAAAGCTGCGCGGCACAGGGAAGAAGTCATGCCCGTCACCATCGCACTCGTCGACGATGACCGAAACATACTGACCTCGCTTGCGGTTGCGCTGCAATCGGAGGGCTTTACGACGCGTCTCTACTCCGACGGCGAGCAGGCGCTGAAGGCGCTCGTCGACAATCCGCCCGACCTTGCCCTGCTCGACATCAAGATGCCGCGCATGGACGGGATGGAGCTGCTCCGGCGGCTGCGCGAGAAGGCGGACTTTCCCGTCATCTTCCTCACCTCCAAGGACGAGGAGCTGGACGAGGCGCTCGGCCTCGCCATGGGCGCGGACGATTATATCACCAAACCCTTTTCGCAGCGGCTGCTGATCGCCCGTATTCGCGCCGTGCTGCGCCGTACCGAGGCGCGCGGGCGGCCCGCCGACGTCGGCGGCGAGGAGGAGGCGGCGGAGATCGTGCGCGGACGGCTGCGGATGGACCCGGCCCGGCACCGCGTACGCTGGAACGGCGAGGAGGTGACGCTCACCGTCACCGAGTTCCTGATCCTGGAGGCGCTGGCGCAGCGGCCGGGCGTCGTCAAATCGCGCAACCAGCTGATGGATGTCGCCTACCAGGACGACATCTATGTCGACGATCGCACCATCGACAGCCATATCAAGCGGATGCGGCGCAAGTTCCGCGCGGTCGATCCGGACTTCAAGGCGATCGAGACCCTCTATGGCGTCGGATACCGCTTTGGCGAAGAATGATGCCCGCGCCTTCCGGCTGGGCTGGTCGCGGCGGCTGTCCATCCGGCAGCGCATCCTTGCGATCAACATCTTTGCGATCGCGATCATCGCCGGCAGCCTCTTCTACCTCGACAGCTTCCGCTCGCGGCTGACGCAGGCGCGGGTCGACCGTGCCGAATCCGAGGCGGTGATGATCGCGCACATGCTCGCCGTGCTGCCGCCCGAGCAGCGCTCGCCGATCCTCGTCCGGCTGGGCCAGGACGGCGGCACCCGGCTCGCCATCTACGGCCGCGACGGCGCCAAGCTGGACGACAGCTGGGCGCACGGCCCGCCGACCTACGAGCTTCGCGACCCGCGCATCGAGCCATGGTACCGCGCGGTGGCGCGGGCGATGGACAATGGCTTCGACGCCATCGTCGGCGCGAGCCGCCCGCCGCTCTACCGGCCGCCGGCGGTGGACAATCTCGCCGCCTGGCCGGAGGCGCGACAGGTGCTCGCGACGGGCCAGCCGGTCACCGAGGTTCGCCGGACGGAGGAAGGCACCGTCTTCGTCAGCGCCGCCGCGCGGATCGAGGGACCCAATCCCGGCGTGCTGCTGCTCACGACCAACGCGCGCGACGTGCGCCGCATCGTCCGCGCCGAGCGCTTCAATCTCGGCATGGTGCTGCTGGCGACGCTGGCGCTCTCGGCCCTCCTCTCCCGCTTCCTCGCCCGCACTATCGCGACGCCGCTGCGCAAGCTCGCCAACGCGGCGCACCGCGTGCGCCTGGGCCGCGCGCGGGAGGTGAACGTACCATTGCTCCCCAAGCGGCGCGACGAGATCGGCCTGCTCGCCCGCGCGCTGCACGACATGACGGAGAGCCTGCGCCAGCGCATCGACGCGACCGAGGCCTTCGCGGCCGACGTGACGCACGAGCTCAAGAACCCGCTCGCCTCGCTGCTCTCGGCGGTGGATTCGCTGGAGCGGGTCGAGGATCCGGCTCTCCAGCGCCAGCTGCTCGACGTCATCCGCCAGGATGTCGTGCGGCTCTCCCGCCTCGTCACCGAGATCGCCGAGGCCTCGCGCCTCGACGCCGAGCTGTCTCGCGCGCGCTTCGAGCCGGTGGACCTCGGCCACATCATCGAGGAAATGCTCCCGACCTGGGAAAGCCGCGCCGACGGCGTCGAGATCGCCTTCGCCCGGCCGCGGGCCGGCACGGCGGTAATCATGGGCGACGAGTCGCGCCTCGCCCGCCTGATCGACAACCTCGTCGACAACGCCATCTCCTTTTCGCCGCCTGGCGGGCTGGTCGACCTGCGCGCCTCGGCCGTGGGCGACGAGGTTGTCCTCACCGTCGAGGACGAGGGGCCGGGCGTCCCGCCGGAGTCCCGTGAAGTCATTTTTCACCGTTTCCACTCCATCCGGGGGCCGGACCATTTCGGTCGCCATTCGGGCCTCGGCCTTGCCATCGCCAAGGCGATCGTGGAGGGGCATGATGGGCGGATCGAGGTCGAGGACAGGCACGACGGGCGCCGCGGGGCGCGGTTCGTCGTCCGCTTTCCGGGAGTGAGCCAATGAGAACGCCCACCCTCTCGTCCGAGACCATCCACGCCTCGTGCGTCGCGATCGAGGGCCGCGCGGTGCTGATCGGCGGCCGCTCGGGCCAGGGCAAGTCGGACCTGTCGCTCAGGCTGATCGACCGCGGCGCGAAGCTGGTCAGCGACGATTACAGCTTCGTGCGGCGCGAGCGGGGCCGGCTGCTCGCCTCCCCGCCGGACAATATCGCCGGGAAGATCGAGGCGCGCGGCGTCGGCATCCTCGAAATGCCGTTCGAGCGCGACGTGCCGGTGGCGCTGTACGTCGATCTCGACGCCCGCCCCGAACGGCTCCCGGATCCCGAGGAGAGCCGGATGGTCGCTGGCGTGCGCCTCCCGACGATCGCCCTCGTCGCCTTCGAGGCCTCGGCGCCGCTCAAGGTCGAGGCGGCGCTGCGCCTGATCGGTCTGGCGGCGGCATGAGCGGCCTTCCCGATCCACAGCGCGTGCTGCTCGTGACCGGCCTTTCCGGCGCCGGCAAGTCGACCGCGCTCGACACGCTCGAGGACACGGGCTGGGAGGTGGTGGACAATCTCCCCCTCTCGCTGGTCGGCCGCCTGCTCGCGACGCCGCCTTCGGAGGGCGCGGCCAAGGCGCGGCCGCTCGCCGTCGGACTCGACAGCCGCACCCGCGGCTTCGACGCGGGCCAGATCGTCCAGGGAATCAAGACGCTCGCCGAGGAGACCGGCTTCGTTATCGAGACGCTCTACCTCGATTGCGCGACGCACGAGCTGCTGCGCCGCTATTCCGAGACGCGCCGGCGCCACCCGCTCGCGCCCGATCGTCCGCCCGCCGACGGCATCGCCGAGGAGCGCGAGATGATGGCGCCGCTCAAGCGCTGGGCGGACCACCTCATCGACACGACCGACATCGACGCCAACCAGCTGAGGCAGCAGATTCGCGAGCGCTTCGGCGGCGCCGATTCGCCGACGCTTTCGATCCAGTCCTTCGGATTCGCGCGCGGGCTCCCGCGCAACGCCGACCTCGTCTTCGACGTGCGGTTCCTGCGCAACCCCCACTGGGAGCCGCAGCTGCGCGACAAAACCGGGCGCGATGCGCAGGTCGCGGCCTATATCGCCGCCGATGAAGCCTACGAGGATGCGCTTTCCAAGATCGAGGACCTGTTGCTGACGCTGCTTCCGCGCTACCGGGCGGAAGGAAAGTCCTATGTCTCGATCGCGATCGGCTGCACCGGGGGGAGACACCGTTCCGTTCATGTCGCTGAACGGATCGCGGCACGGTTGCGCGCCGCGGGATTTTCGCCCACTCTGGACCATCGCGACCTCGCCACGCCGCCGCGCGACGGCATCGAGGGGGCCGCAGGCGCCGGGGATGCAGGGCAAGCGGACGACGTTGTTCAAGGTGAGTAGATGATCGGTCTTGTTCTGGTGACCCACGGGCGGCTCGCCGCCGAATTCATCGTGGCCATGGAACATGTCGTGGGTCCGCAGGAGCGGATCGCGGCTGTGTGCATCGGCCCCGACGACGACATGGAAGTGCGGCGCGAAGACATCGCCAGGGCGATCGCCGAAGTGGACGGGGGCGACGGGGTCATCATCCTCACCGACCTCTTCGGCGGCACGCCCTCGAATCTCGCCATCTCGCTGATGAAGAACGAGAAGATCGAGGTGATCGCCGGCGTGAACCTGCCGATGCTGATTCGCCTCGAAGGCGCGCGCAAGACGATGGACGTGAAGGCCGCCGTCGCCGCGGCGCGCGAGGCCGGCCGGAAATATATCTCCGTCGCGTCCGAAGTGCTCGGCGAGGCCGCCGCTTGAATTGGATCAGCCGCACCGTCCGGATCGTCAACCGGCGCGGGCTCCATGCGCGCGCCAGCGCCAAGTTCGTGGCGCTTGCCGCCCAGATCGACGCCGAGGTCGAGGTTGAGAAGGACGGCAACAAGGTCTGCGCGACCTCGATCATGGGCCTGATGATGCTCGGCGCCGCGATGGGGGATTCGATCACGATCAGCGCGCGCGGCGCGGGCGCGGAGCAGGCGATCGAACGGCTCGCGGAGCTGGTTGAATTGCGCTTCGGCGAGGAGTGACGTGCCCCGCGAGATCACGTCCTTCTCCAACCCGCTGGTGAAGCAGGCGCGCGGCCTGCGCGACAAGAAGCACCGGCGTCGCGAGGGGCGCTTCCTGGCCGAGGGCCTCAGAATCCTGACCGAGGCGCATGAGAGCGGCGTGCTGCCGGAGACCCTGTTCTTCTCAGACGATTCGCACCCGCTGCTGAAACGGCTGATCGCGGAAGTGGAATCGGCCGGCGGCAGCGCGATCGCGACCAGCGCCGACATCCTCCACAAGATCAGCGGCAAGGACAATCCGCAGACCGTGCTCGGCGTGTTCCGGGGGTTCGACACGGCGTTGTCGCGCATCGACTGGACGGCCGCGCCGCTCTGGATCGTCGCGCAGGCGCTGCGCGATCCCGGCAATATCGGCACCATCCTGCGCACCGGCGACGCCGTTGGCGCGGGCGGCCTGATCCTGGTGGACGAGTGCGCCGATCCCTTTTCGGTCGAGGCGGTGCGCGCCTCGATGGGCGCGCTCTTCACCCAGCGGATCGCGCAGGCGCGCTGGGGCGAGTTCATCGACTGGCTGCGCGCCGGCCCCGCCCAGCTCATCGGCACCAGCCTCAAGGCGACGCGCGACTATCAGGACGCGCGCTATCGGAAGCCCGCCTTCATCCTGGTGGGCAACGAGCAAGCGGGGCTGCCCGCGTCCTACGAGGCCGAGTGCGACCTGCTCGTGAAGATGCCGATGCTGGGCCGCGCCGACAGCCTGAACGCGGCGGTGGCGACCGCCGTGATGGCCTATGAGGTCATCAACCAGTGGCGCCGCGCCTGACGCGCGCGTTCAGCGCGAGGTCAGCCGCCGGAGCGCAGCGCCCCGCCGCGCGTTAAAGGTCCGAGGGAGGCCGACATGAGGATTGCCGTCGCCATTCTGCTGCTTGCCGGCTGCGCCACCATAAGCGCGCCGACGGCATCGCCCGCCGAGACCTATCGCGCGCTCGGCAACGAGCCGTTCTGGACGGTCACGGTCGCAAACGGCCGGCTGACCTACGAATCGCCCGAGGGCGGCTTTTCGGTCGCCGCGCCCTCCCCGCGCACGACGTTCAACGGCCATCGCTACGAGACGCGGCGCATCGTGCTCGACATCACGCACAGCCAATGCAGTGACGGGATGAGCGACAGGGTCTATCCCGATAGCGTGACGGCGATCGTGGACGGACGCGAACTGCGCGGCTGCGGCGGCGAGCCGATGGCCCCGGCGGCGCTTGCGGGCACGGACTGGCGCATCGTCTCGATCGGCGGGACGGAAGTGGGCGGCGAGCGCTATGTGCTCTCCTTCGCCGAGGACCGGCTGTCCGGGCGCGCTGGCTGCAACCGCTTCTCCGGCCGCTACCGTCTCGCCGGAGGCACGCTGACGGTGGGGCCCCTCGCGATGACGCGCATGGCCTGCGCGTCGATCGCGGGTCACTCCGGCCCGGACCCGATGGCGATGGAACGTCTCGCCACGCAGATCCTGGAGGGCGAGATGCGCGCCAGCTTCCCCGATGGCGACACGCTGGTGCTGCGCGGCAATGGCGGGGAAATCCGCCTCCGGCGCGCGATCTAGGGTCTAGGCCGCCTCGTCGCTGTCATCGCGCACGACCAGCTTGGTCAGCGAGCGCGGGTGGGTCTCGATCATCGGCAGCGGTTCGATTTCCTTCGCGCCGCTCGAAACCTCCAGCGATTCGAAGCGCTTGGCCTGGGTCATGACCTGCGATTCGAGGCTGCCGACGAAGGCGTTGTAGGCGCTCGTCGCCTGCTCGAGATTGCGCCCGACCCGCGCGACATGGTTGCCCATCGTCACGAGGCGGCTGTGCAGCTCCTTGCCGAGCCGGGCGATCTCCGCCGCCTCCTCGGCCAGCTTTTCCTGCCGCCAGACGCTGGCGACGGTGCGCGCGATGGCGACGAGGTTGATCGGCGTCGCCAGCAGCACGCGCCGCTCGATCGCCCATTCCCACAGCGCCTCGTCCTGCTCGAGCGCGGCGGCGAGGAAATGCTCGCCGGGGATGTACATCACGACATATTCGGCGGCGTCGCCGAACTGGTCCCAATAGGCTTTCGACCCGAGCTGCTGGACATGGTTGCGGATCGACGCCGCATGGGCCTTCAGGTGCGCGAGGCGCGCATCGTCGTCGATCGCTTCGCTCGCATCGAGATAGGCATTGAGCGAGCATTTGGCGTCGATCACCAGCTTGCGCCCGCCCGGCAGCCGGACGATCACGTCCGGGCGCAGCCGCCCTTCGGCGGTATCGACCGACACCTCGGTCTGGAAATCGGCGAAGGGCGAAAGGCCGGCCTGTTCGAGCACGTTCTTCAGGCTCTGCTCGCCCCACCGGCCGCGCGCCTTCGGGCTGGCGCGAAGCGCGTTGACGAGATTGCGGGTCTCGTCGCGGACCTGGGCATGGCCGTCGCGCAGCAGCTGCACCGCCTCGCGCAAGCCCGAATATTGCTCCACCCGCTCCTTCTCGACCGCCTTGAGGCTCTCCTCGTAGCGCTTGAGCGTGTCCTCGACCGGCTGGAGCAGCGCCTTGAGCTTCTCCGCGTTCTTCTCCCCAGCCTGATTGAAGCGCTCGTCGGCGCGCTTCAGAAACTTCTCCTGCGCCTCGCCCAGCAGCGTCGTGCCGACCTCGCGAAACTGAGCGACGAGCGCGTCCTTCGCCTCCGTCAGCTCCTTCATCCGCGTCTCGAAGCCCGCGGCCTCGGCCTGGAGCGTCGCGCTGCGCTGCGCTGCCTCGTCGGCGCGCGCGCGCTCTGCCTCGCGCTCCTTCGTCACCTCGTCGAGCTGGAGCCGCAGCAGCTCGACCGTCGCCGCCGCCTTGCTCGCCTGCCGGCCCTGGACGAGCCAGCCGATCGCGATTCCGACGGCAAGCGCGGCGAGAATCAGCAGAATGGCAATCGTCGGATCCATGCGCCCTTCCCCGGCGGAACGAAGCGCGAACTCTAGGGCAATGGACGGCCGCGCTCAAGCGGTGATTGGAACGGCCGCGCGCGCCGGTGGTTCGAGCGGCATGAACGGATATGCGCGCCTTCTGCTCGGCGCCGCCGCGGCGCTGTCCTGTCGCGCCTGCAATGATGCGCCCGGGGCCGCCAATGCGGATGCCTCGCTCCCGGCCACCGACCACGCGGCGAACGCCGCCGCGCCTCCCGTCGCGCCCGTACGCGGGCCGCAGGCCGATATCGACGCCTCGCTGGCGCTCGATCCGTTCGACGGGAATGGCGGCATCGGCATCGAATCTGCACCGGGAGCGCTGCCGCCCGCGGAGAGACCGCTGCGCTTCGTCGGTCGCTGGGCCACCGACCGGGCGCATTGCGACGACGAAGGCTGGATATTCACCGAGAATCGACTCACGACGCCCGCCGGCTCCGCCTGCCGTTTCGACCGGATCGACCGGGTGCCCGGCGGCTACGATATCGCGGCCCGGTGCACCGCCGAAGGGCCGGAGCGAGGCGACACGATCCGGCTGCGCTTCGCCGAATCGGCGCAGGCGATGCTGTTCGAATCCGAAAGCGTCGCCGACGCGGGGCTGACCTATTGCGGGATGTAGCGGCTCAGGCGGCGCGGGCGCGGCGGGCGCCGGCGCTCTCGCGGCGGGCCTTGGCCAGCTTCTTCAGGATCATGTCGCGCTTGAGGCGCGAGAGATGGTCGATGAAAAGCACGCCGTTGAGATGGTCGATCTCGTGCTGCAGGCAGGTCGCCAGCAGCCCGTCGATCCACTCCTCGTGCACCTTCCCGTCGCGATCGAGCCAGCGGGCGCGCACGCGGTCCGGCCGCAGCACCTCGGCATACATGTCCGGAACCGACAGGCAGCCCTCCTGATAGGGCACGGTCGTTTCGGACGTCTCAAGGATTTCCGGATTGATGAAGACGCGCGGCTCGCGCACCGGCTCGCCGCCCTCCTCCTCAGGCTCCTGCAGGTCGATGACGAGCAGCCGCTTCGGCACGCCGACCTGGATGGCCGCCAGCCCGATGCCGGGCGCCGCGTACATCGTCTCGAACATGTCGTCGATCAGCGTCTGCAGCTCGGGCGTGATCTCCTCGACCGGCGAGGAAATCTGCCGCAGCACGGGATCGGGCGTCTCATAGATCGGCAGGATGGCCATGGCGCGGATGTAGGTCGAAACGCCCGCGCCTTCAAGAATGGCGGTCGAACGCCTCCGCCGCCTTCCTGCCCTCTCCCTCGCGGGGAGACGGAGAAATCACGCGACGGGCCGCCGTGCCCGCAGCGCCTGGGCGAGCGTGCCCTCGTCGAGATAGTCGAGCTCGCCGCCGACGGGCAGGCCATGGGCGAGCTGGGTGACCCGCACCGGATAGGATTCGAGGCGCTCGGCGAGATAGTGCGCGGTCGTCTGCCCCTCCAGCGTCGCGTTCATCGCCAGCACCACCTCGTCGATGCCGCCGGCGGCGACACGGCTGACGAGGCCGGCGATGTTGAGATCCTCCGGCCGCACGCCCTCCAGCGCGGAGAGCCGGCCGCCGAGGACGTGGAAGCGGCCTGGAAAGAGCCGCGAGCGGTCAAGCGCCCACAGGTCCGACACCTCCTCCACCACGCAGAGCATGCGCGCGTCGCGGCGCGGATCGGCGCAGATGCCGCAAGGATCGGACGTATCGACATTGCCGCAGGTCGAGCAGACCGAGAGCTTCTCGTTCACCGCCTCCAGCGCGCGCAGCAGCGGCGTCAGCGCGCTTTCCCGCCGCTTCATCAGGTGCAGCACCGCGCGCCGCGCCGAGCGGGGCCCCAGCCCGGGCAGCCGGGCAAGCGCTTGCGTCAGGGCTTCGATTTCCTGGGAGGCCATTGGCGTGGGATATGGGCAAGCGCGGCGGCTTGCCAAGCCGAATGTAAGGGATAGGACGGCGCCATGCGCATCGCCTTCATGGGAACCCCGGACTTCGCCGTGCCCACGCTCGACGCCCTGATCGCGACGGGGCACGACGTGGTCGCGGTCTATACCCAGCCGCCGCGGCCGGCCGGGCGCGGCAAGGCGCTCTCCCCGTCCCCGGTTCATCGCCGCGCCGAGGCGGCGGGGATCGAGGTGCGCGCGCCCTTGAGTCTCCGCGACGGCGAGGCGCAGGCGGATTTCGCCGCGCTCGACCTCGATGCCGCCGTCGTCGCGGCCTACGGGCTGATCCTTCCCGTGCCGATCCTGGCGGCGCCCCGGCACGGCTGCCTCAACGTGCACGCCTCGCTGCTGCCGCGCTGGCGGGGCGCCGCGCCGATCCAGCGCGCGATCCTCGCCGGCGACGCGGAAACCGGCGTGTGCATCATGCAAATGGAAAAGGGGCTGGACACCGGCCCGGTCTATGCGCGCCGCGCGACCCCGGTGGACCGCAAGACGGCGGGCGAACTTACCGCCGAGCTGGCCGAAGCCGGCGCCGCGCTGATGGTCGAGGTGCTGGCGCGGATTGACGTCATGACGCCGCGGCCGCAGCCGAACGAGGGCGCGACCTATGCGCCCAAGGTCGACAAGAGCGAGGCGAAGCTCGACTTCACCCTTCCCGCCGAGGAGGCCGAGCGGCGGGTGCGCGCCTTCAATCCCGCGCCGGGCGCCTGGTTCGAATATCGAGGCGAGCGCATCCGCGTCCTCGCCGCGGACGTGGCGCCCGAGGACGGCGCGCCGGGCCGGGTCGGCGCGGGGCTCGCGATCGGCTGCGGGCGCGGCACGCTCCTCCCCCGGCTCGTCCAGCGCGCCGGCCGCGCCGCCATGTCCCCTGACGAGCTGCTGCGCGGCTTTCCGATCCCGCCCGGCATCCTCCTCGCATGACTCGCTTCCGCCTCACCGTCGAATATGACGGCCGCCCCTTCATGGGCTGGCAACGGCAGGCGCACGGGCCGTCGGTGCAGCAGGCGATCGAGGAGGCAATCGAGGTGATCGCGCACGAGCAGGTGACGCTCCACGCCGCCGGGCGGACCGATGCCGGCGTCCATGCGCTGGCAATGACCGCGCATGTCGATCTCGAGCGGCCGATCACGCCCTTCCGCCTCGCCGAGGGAATCAACGCGAAGCTTCGCCCGCGCCCCGTCGCCATCCTGAATGCTGAAGTCGTTCCCGATGATTTTCACGCGCGTTTCTCATGCGTAGGGCGGCGTTATTTGTACCGGATCGTAAACCGCCGCGCGCCGCTCGCGCTCGCGGCCGGGCGCGCCTGGCACGTTGCCGTCCCGCTCGACGCCGAGGCGATGCACGAGGCCGCGCAGATCCTCGTCGGCCGGCACGATTTCACCACCTTTCGCTCCGCCCACTGCCAGGCGCAGAGCCCGGTCAAGACCCTGGACCGCCTTGACGTCACGCGACGCGGCGATCTGATCGAGATCGAGGCCGCCGCCCGCTCCTTCCTCCACCATCAGGTGCGCTCGATGGTCGGCTGCCTCCAGCTCGTCGGGCGCCGCAAGTGGACGAAGGCGGACCTCAGGGCCGCGCTGGAGGCGCGCGACCGCAACGCGCTCGGCCTCAACGCGCCGCCCGACGGCCTGTTCTTCGTGGCGGCGCTTTATCCGGAGTCCTGACCCCGCCCAGCCCGAACAAGCGCTGAAGCGAGCGCTCCAGCATCAGCAGCTGCCAGAGCGTGCGGCCATGCTCGGCGCGGCCGGCGCGATGCTCCTCGGCGAGGCGCGCGATGGCGGCGGCGTCGAACCAGCCGGTCTCGGCCAGCGCGGGCGAGCGCGCGATCGCCGCCGCCTGGTCCGCCAGCGGCCCGCGGAACCAGTCCGAGATCGGCGTGACGAAGCCCATCTTGCGGCGGTGGAGGATTTCGCGCGGCAGCCGCCCTTCGAGCGCGCGCTTCATCAGCCACTTGCCGGCGCCGCCGCGCAGCCGCAGCCGCGCCGGCACGCGCGCGGCGAACTCGATCAGCCGGTGGTCGAGCAGCGGCTCGCGCGCCTCGAGGCTGACGGCCATGCTGGCGCGATCGACCTTGGTCAGGATGTCGCCCGGCAGCCAGATCTTGAGATCGGCATATTGGGCGCGCGAGAGCGCGTCGCGCGCCGGCGCTTGCGCGAAGGCCCGCTCGTAGCGCACCTCGGCGCGGTGCCCGTGGAGCGGCGCGGTGAAGACCTGCCGCCGAAGCGCCGCCGGCGTGACGCCGACGGCATTGGCATAGGCCAGGCCGCTCCCCTGCCCCAGCGCCTGCAGCGTCGTCTTGGCGCGGAAGACCTGCGGCGCCCAGTCGAGCTTCGGCCAGGCGTCGCCCAGCCGCCCGACCAGCCGCCCAAGCGGACCGGGCAGCAGCGCGCGCGCGCGCTCCTGGATGCGGAATAGGCGGTAGCGGCGGTAGCCGGCGAAGGCCTCGTCGGCGCCGTCGCCGGAAAGCGCGACCGTCACCTTCTCGCGCGCGAGCGCGGAGACCTGGTAGGTGCCCATCGCCGAGGCGTCGGCAAACGGCTCGTCGAACGCCCCCGCGAGCGTGTCGATGAGGTCGAAATCGTCCGCCGCGACGGTGCGGACGCGATGATTGGTGGCGAAGAGCCGCGCGACCTCTCCGGCATAGGCGGTCTCGTCCAGCCCGGCCACGTCGAAGCCGATCGAGCAGGTCTCGACCGGGGTGCGGCTCGCCTCGGCCATGAAGGCGACCACCGCCGAACTGTCCACGCCGCCAGAGAGAAAGGCGCCGAGCGGCACGTCCGCCACCATGCGCGAGGTGACGGCGGCGCGCAGCCGCTCCACCAGCTCCTCCTCCAGCCGCGGCGCGGAGGCGCGTAGCGGCGCGGAGAAGTCCACGTCCCACCACTGCACCGGGTTGGGAATCTCGTGACCGCGCCGGATCAGCAGATAGTGGCCCGCCGGAAGCTTGCGCACGCCCGCGATGATGCAGGCGTCGTCCGGGACATAGCCGAAGGCGAGATAGTCCTCGATCGCGGTCGGATCGGGCGCGCGGCGGAGCAGCGGGTGCGCCATCAACCCCTTGAGCTCGGAGGCGAACACCACCGCGCCGTCGGCGAGCTGGCAGACGTAGAGCGGCTTCACGCCGAGCCGGTCGCGGGCGAGAAACAGGGCGTCCCGGTCGGCATCGTAGAGCGCGAAGGCGAACATGCCGTTGAAGCGCTCGAGGCAGGCCGGGCCCCATTGCCGCCAGCCGGCTAGGATCACCTCGGTGTCGCTCTGCGTCTGGAAGCGGTGGCCCTTCGCTTCCAGCTCGGCGCACACCTCCCGGAAATTATAGATTTCGCCATTATAGGTCACGGCCAGCCGCCGGTCCGGCGTCAGCATCGGCTGCCCGGCGGCGTCCGACAGGTCGATGATCGCGAGCCGCCGGTGGCCGAAGCCGACGCCCGGCGCGGTCCACACGCCGCCGCCGTCCGGCCCGCGATGGGCGAGCGCGTCGGTCATCGCCCGCACCCGCGCCGGATCGACCGGCTTAGGCACGTCGGGATGGAAGATGCCGGCGATGCCGCACATCCTATTCGCCTCCGGCGGCGCGGTCGGCGAGCGGCGCGATCGGGCCGAGCGCGGCGAGGAAATCGTCGATTTGGGGCCGCGCGCTGACGCCGCGTGCCGGCGCGCGGGCGGAGACAAGCACCGCCACCGCCCGCTGCGGTCCGCCGAAGAGGCGCGTCTTCGTCGTCTCCAGCTTCACCCGCGCTCCGCTCCCGGTCAGACTCCTGCCCACCCGGTAAAAGCTCACGACCTCGCGTTCCACCCCGTGCGAGGCGATCCGCTCCGCCTTTCCGCCCGGCGGAGCCGGCGCGTCGGCGCTCCACGCCCAGGCGCCGTTCGGCGCGACCGCGCCCTGGCCGAAGCCGACCAGCTCGCGCCCCTCGCCCTGCCGCGCGAACAGCACGATGGCGAGATCGACGCTGCGCCCCGCCACGTCGCGATAGGTGGCGAAGGCCGCGCGGTCCGCGCCGGCGAAATGCGGCCGCCAGTCGGCGGAGGGCGCGACGCGCGTCCAGCCCGGCACCTCCGGCAGCGCGATTTCGGCGGGCGCCGCGCGCGTGCCGGCGGCGGCGACCAGCGTGGACCAGGCCACCGGCAGCGCGGCGATGACGAGGAGCGAAGCGGCGACGAGGCTCACCGGCGCGGCGGCCTGCGGCTTCATCGTTCCCGGATCGAACCAGGGATCGTCCACCCCCCGGTCGAAGAAGCGCCAGCCGATGCCGAGGATCACCGCGATCACCAGCGCGAAGAAGACGCCGCCGTAAAGAATATGGTCGAAGCCGGTGGCCTGAACGAGACTGGTGCGCTCGGCGAGATAGATCGTGCCCCAGGCGCGCACGCCATTGGCGAGCACCGGCACGATCGCGGCGACGGCGAGAAAGGCGGCGCGGCGGCGCCAGGACTTGAAGCAAAGATTCGCCACGAGCGCGCCGAGCGCCACCATCGCGATCAGGAACCGCGCCCCGGCGCAGGCCTCCGCCACCTCGAAATAGCCGGCGGGCGTGGTGATAAAGACGCCCTCGAGATGCGCCGGCACGCCCGTGAGGCCGAGCAAGGCCGTCGCGATGTGCGCGGTCAGCGTCTGCATCGGTGGCACCAGCCCTTCGCCCGCCGGCACGAGGAACAATGCGCAGAAGATCGGGAAGGCCAGCCCCAGCGCGACGTTGCGGCCCAAAAGCGCCACGACCGCGCCCTGGAGCATCAGCACGAGGCCGAAATGGCGCGCGATCGAAACGCCGCCGGCCTCGCCGAGCAGCCAGCCGACGCCGCCGAGGCCGGCGAGCAGCAGCCCCGGCCACCAGGCGGCGGGCTCGATCCGGCGAAGCGCGGGCGCGCGCTGCGCCACCATCCAGCCGATCAGCGGCGCGACGAGGAAGCAATGGTTGAAGGTGGCGTCGTTCCACCAGATCGAGACGATGTGCGCCGCGTCGCGGTGCAGCAGCGCGAGCAGCAGCAGCCAGACGAGGCCGAGCGCCGCGAGATGCGTCCGCCAGGGCGAGGCCGGCGCGCCGACGCGCGCTTTCGCCAGCGCCGCGCTCATGCCGCCGCCCGTTCGGCCCGGCCGGCGACCAGGCCGCCAAGCGGCGCGAGCCGGCGCTCCCAGCGATAATGTTCAGCGACCCGCGCGCGCGCCGCCCGGCCCAGCGCGCAGGCGCGAACCGGCGAAGCGAGCAGGCCGTTGATTGCCTCGGCCATCGCCTCCGCGCCGTCGGCGACGATCAGGTCGCGCCCCGGCTCCGCCTCGATCCCCTCGAAGGCGGCGGCGCTGGCGACGACCGGGCGGCCCATCGCCATAGCCTCCAGCACCTTGTTCTGGATGCCGCGCGCGATGCGAAGCGGCGCGACGACCACGTCCGCCGCGGCGAGCCAGGCGCGCATGTCGGCGACGGCGCCAGTCACCGCGACGCGAGGGCCCGTGAGCGAGCGCACCGCCGGCGCCGGATCGCGCCCGGCGATGACGAAGCGCCCCGGCAGCGCCGGCAGCACCTC
>Ga0180222_1001969_pt1 | contig 18510 bp, 13 predicted proteins | sample eDN5th37CKraftOP_FD_151336 | JGI IMG/M metagenome (GOLD analysis project Ga0180222, IMG submission 151336) | Enriched Organic Plus compost microbial communities from Emeryville, California, USA - eDNA 5th pass 37_C Kraft OP (version 2) (version 2) ... | reverse complement strand
GATCGCTTCCAGCGCCACCTTTGCCTTGAACTCCGCGCTGTAGCGCTTCCTCGTCTTCTTCATTTCCCGTCCATTCCTCAGGTCGGGATTAGCTTAGCACCCTGTCCAAATTTCCGGGACCACCTCACTCTAACTGCGCTCGTTGACTAGCCTCGCCCGGGCCAGCGGGCTCCTCCTGAGTACCACCTGTCGGAGAACAAAGAAAGAACATTTGTTCCCGACGCGAGCCCTGTCGCTCTTCTCGTGCGTCGCCCTTGGAGGCGATCACTTCCCCACATCGCTTCTTGGTGCTCTCTCCGCCGGTGTGAGTCCTGTCCTGGCGGTTTCTCGCGGGAGATGCTCCCGTCCTTCGTTAGGTCGTAAGGCGTCATCTCGGCATGGAGCCGGTCGCCGACAACCGAGCGAACGTGGGACGTGCGCAACGTGCGAGCTGTCTGGGCGATGATCCGATGGTTGTTCTCGGGCATCACCCCGAACCACCCGCCGTGCAGGACTTCGTCGATGTTCACTTGGGGGGGGGGAGCCGTTCTTCCTTGGTCATCCTTAGTCATCTACTTCGTTCGGTTCGGCTGCGGCCGGGCGGGCGGTCGCCGCGACACGCCTCCGGGCTCTTTGCCGGGCCTCGCTGCGACGCCGCGAATGATGGACGTTCCACCAGATGGCGACGGTTGCGCCGCCCGCCAGGACCACGATGAGCAGGTAGGCCATCAGCAGTCTGGTCGGCATGGCCTCAACCTGCCCGCAGGACGCTGGCGCGATCGGCGGGGCGGGAGCCGGCTTGCTCCGGGCACCGGAGTCCGGCCAGCTTGCGGAAACGCGCTTCGGCAGGGCCGCGCGATCGGCCCGCGGCGAGGCGGCTTGCCGCGGTGCCGCGCCTCATCGCTGACTCGCCTCTCGCAGCGTGAGTCGTGCGAGCTCGGCTTCCACTCCGGCGTAGCCCGCCTCGCTGGCGATCGCCAGGTCGAGTGGTCGGCCGCCCAGTTCGGCATGATCGTCATTGAGGAAGGCAATCGCGCGTTCCCTGCCGAGCAGGAGGAAAGCCAGGCGGCTGACCTCGCCTTGACGCCGGGCCTCGCTTGCGGAGAGGCGCGGTGACGCATTCTTGCGAAAGCGAATCATCGCCGGTCGCGCTTGCCCGCTCACAGCGCAAGTTCCGAGGCTTCGGGGAGTGTGCAGGTGTCGGCCTGCCATGCCGGCGCCGCCGGGGCGCCGAGGGCGCGTTGCACACGACCGATGTCGCTGGCGATGCACGAGGCCGCGGCTTCATGGCCGCGCCGCTCGTCCAGCGAGCGCGCGGCCCGGGCCTTCATCAGCAACACCTGGTGATCGAAATAGGCTTGATTGAGATCCACGATGGCCTCCTCGACGTAAGCGGGAGCGCATGGTGTCTCTCAGCCGCAGGCGCCTACGGGTGCGTCAGCCTGCGATACTTGCCATATGGGCCCTTCCGCGGCCGATTATAAGGCCGCTTGACGATCAATCGCCCCTGAGGTCCGGGATCCTCATAAGGGCGGCGAGCGCCAGGTGATCGGCCGGCGCCATTGTTCCGAGGGTGCATCCCTGCGTTCGTTCTCGTGGCAGCTGGACGCGATCGCCATCGATGTCGGCTCTCAGGACGTGTTGCTCGGCGACGACCGGAGCTTGCTTGATGAGCTGGGGCGGCTACGGCCTGCGTTACAGAGTTGTGGTCTGCGAGGGTGGAGAGGGACCGCGTCGCGGACTGCTTGGAACGCATCGCTGGGGCTGCACTTCGCGGCTGCTCTCGCCGTCGCTGGATCGAGACGTCCGCCGGGCCGAATGCGACTGCCTTGATGAGCGGGCGACCTTGGCTCGGCAGACGGCCCGTCGTTCGCAGGTGGGCCGAGGAGCGGCTGTTGCCGCCCCTCGGTCGCGGTCAGACGAGGAAGACCACGAGCGCTCCGAGGAGCGCCACCACGATCGCGATGATCGCGAGCTCCACAGCCCCGAGCTTGTCGACATGTTCCGCCCTGAACCGGCGATATCCGGGCGCTATGTCCGCCCTGCTGGCGAGCTGGCCCACTTCTAGCGCCGACGCTGTCTTGAACCAGGTCTTGAGCGTCATGAGCTCGGTGTTGGACACATGGGGATAGCGTCCTAGCAGCGCTTCGATGAGCGCGATTTGGCCGTCGCCGGAACTGGCGCCGGTGTCGTCGTTGGTCATGATTCTGTCCTGAATTCGCAGGTCTGACAGGGTGTCGTCCCCTCCGGCGGAGGGCATGCGAGGTTCAGGTCAGTGGCGGAGCTCGGGACAGCGAAGGCCGTCCCCGCACGCCTTGCGGCGGCGGGGCGTGCGAAAAGGATGTCAACCGGAAGGGCGGGGTTGCGGAACTGACAGGCCGGAGTCCTTCCCCGTCCGCTTCGAGCGGGATCGGCGGGTTCGCCGGCGCGGCCAATCGAATCTCCGCCTCAACGTCTTGCCGCAGCGGCAGGAGCTCCGTCGGCGAGCTTGCGCTCAGCGACGGATCGTCATCGTCCTCGAGGAAGGAGCTCGGCATGCTCCCCGCGGCCTCCACGGCCATCGCGACCCAGAGGAGAGCGAATAGCAGTCGCAACTGCTTCAGGAGGGTAGGGCGGACGATCACATCCGATCGCTAGGGCCTGGGCCCGCCTGGAGCAAGGATCGCCGGGGCGTACCTGCGAGGTGCCGATGCCCTGTCGATCGACTGCTGCCGAAATGCCGCCGTGCGCTTCCGAACATGTGTGGTCATGAGGTGCTTCGGGTACTCAGTAGCAGCCTTTGGGCCATGGCAGACAGTCCGCCGACGGCCAGTTGCGGCCAACCTGTCATTGTGAACGCAGCGTTCGCTCCAGGCCTCTTTTGCGAGTTCGCGGATTGCGCGATCGCTTGGCGATCCCGGTTGCGAGCCAGCTGCGACGCTTCAGGGCGCCGCCACCGAAGATGTAATCTTGCGCCTCTCTCCTCTCGCTCACCAACAGCGGTCGGCTCGGTGGTCGGCAGCGTGCTCGGCCACTAGCGGGCGGAGGTCTCCTCGATCGGCGCCGCAAAAGGCTCGCTCGCCTTGCGCATGAGCTCGGCCAGCATCGATCGGTCGAGCCAGCGGCCGGCGGCGACGAGCCCGCGCCGGTCGTGCAGCGCGGCGATCGATTCGAGGGGGTTCGCTCCGAGGATCAGCAAGTCGGCGGGCGCGCCGGGCTCGATCTCGCCCGAGCGGCCGAGGAACAGGCGAGCCGGGGCGGTCGTAGCGGCGGCCATCGCCTCGCGCGGAGTGAGCCCGAACTCGACCAGCAGCTCGAGTTCGCGCAGCAGCGTGGCACCGGCGGCGTTGCAGTAGTTGGGCAGGTCGGTACCGGCGAGGATCACGACGCCTGCAGCCTTCAGTTCGGCCATCCCCCGGCGCAGGAAGTCCGCGGCCGAGCGCCGGCTCGTTTCGCTCGCCTGGCCGAGCGCAGCGAGCTGCGCCTCGCAGTACTCGCGCGCCGAAGGCTCGAGCAGGGCGAGCGTTGCCGCGCTGACGTCTGCCGGGCTCCACGCCTCCATGATCAGCGTGGGCGTGACCGCTCCGCCGCGTTCGGCGAACCGCTGCAGCGCTGCGCGGCACTTCGTCCAGTCGATCGACGCGTCGAAACGAGCGAGCACGCGGTAGTAGCTGTCCCAGCCCTCGGCGAACTTCGCACGGGCGGCTTCGGTTACCCAGTCGACCTCCTGGTCGGCGCAGGAGCGCAAGCTCGCGATGTCGAGGTGCTCGATCGTCCGCTGGCTGCCGGCGGCCACTCCGGCAAGCCCGACCGCAAACGGAACGTGGCCGTCGACGGCTTTCCCGCGCAGATCGGCCTCGCGGAGCAGCGCCGCATAGACGTCCGGCGAAAGCGCCGAGTAGGCCTTGTAGAAGTCGGCGCCCGCACGGTCGATCTCGTCGAGCAGAGGGCCGATCGCCGCAGGATCTTCGACCACCTGCTGGAGATCGCCGTACCAGGGCTGCCGGGTGCCGTCGATCAACGGTCCCGATGCGATCAGCCGGGGCGCGGGTGCAGCGCTGGCGGGTTCGGCCATGGCGGCTCGCAGATCGACGAGCGACGGGGTGGTTGCCCCCATGTCGCGCACGGCGGTTACGCCGTGCGCGGCAAAGGCCGCGAACTGTCGCGACCGGGCGAACTCGGGGTTCCCGGCTACGTGCACGTGTGCATCCCAAAGTCCCGGCACGACGAAGGCGCCGTTGAGGTCGATCACCTGCGAGGTCGTATTGAACGGCAGCGTGCCGTCCTGGACGACCGCGGTGACGATACCGCCGTCGATCGCGATGGTGGTGCCGGCGCGCACCTCTCCGGATCCGATGACGACGAGCTGGGCATTGGTCAGAACGAGGTTGGCATGGCCGTCCGTATCTCCGCGCGCTGGCTGCGAATGGCCTGCCGTGGCGGCAAGGGCGAGGCTCGAAAGGATGGCGGAGACCTGCGTCAGGACGCGAAGCGGATGGCAAAGCATTCGCCTATTAGAGCATATCGATTACGCTTGTAAACGATAAGTTGTTCGAGCCGACGGAATGGTCGTGCAATCCGCTCCCCCGCGCGTCAGTTTGTCGCAAGTAGCTTCCTTCTGTTGAGTTGGGTTGGCGATCGCGCGTCGCACCCAGGCGGAGCGCCTGCCTGCGTTTGTTGTGTGGCGCTGTGAATCGGACGGTCTGCTAACGTGCCTTGACCATTCGCGGCGAGACAGGTCGCGGCCATGGACTCGAGGACTCCGCACGCTTTTCGGACTTGCCCGCAGGAGGCGCTCAGCTGCAGCCGGTGATCTCGGCCGGGCGAGGGTAGGTGCCCCGGCTCCTGCGGCGCCTCCGGCGGCGGTGCGGCATCTCGTAGGATTCGGCCCGGTAGTTCGAGAACGTGCGCAGGGCCGACGTGACGGCGAACAATCCGCGGGTCGTCAGCCGTATTATCGTCTGGCGCCGGTCCAATGCGCCCGGCTCACGCTCAATGAGGTCCGCACGCTCGAGCCTTGCGAGCAACCTCGCGGCCGATGTGCTGGGCCGCTCCACCAAGAGGAGCGCTTCCTTGACGACGATGTCACGACCCTCCGCCGCCGCAATATAGAGATTTAGAAAGACGTCCCATGCTTCGTCGCGAAAGATACCTTTGGCGAAGTGCTTTGCCATGTCCTTCCGCAGTCGAAGCAAGCCCAATGCTACTGAATAAAGATCTGAGTCTTGCGTTATGCATTCTTCAGATTGTCCTGCTATGCTCGATGCGGCCTCATTTATCCCCGATGAATCCTCAATCATCGGTTTGTCTTCTGAAATCGCATAGTTCTTGCCTCAAGGCTGCCCAAAAGCGTGTGCTAGATGTCGGCGGGCTGGCGTCCCGGCGATGCTCCTCTCCTTCGTTGATCGACCTCGTGGCGAGTGGCTCCTGGATCCGCCAGAATTACCGCAACTGACATTTCCGCAAGTAAAGCAGTGCGGCGAGACAAGTAGTTAGGTGATTAGCGAGATGCAATCGTTCCAAGGAGATGGAACCGGTTCCGGTGACAATAGAGGCTTGTCGTTGATCGCATGAAGCCTACGATGCCAAGCTAGACGATACGCGAGCTATCGGGGCAAAAGGGGCATCTATTTAGGCTTCAGAGCGTTAGAATTGTTCTCCTCATTGTTGGTTATAGTTGCACCGGGGCCTAAGTTGTTCCGGCGTTTGGCTGCGGGGTTGTTGGGATGACTGAGGCTACAGTTGTTGCGAAGTCCACTGGTGAGGATGCAGTCGTTGATCTGGAAACGGGTGCGATCGACCAAGCCAGCGTGATCATATTGCCGGTCGCCAGGAGTGAAGTGGCTGGTTTCCAACGGCAAGGCGACGACCTCGTCCTCCAACTCGCCTCAGGTGAGACCATCGTCATTCGCAACTTCTTCGTTGCCTCGCCCGACGGTCAGCACAGCGACCTTGTCCTCGAGGAGGAAGGTTGTTCGTACTGGTGGTTGAGGACCGAGAACGGCGTCGAGCTCGCCCAGTTCTCCGAACTCCAGACACCTGTGCAACTCGTGCCCGAAGCCGAGATCGGCGGGGCATGCGCGGCGACTGGCCAGCCGTTGGTCGACGACGGTTCGCACGTCGTCGCGGGTTTGGCCTCTCCCGTGGCTGCCATGCTCGGGGCGCTGGCGCTCGGCGGCGGTGCAGCCCTGGCGAGCGGCGGCTCGGGGGTGCCCGACGACAGTGACGCCGACGCCGACGCCGATGCGGATGCTGATGCTGATGCTGACGCGGATGCGGATGCTGACGCTGACGCGGATGCGGACGCTGATGCCGACGCGGACGCTGACGCGGATGCTGATGCGGATGCGGATGCGGATGCGGATGCCGACGCTGACGCAGACGCCGATGCGGATGCTGACGCCGATGCCGATGCCGATGCCGATGCCGACGCTGACGCGGATGCCGACGCTGACGCGGATGCTGACGCAGACGCAGATGCTGACGCTGACGCGGATGCTGATGCCGACGCAGATGCGGACGCTGACGCTGACGCTGATGCTGATGCTGATGCGGACGCCGACGCGGACGCTGACGCCGACGCGGACGCTGATGCGGATGCGGATGCGGATGCGGATGCCGACGCTGACGCCGATGCGGACGCGGATGCTGATGCTGATGCCGATGCGGATGCTGATGCTGATGCTGATGCGGATGCCGACGCTGACGCAGACGCTGATGCCGATGCGGATGCTGACGCAGATGCGGACGCGGACGCCGACGCCGACGCCGACGCGGATGCTGATGCTGATGCTGATGCGGACGCAGACGCTGATGCCGACGCTGACGCTGACGCTGACGCGGATGCGGACGCTGACGCTGACGCCGATGCGGACGCAGACGCTGACGCCGATGCGGACGCTGACGCTGACGCCGATGCGGACGCGGACGCTGACGCTGACGCAGACGCCGATGCGGATGCTGACGCTGATGCCGATGCCGATGCCGATGCCGATGCCGATGCCGACGCAGATGCGGACGCTGACGCTGACGCTGATGCTGATGCTGATGCTGACGCAGATGCGGACGCCGACGCTGATGCGGATGCTGACGCAGATGCGGACGCGGACGCCGACGCCGACGCCGACGCAGATGCTGACGCCGACGCCGACGCTGACGCCGATGCGGATGCGGATGCGGATGCGGATGCGGATGCCGACGCTGACGCCGATGCGGATGCTGATGCTGATGCGGACGCCGACGCGGACGCTGACGCCGACGCGGATGCTGATGCTGATGCTGATGCTGATGCTGATGCCGATGCGGATGCTGATGCCGACGCTGACGCAGACGCTGATGCCGATGCGGATGCCGACGCAGACGCTGATGCCGATGCGGATGCTGACGCAGATGCTGACGCCGACGCCGACGCCGACGCTGACGCCGATGCGGACGCGGACGCTGATGCGGATGCGGATGCGGATGCCGACGCTGACGCCGATGCGGACGCGGATGCTGACGCTGACGCGGATGCTGACGCCGACGCGGACGCTGACGCTGACGCTGACGCCGACGCGGATGCTGATGCCGACGCGGATGCTGATGCCGATGCCGATGCCGATGCGGATGCCGATGCCGATGCCGACGCTGACGCTGACGCTGACGCTGACGCGGATGCGGACGCTGACGCTGACGCCGATGCGGACGCTGACGCTGACGCCGATGCGGACGCGGACGCTGACGCCGACGCTGATGCTGATGCTGATGCGGACGCGGACGCTGACGCTGACGCTGACGCAGACGCCGATGCGGATGCCGACGCTGACGCAGACGCCGATGCGGATGCTGACGCTGATGCCGATGCCGATGCCGATGCCGATGCCGACGCAGATGCGGACGCTGACGCTGATGCTGATGCTGATGCTGACGCAGATGCGGACGCCGACGCTGATGCGGATGCTGACGCAGATGCGGACGCGGACGCCGACGCCGACGCCGACGCCGACGCAGATGCTGACGCCGACGCCGACGCCGACGCTGACGCCGATGCGGACGCGGACGCTGATGCGGATGCGGATGCGGATGCGGATGCGGATGCCGACGCTGACGCCGATGCGGACGCGGATGCTGATGCTGATGCTGATGCTGATGCCGATGCCGATGCCGACGCTGACGCAGACGCTGATGCCGATGCGGATGCCGACGCAGACGCTGATGCCGATGCGGATGCTGACGCAGATGCTGACGCCGACGCCGACGCCGACGCTGACGCCGATGCGGACGCGGACGCTGATGCGGATGCGGATGCGGATGCCGACGCTGACGCCGATGCGGACGCGGATGCTGATGCTGATGCGGACGCTGACGCCGACGCGGATGCTGATGCTGATGCTGATGCTGATGCTGATGCGGACGCTGACGCTGACGCAGACGCCGATGCGGATGCTGATGCCGATGCGGACGCTGACGCTGACGCTGACGCCGACGCGGATGCTGATGCCGACGCGGATGCTGATGCCGATGCCGATGCCGATGCGGATGCCGATGCCGATGCCGACGCCGACGCGGACATCGAAGCCGAGGACGACGTCGTCTCGGCCCAGGTGAACATCCTGCCGACCGAGGAGGATGTCGATCAGGGAAGTGTGACCTACCTCATCGGGGCCGGGCTAAGCTTCGGCATTCTCGATCTGCAGGCCGCCCTGCTCGGTGTTCCCACGCTCGAGTTCAGCATCGAGCCGGGGCACTCGCAGGATCTCGTGTTCACGTTCGACTCCCTGCTCGGGGCCGAAGCCATCGGCGACTACATGATCGTCGTTCAGAAGTGGGACGCCGCCGCGGGCAAGTGGACTACCATCGACGGCCTTGCCGAGGGGGCGACCCTGCTCGACATCGGCATCCTCGACACCGACACCTTCGGGGTCGAGCAGAGGCTTGGCAGCGGTGACTATCGGGCCTTCGTGACCTTCGAAGGAATCGGCCTTTCGGTCCTCAACACGCTCGCCGTCGAGGGTACGGACTACGATCACACCGAGATCGCGGGCTACGAGGCCGTGCCGGTCAGCGGGAATGTCATGGACAACGATCCGGTGACGACGTCCGATACCGTGGTCGACAGCGTCGAGGGGGTCGACGTCACGGGACCCGACACCGAGATCACCGGGCAGTACGGCACCCTGTCGATCGGTCCGGACGGCAGCTTCACCTACACGCCGTTCGACACTGACGGCAGCGGGATCGGCCAGGTCGACGCGTTCACCTACACGCTGGTCGACACGGTCAGCGGTGCCACGACCACCTCGACGCTCTACGTGCAGATCGGAAGCGACGGTGTTGCGATGACCTGGGATCCGGACGATCCCGGCACGCCCGCCACGGCTGTCTTTGCGGCAACCGACGACGCCGCGACGGCAGAGGTCGTGTGGGCCAACGTCGTCGAGGACAACTACTTCGAGGACAGCGCCGGCCAGCTGGTTGGTCTCGGAAGCCAAACCTACACCAGCGACACGTTCGAGATCACGGACGACATGGAGGTCTCCGGAAGCATCACTGTCGCCGCGATCCTCGCGGCCGCAGCGAACGGCACGGTTGCGCTGGAACGCGAAACCAGCCCCGGAACCTGGGAGACCGTGGCCAGCGAGAGCTTCACCGTACTGGTCGGAGGACTCGGCGTTGTGGCGTCGATCGACCTGTCGGAGGTCGACTTCACTGCCGGGACCTATCGGGTGACGGCAAGCAAGACGAGCGTGCTGTCCCTGACGCTCGGCATTACGACTGAAGTCGATGTGGTCCATCTCGACCAGTTCGAGGTCGACAGCCTGACCGGTCACACCGGCAACCTGCTCGCCAACGACGATCCGGGCTCGGAGTACACACAGCTCGAGATCTACGATGGCACCGACTTCGTCGCGGTGACCTCTTCGGGACCGGTGACGGTGACGGGGTCCTTCGGCTCGCTGACGGTCGATGCGGACGGCGACTACGTTTACACGCCCGCCCACACGAGCCAGAGCGAGACCGATACCTTCACTTATCGTCTCGTGCACCCGAACGGCGAGGTCGACGAGGGCTCGTTGACGGTCACGGTCGAGCCCTCGGGGGCAGGCGTCGAGGCCGGTTTCGCGGCCGAGCTCGCCCTGCTGCTCGACGACCCGGGCGCGACGATCGACTTCGAGGACGATCAGCCGGCAGACGAGCCCGAAGACGCCGAGATCGCGGCGCCTGAGGAGGACATCGGGCCGGAAGAGTTCTCCGAGTTCGAGCTCTTCCATCCCGACCCGCTGTTCGGTGCGGATGCGCTTGGCAAGGTCGACGAGCAGCCGATCTAGTCGGCTGCCCATCGAACCGCTCGCCGGATAGCGAAGGGACGTGGCGATCCTTGCTCGCGGACGACGTCGTCGCTGCTCTGAATGTCGACCCGGGCCGGACCAGATGAAGTCCGGCCCGGGCAGGCTTTTCGGGCAGTGGCTGGCCAGTGTCCTTGGCGGCGCGCTGCTGTGCGTCGCGCAGCCGGCATTCTCGCAGGACGCGGCCGGGGCACTTGACCTCGGGGCCGCAGCCCGCGAAGCGGTTTCCTGGCACCCCTCGATCGTCGAGGCCGTCGCACAGCTCGATGCACAGCGACAGCGCGTGGAGGAAGTCGAAGCCGGGTACTACCCACAAGTCACCGGCGGCGTGGCAGCGGGCTATGACAGTACGCTGCGCGGCGACTTCAGGCCGCGTGCCAATCTCGACGTCAGCCAGCGAATCTGGGACTTCGGCAAGCTCTCGAGCGAGCTCGCGGCCGAGCGCGCCGGCGTGCGCGCCACGCAGGCGCGGGTATGGCTTGCGGTCGATGCTATCGTCAGGGACACGTCGTACTCGCTGCTCGAGGTGCTGCGCGGAACCGAGCTTCTCGATGCCGCCCAGGCCCAGCTTGAGGGGGTCGGCAGCATCGGTCGCCTCGTCGAGGCACGCCATAGCCGCGGGGCTGCTACCCGATCCGACGCGCTCCAGACCGAGGCTCGCGTCGACGGCGCACGCGCGACGATCAAGCAGATCGAGGCCGAACTGCATCGCTGGCAGAGCAACCTCGCCTTCTTGCTCGGGCGCGACGAGCCGCCGGCCGTGGCCTCGCAGCTGCCGGAGGCGCTTCGTACGGCCTGCCGAGCCGAGCCGACCGGGTGGGACAGCGTCCCGGCGGTGGAGGAGGCGGAGGCCCGCTTCGAGCAGGCCGATGCTCTGGTTCGGCGGGAGCGGGCGGACCGTTTCCCGACCGTCACCCTCGGCGCGGGCGCGAGGACCGATCTCGGCGACCCCTTCCGCGACTCGCGCAGCGACTACACCGTCGGCTTCAACGTCTCGACCAGCCTCTTCAACGGCGGAGCCACGGGCGCCCGCATGCGTGGCGCGGACCATGCGCGAGCCGCAGCCCGCGCGGCGGCCGAGACCGCGCGTCTCGAAGCGGCGCGCCTCGTGGCGGAGTCGCGCACCCAGTTCGCCAGCCTGGAGCAGCGGCGCGACACCCTCGAAAGGCGCTTTGCAACCATGCGGACGACCCGCGAGCTCTACAGTCTGCAGTATCTCGAACTCGGCACCCGGACGCTCGTCGACCTTCTCAATGCCGAGCAGGAACTGAGCCAGATACGCTTCGACCTGGTCAACTCGAAATACGACCTCCTGCGCCTCGGCGTCGATTGCCTCTACGCGACCGGCCGGCTGAGGGCCGTGCTCGGGCTTGAGGGGATGGTCGTCGACGGAGTGGCGCTGTGAACGCGCCCGTGCCCGGCGTCACCGAGCCCGTGCGGGACACGGGCATGCCCATGGAGGGCTGGCTGGCGGGGCTGCGTTTCGTGGCCCGCCATTACGGGGTCTCGCTCTCCGACCAGTCGGCGCGTCTTGCCGGCCAGTGGGACGACGCGGACGAACTCGAGCCACGCATCCGCGGGATGGCCCGCCGGCTGGGGCTTCGGGTCGCCTTCAGCGATCCTGCCGACTTCCGGATGAGCAGCCTTCACCTCCCGCTGCTCCTCGAAATGGACGACGGTGCCGTCGCGGTTGTGACTGCGATTGCCGGTGACGATGCAAGGGTTGCACCGGCCGACGCACCGGCAGCCGAGCGCACCGTTCCGATCCCCGAGCTGACGGCGCAGGCACGCAGGATCGTTCACGCCCGAACTGCGAGGCAGCTCACCGACGAGCGGGTCGACGCCTACGTCAAGCCTTATCAGGCCAACTGGCTCTGGCGGCTTCTGCGGACCGATGCGAAGTCCTACGGCCCGGTGCTGCTGGCCTCGCTCGTCGCCAACAGCCTCGCGCTCGCCGGCATCCTGTTCTCGATGCAGGTCTATGACCGCGTGATCCCGGCGCAGTCGATGCCGACGCTAGTCGTGCTGTTCGTGGGCGTAGTTCTCGCCCTGGGCCTTGGCTTCGTTCTCCATCGCATGCGCCTTGCGATCATCGACCTCCTCGGAAAGCAGGCGGACCGACGCATCTCCGATCTCGTCTTCGGGCACGCGCTGCGGGTCAAGGGGACGGCAAGGCCCCAGTCGACGGGGTCGTTCATCGCCCAGCTTCGCGATCTCGAGCAGGTCCGCGAGGTTCTGAGCTCGACGACGATCGCGGCGATCGCCGACATACCGTTCTTCATTCTCTTCGCGGCGATCTTCTGGTTCCTCGCCGGCTGGCTGGTGCTCGTCCCGATCGGAGCGCTCGTCCTGTTCGTCGTCCCCGGCATCCTCGCCCAGCGGCGCCTGCGGGCCTACGCGACCGAGGCCATGCGCGAATCCTCGCTGCGCAACGGCATGCTCGTCGAGGCAGTGCAGGGGATCGAGGACATCAAGACGCTGCAGGCCGAGGAGCACTTCCAGCGGCGGTGGAATCATTATACCGCGGTGGCCTCCGAGGCGCAGCTCAAGCTGCGCGGACTGTCGAACAGCCTCACGGCCTGGACGCAGAAGGTCCAGATGGGCGTCTACGCGACGACCGTGCTTGTCGGCGCGCCGATGGTGATCTCCGGCGACATCACGACAGGCGTGCTCGTGGGCGCCTCGGTCATGGGCTCGCGCATGCTGGCGCCCATGGCGCACCTGACGCAGGTCTTCAGCCGGCTGCAGCAGGCCCGCCTCGGCGCGCAGAGCCTCAACCGCATCATGCAGCTCCCGGTCGACCATCCGGAAGGGGAAAGCCGCATCAGCATGCCGTCAGCGCGCGGCGAGATCGCGGTGCGGCGGGCCCAGTTCCGTCACGGTGACGAAGAGGCCCCGATCATCCTCTCGGTCGACGCGTTGCAGATCGCGCCGGGCGAGCGGGTCGCCGTGCTCGGGCGCAACGGAGCGGGCAAGTCGACGCTCCTCCAGGGTTTGTCCGGACTGCTCGAGCCGTGCGCGGGGGAAGTGGTGGTCGACGGGCTCAATCTCGCCCATGTCGATCCCGCCGATGCGAGGCGCGAGATCGGCTTGCTCAGCAACAACGCGCGTCTGTTCCACGGCACGATCCGCGAGAACCTCACGCTCGGCGCGCCGCTTGCGAGCGACAGCGAGATCATGGCCGCGCTCGGAATCGTTCGTGCCGAGCACTTCATCCGAACGCTTCAGCGCGGCCTCGAGTACCGCATCCGCGAAGGCGGCGCCGGGCTCTCGGGCGGACAGGTACAGGCCTTGCTGCTCGCGCGCCTCCTGCTGCGCGACCCGACGATCGTGCTCCTCGATGAGCCGACGGCGGCGATGGACGAGGCAACCGAGCGCCACTTCGTCGAGCAGTTCGGCCGGTGGAGCGAGGGGCGCACCGTGGTGATCGCGACCCATCGCACGCGCATCCTCGACCTCGTGGAGCGCGTGCTCGTGGTCGACGCCGGCCGCCTCGTCAGGGATCAGGCCAAGGCGCGCTTCCTCGCCGAGCATGCCTCGGTGCGAGAAGCCGCGCGCCCGGTCGCGCGGCGCAGGGTCGTGCGGTCATGACGATGCACGGCGCCGCTCATGACGACGCCTGGATTTACGGCGATCTCAATGACGATCGTCTCAAGCGCAGCTCGCGCGTCGTGTGGATCGTTGCCGCCGGCTTCCTCGCGTTTCTCGTTTGGGCGCACCTTGCCCGCCTCGATGAGGTTGCAACGGGGTCCGGACGCGTCGTCCCGACCATGCGCGAGCAGACGATCCAGTCGCTCGAGGGCGGTATCCTGTCCCGCATCGCGGTCGCCCAGGACGACATCGTCGAGCCCGGCCAGGTGCTCGCCCAGCTCGATCCGACACGCTCGGCCTCGGATCTCGAGGAAGGCGCCGCGCGCTACCGCGCGACGCTCGCGAGGGTCGCACGGCTCGAGGCCGAAGTCGGGCAAAAGCCGCTCGTCTTCCCGAAGGAGCTCGACGACCATCCCGACCTGCTCGCGACGGAACGGCGGCTCTACGAGACCCGTCGACGCAGTCTCGCCGAGTCGCTCGAGCTCGTCGACGATTCCCTCGCGCTCATTCGAGACGAGCTTCGCATCGCGCAATCGCTGCTCGAGGTCGGCGCGGCGAGCAACGTCGAGGTTATCCGCCTGCAGCGCCAGCAGGCCGAGCTCGAGCTCAAGAAGTCCGACATTCGCTCGGAGTATATGGTGCAGGCGCGAGAGGAACTCGCCGAAGCGCGCAAGGAGATGGAATCGCTCTCGCAGGTCGTGAAGGGCCGCGGTTTTTCTCTCGAGAACCTGACCTTGCGCTCGCCCGTGCGCGGTATCGTCAAGAGTGTCGACATCTCGACGATCGGCGGCGTCGTGCCTCCCGGCGGGCAGGTCATGACCATCATCCCGCTCGACGATCAGCTCCTCGTCGAGGCGCGTATCTCGCCGCGGGACATCGCCTTCATCCATCCGGGGCAGCGGGCGACGGTGAAGATCACCGCCTACGATTACTCGATCTATGGCGGTCTCGACGGCGTGGTCACGACCATCTCGCCCGACACGATCCAGGACGAAGTACAGCCCGAGGTCTACTACTACCGGGTTTTCGTTCGCACCGAGACCGATGCCCTGACGGACGGCCGTGGCAACAGGCTCGCGATCGTGCCTGGAATGATCGCCGTGGTCGACATCCACACCGGCGAAAAGTCCGTGCTGCAGTACCTGCTCAAGCCCCTCAACCGCGCCGGCGAAGCGTTGCGCGAGAGATAGGCGGAGCGATGCGGAGCGGTCGCGAGGGAGCCGCGGGGCTCATCACGAGGATGCGCGAGTTCGCGAGCAAGACGGTTCGGCCGTTCGGCGACCCCGCGCGCTACGTGCTATTCCTCTCTCTCACTGCCGGGCACGACCGTGCAGTCACCGTCAGCGCTTGCGCCGAGAGCTTCGATGCGGCGTGGGCCGAGTGCGCGAACAAGGCCGCGCAGCGCTGCCCCGGCGCGCGCTGGCTCAGGCTCGATTGGGTCGAGGAAGCGGCCGAGATGACGATGGCCGAGCTGCGCTCGACGCTCGAGCGAACCAAGCGCAACTATTTCCGCTGTGGCATCTCGCTGGACGGGGCGTTCCGGCACGCCTTTCTCGAGACCGAGCTCAACGCCAACGCGATGCTCTATGGCGGCAACGCGATAGTCCATGCCGTGCTCAACGAGCGCAATTTCGCGCGCTACGCGCGCTTGCGCCACGGCCTGTCCGAGGTCGACTTTTCGCCGGCGAGGGCTGTCTGGGTGTTTCGCACGGGGGGCCTGTTCCTGGCGGACGAGGACGCCGCGCCGGTCGAGCTGCACGGCACTGGGCGCAACGCCGGGCGCCGCCGCGTCGAAGTGCTGGGCGTCGCGGATCTCGACGGGCTCATTGCCGCCGGCAGCCGCTATCTCGCCCGTCAGGTCAGCTCGGACGGGCGCTTCGCCTATGGCTGGCACCCGTGCTTCGACCGCCCGATCCGCACCTACAACAGCCTGCGCCACGCGAGCACGCTGTACGCGATGCTCGAGGCTTTCGAGGTCACGCGCGACCCGGTGCTGGGCGAGGCGATCGAGCGAGCTGCGACGTACCTGTGCGAACGTCTCATCAGGCCGGTCGAGGCCGCGGGCAAGGCGATGGCCTTCCTCGTCGAGACGAACGGCGAGATCAAGCTTGGCGGGAACGGCGTGTGCCTGCTCGCGCTCGTCAAGTACGCGGAGGTGTTCGGCACCGAGCGCCATCGCGACCTGCTCGATCACCTCGGCGAAGGCATCCTGCACATGCAGCACGCCGAGGACGGCTCGTTCGATCATGTCCTGCGCTATCCTTCTCTCGAGGTCAGCGAGCCGTTCCGGATCATCTATTACGAGGGAGAGGCCGCCTTCGGCCTCGTGCGGCTTTACGGCCTGACCTGCGAGCCGCGCTGGCTCGCCGCGGTCGAGCTGGCGTTCCGGCACTTCATTCGCAAAGGCCACTGGAAGGCGCACGACCACTGGCTCGGCTACTGCGTCAATGAGTTGACGTTCTACCGGCCGAGCGAGGGCTACTTCCGCTTCGGCCTGCGCAACTTCCGCTCCTACCTCGACTTCGTGCTCGAGCGTATCACGACCTTTCCGACACTCCTCGAGCTCATGACGTCCGCCGAACAGCTGCTCGCGCGGATCGAGGCCTCGCCCCGGCATCGCCACCTGCTCGGCGAGGTCGACCGGGACAGCTTCTACGAGGCGCTGCATTTCCGCGCCCACTACCTGCTCAACGGGCACTTCTGGCCCGAGCTCGCGATGTTCTACGCGCGCCCGGACAAGATCGTCGGCAGCTTCTTCATCCGGCACCACGCGTTCCGGGTGCGCATCGACGATGTCGAGCATTACCTCTCGGGACTGATCGCCTACCGGCGCTTCCTGCTCGAGCGCGGCGAGCGCCATCCGGCCGATCCGGAAAGGGTGGAATGGCGCGAGCGTAACGAAACCGGCTGGAACGCGCGCAACCTCCCGCTTGCGACGGGCGGCGTATGGCGCGTTCGTCCGCCCGAGCGCTGGCGCTCTACCGGCGTTTTCATCCACCCGGAAGGCTTCCTGCCCGGACGCGTTGCCGCCGTCCGCCTGCAGGGGGTCGAAAAAGGCGTCGCACCCGGCGCTCTCGTCAAGGGCGCGATCCGGCCGGCGGCAATTCTCGCCAGCGACCCGGCGCAAGTGCCGCTCGACGTCCCGAAGCTGTGGGTCGAGTCTCCGGAGCGCGCCGTCATGGACATGGCACGCTACGCGCGCGCGCGCTTCACAGGCAAGGTCGTCGCCGTGACCGGCAGCGCCGGCAAGACGACGACCGTGGCGATGACGGCCCATGCCTTGCGTCCTTTCGGCCTCGTCGGACAGACGGCCCACAACGCCAATCTGCCGCTCGGCGTCGCCTGGAACCTCGCGTCAATGCGCTGGAGTGACCCGCACATCGTGCTCGAGCTGAGCGTCGGGCGAATGGCGCAGAGCGCCGAGCTCGCGCGGCCGGACGTCGCGATCTTTACCAACGTGCTTGCCGCCCACCTCGTCCATCACAAGTCGACCGCACAGATCGCGCGGCTCAAGAGCCGGATATTCCTCGGCATGGGGCCGGACTCGGTCGCGGTACTGAACCGCGAGATGCTTGAATGGGACATCGTCCATGCGGCCGCGACCGCGCGACACCTGCGCGTAATCCCTTATGGCACGTCGCCGGATTGCGACGTGCAGCTCGTCGGGTACGATCAGGCGAGCGGTGCGGTGAAGGCCCGGATCTTCGGCGAACGGGTCGCCTACAGGCTCGGCGCGCCCGGCAAGCACATGGCGCTCAACAGCGTGGGCGTGCTCGCTGCGGTCGCTGCCCTCGGTCGCGACCTCGGTCTGGCGGCCGCCCAGCTCGAGAGCTTCGAGCTGCTCAGTGGGCGCGGAAAGCGCAGCACGGCGACGTTCGAGGGTAAGGCGATCGAGGTCTGGGACGATGCGTACAACGCCAATCCGGCGTCGATGCGCGCTGCCCTGCAAACCATGCAGGCCTCGAGTTCAGTTCCCGAAAGTTCGCGCGTGCTGGTCCTCGGCGACATGCTCGAGCTCGGGCCGGGCGAGCAGGCCATGCACCTCGACATCGTCGAAGACATCCTTGCTGCAAGGGCCGACAGGGTCCTCTTGTGCGGTCCACTGATGCAAGCCGTGGCCGAGCGTGTCCTGGACCGGACCGACGGGTGCTGGTTTCCCGACGCTGCGGCCCTGCTGGCCGATCTGGGGCGGTGGGTGCGCGAGGGCGACGTAATCCTCGTCAAGGCTTCGCACGGCACGCAGCTCGGCAAGGTGGTGAACGCGTTGCTGCGCGATAGCCGGGAGTAGTGCGACCCGGCGTCTCCAGCGGCGACCGGTGCGGTCGGCGGCTGGGGTTGCGAAAATCTCGGGGCGGGCCCGCCGAATGTCGTGTGCGCCCACCGGAAGCGTCCCTCTCTTTCACCTGCCCGCCTGGCTCGGCCGCGCCGGTGTGAGGTGGTCCCGCCTTCTTGGACAGGTTGGCGGCGAAGTTAAGCTAATCCCGGATGTGATTATGCCGCCAGTCTGGTCATCAGATCATGGGGGGCATGCCCCCCATGATCTGAAGCATCGATCCGTCCATAGACCTCTGCCGGGGTTTGCCCCGCTAGACCCGAGTGCGGTCGCTGCGTGTTGTAGTAGGTGATCCAACGAGCA